>Ga0105248_10001697_pt1 | contig 24514 bp, 14 predicted proteins | sample KBSS34metaG_FD_81524 | JGI IMG/M metagenome (GOLD analysis project Ga0105248, IMG submission 81524) | Switchgrass rhizosphere microbial communities from Kellogg Biological Station, Michigan, USA - KBS S3-4 metaG | ecosystem: Host-associated > Plants > Roots > Rhizosphere > Soil | place... | reverse complement strand
TAAACCTTGACCGGATCGTGTCCGCCCAGCGTCATCTTCTTCAGCTGGTCGTCGGACAGGTGCTTGACCATGTCGAGGAGCCGCGGATCGACGCCCCAGAAATGCTCGCGGACGTAGGCGCCCGATTCGACGGCGTACTTCTGATACTGGCCGTCGACGATCTCGCCCATGCGCTTGACCAGGAGACCGTCGCGATCTTTGGCGAGGAGTGGATCCCACTCGCGGCCCCAGATCGCCTTGATCACGTTCCAGCCCGCGCCGCGGAACGCGGCCTCGAGCTCCTGGATGATCTGGCCGTTGCCGCGCACCGGCCCGTCGAGCCGCTGCAGGTTGCAGTTGACGACGAAGATCAGGTTGTCGAGCTTTTCACGCGCGGGGAGCGTGATCGCGCCAAGCGCTTCGGGCTCGTCGGTCTCGCCGTCGCCGAGGAACGCCCACACCTTCCCCTGCGAATGCGGTTTGAGCCCGCGATCCTCGAGGTAACGCATGAAGCGCGCCTGGTAGATCGCCATCAGCGGGCCCAGTCCCATCGACACCGTGGGGTACTCCCAGAAGTCCGGCATCAGCCAGGGGTGCGGGTACGACGACAGGCCGCCTTCGGGCTTGGTCTCGCGGCGGAAGTTCTCGAGGTGCGTCTCGTCGATGCGCCCCTCGAGGTACGCGCGCGCGTAGATGCCGGGGGCCGCGTGTCCCTGGAAGAAGATGACGTCGCCGTCGTTGGCCGACTCGTCTTCGCTCCGGCCGCGGAAGAAATGGTTGAAGCCGACTTCGTACAGCGTCGCCGCCGATGCGAAGGTCGAGATGTGTCCGCCGATGCCCTCCTCCGCCTTGTTGGCGCGCACGACCATCGCCGCGGCGTTCCAGCGCACGAGGCTTTTGATCCGGCGCTCGAGATCCGGACTGCCCGGCATCAACGCCTGCTCGTCGGCGGAAATGGTGTTGATGTAAGGGGGGTTGGCGGTGAAGGGCAGCTTGACGCCGTTCTGTCGGGCGTGAATCGTCAACTCGCGGAGCAGTCGAGCGACCTTTGCCGGGCCGCCGGTCTGCAGCACATAATCTAGCGAGTCGAGCCACTCCCGGGTTTCGGTCGCGTCGAGCTCGGCTGCGTCTTTCGGGGCGATATATCTCACGGACACGGGATCCTTTCGGTCGAAGTTGTCGGCTGAGCGGCTCGGCGGCTGTAGGCCAACCCCTAATTGTACCTTGGCTTGCGGAGGAAGTTAACCCATGCGTCGCCAGCTGTTCGCCCTCGTCTTCGTCGCGCTGCCGCTCGCCCTGGCGTTGTCGGCAGCCCAGCGATTGACCGCTCAGACCGGCCGCACCACCGCCGCACCATCCGGTATAGAGATCGACGCGCTGGATCGCAAGATCGATCCCTGCACCGACTTCTACCAGTTCGCCTGTGGCGGCTGGATCGCAAAGAATCCGCTGCCGGCCGACCGCCGGTCCTACGGACGGTTCGCGGAGGTCCAGGAGCGCAACTTTACGCTGCTGCGGCGGATCCTCGAATCCCCGGGCGCGGAAGGCGATCGCAAGAAAGCCGCCGACTTCTACGCCGCCTGCATGGACGAGCCGGCGATCGAAACCGCCGGGTTGACGCCAATCGCGCCCGATCTCGCGACCATCGACGAAATCCTCAATCCGGACGATCTGCCGGTCCTGGTTGCCCACATGCATTCGTACGGCGTCCCCGTGCTTTTCCGTTTCGGCGCGCAGACCGACCTCGACGATGCGACGAACGCGATCGCGAGCATCGATCAGGCTGGGCTGGGATTGCCCGACCGGGACTACTACCTCAAGACCGACCAGCGCTCGGCCGAGCTCCGCGACAAGTATGTCGCGGTGATCCAGAAGACCTTCACGCTCGCCGGGGAGCCTGCCGAACAGGCCTCGGCAGACGCGAAGGCCGTGCTGTCGATCGAAACGGCGTTGGCCACGGCCATGCTCGACCGCGTGAAACGCCGCGACCCCGCCAACACGCAGCACCACATGACGATCAACGAGCTGCAGGCGCTCTCGCCCAACTTCAACTGGCGCAAGTATGCCGCCGCGTCGGAGGCGCCGCCGCTGCCGACCATCAACGTGGTCGTGCCCGACTATCTGCGCGCACTCAACGGGCTCATCTCCGCCAGCGCGATGGGCGATCTCAAGGCGTACCTCCGCTGGCACCTGCTCCACGAGTCGGCCGATCTTCTGCCGAAGGCATTCGTGGATGCGGACTTCGATTTCTTCAGCCGGACGCTCGCGGGTCAGCAGGAACAGCAGCCGCGCTGGCGCCGTTGCGTGACGCAGACCGACGATCGTCTCGGCGAGGCGCTCGGAAAAGCGTTCGTCGAAGAGACGTTCAGTCCGAAAGCGAAAGCCGACACGCTGCAGATGGTGCAGGACATCAAGAACGCGATGCGTCAGGACATCGATGCCGCGCCCTGGATGAGCGGAGAAACCAAGAAGGCCGCGATGGTGAAGCTCGAGGCGGTCGTCGATCGCATCGGCTATCCCGACGCGTGGCGCGACTACTCGAGCATCCGCATCACCCGGGATGACGCGCTCGGCAACCGGCAGCGCGCGCAGCTGTTCAACCGCAAGCGCACGCTGGCCAAGATCGGCCAGCCGGTCGATCGCGGCGAATGGAGCATGACGCCGCCGACGGTCAACGCCTACTACAGCCCCGATCGCAACAACATCAACTTCCCCGCCGGGATCCTGCAGCCGCCGTTCTACCGATCGGGACGCGACGCCGCGGTGAATTACGGCGCGGCGGGCGCGGTCATCGGACACGAGCTGACCCACGGCTTCGACGATCAGGGGCGCAAGTTCGACGGCCAGGGCAATCTGCGCGACTGGTGGACGGCGGCCGACGGCAAGGCGTACGAGGAGCGCGCCAGCTGCGTCGCCGATCAGTACTCCGGCTACACGGTCGACGGGGAGACGCACGTCAACGGACGGCTGACGCTGGGTGAGAACACGGCCGACAACGGCGGCCTGCGGCTGGCGCTGATGGCGTATCTTGCCGGGCCCGGCGCCAAGAACCAGAGCAAGGTGGACGGATTCACGCCAGAGCAGCGCGTGTTCCTCGGCTGGGCGCAGGTGTGGTGCGAGAATGCGCGTCCCGAGGCGGAGCGGTTGAAGGCGGCAACCAACCCGCACTCCTCGAACAAGTACCGCGTCAACGGACCGATGTCGAACATGCCGGAGTTTGCCAAGGCGTTTTCCTGCAAGGCGAACGCGCCGATGGTGCGGCCAAGCGCGTGCCGCGTATGGTAATGAGGAACGCAAAGCCCGCCAAGCCCGCAAACAGACCATCAATGCGTTGCGGGTTTTGCGACCCTTGCGTTCCAAGGAGCTACTCATGAAACGTCTGTTCGCCGCGGCGACGCTGGTCTGGGCCTCGCTGACCCCAGCAACCGCGCAGCAGCCGGCGGTCTCCCCCGCATCTCCTGCCCCTTCATCGGCCTCAGGTCTTCAGCTCGACGCCCTCGACAAGGCCGCCGACGCCTGCACCGACTTTTATCAGTTCGCCTGCGGCGGGTGGATTGCGAAGAACCCGGTGCCGTCCGACCGTGCGAGCTGGAGCCGGTTCGAGGAGCTGCAGGAGCGCAACAACGAGACGCTCCGCAAGATTCTCGACGCCGCGGCAGCCGGCCGGGACATCGAATCGAAGAAGATCGGCGACTACTACGCCTCGTGCCTCGACGAACCGGCGATCGACGCGAAGGGTGCCGGCCCGCTGGATCCCTTGCTGAAGAAGATCGCGGCACTGTCGAGCGTCAGGGATCTCGCGCCGCTGATCGCGGAGCTCCATACGATCGGCGTCAACGCGTTCTTCCAGTTCGGGTCACAGGCCGACTTCAAGGACGCGTCGGTCGAGATGGCGATCGTCGATCAGGGCGGACTCGGGCTGCCCGACCGTGACTACTACTTCCGCGAGGACGCCAAGTCGGCCGGCCTGCGGACCCAGTACGTCGATCACGTCGGCCGGATGGCGGCGCTGCTGGGAGCCCCGGCGGATCAGGCCGCGGCGGCGGCGCAGCAGACGATGACGATCGAAACCGCGCTGGCCAGGGGCGCGCTCGACGCCGTCTCGCGCCGGGATCCGAACAAGGTCTATCACAAGATGTCGAACGCCGAGCTGCAGGCATTGACGCCGCAGTTCATGTGGACGCGCTACTTCACGGCCATCGGCTCACCGCCGATCTACGCGATCAACGTCGCCGAGCCGGACTTCGTCAAAGCGTTCGGCCAGATGCTGACGACAACGCCGCTCGACGCCATCAGATCGTACCTGCGCTGGCAGGTCGAGCATGCGTCGGCGGCACTGCTCGCAAAGCCCGTCGTCGACGAGAACTTCCGTTTCTACGGCACGGCGCTGACCGGCGCGCAGGAGCTGCGTCCGCGGTGGAAGCGGTGTGTGCAGTACACCGACGGCGATCTCGGCGAAGCCCTCGGGCAGGCGTTCGTCAAGGAGGCGTTCGGCCCGCAGGCGAAGGCCGACACGCTGAAGATGGTGCACGAGCTCGAGGCCGCTCTCGAGAAGGACATCAACGGCCTCGACTGGATGACCGCCGCGACGAAGAAGGAGGCGCTCGTCAAGCTGCACGCGGTTGCCGACAAGATCGGCTACCCCGATCGCTGGCGCGACTACAGCGCGCTGACCATCGTCCGCGGCGACGCGCTCGGCAACTCGCAGCGCAGCAACGCGTTCGAGTTCCGGCGGCAGATGAACAAGATCGGCAAACCGGTCGACAAGACCCTGTGGGCGATGACGCCGCCGACTGTGAACGCGTACTACAACCCGCTCGAGAACAACATCAACTTCCCGGCCGGCATCCTGCAGCCGCCGTTCTACGGCGCGAAGACCGACGCCGCGGTCAACTTCGGCGGATCCGGCGCGGTCATCGGCCATGAACTGACCCACGGCTTCGACGACCAGGGCCGCCAGTTCGACGCGCGCGGCAACCTGAAGGACTGGTGGACGCCGGCTGACGCCAGGTCGTTCGAGGAACGGGCGCAGTGCTTCGTCGACGAGTACGCGAACTTCACGGCGATCGACGACGTGAAGCTGAATGGCAAACTGACGCTCGGAGAAAACACCGCCGACAACGGCGGCCTGCGCATTTCCCTGATGGCGTATCTCGCGAGGAACGCGAGTCAGCCGGCGCCTACCCTCGACGGCTTCACGCCGGAGCAGCGCGTGTTCCTCGGCTGGGGCCAGGTGTGGTGCGAAAACGTCCGTCCCGAACGGGCGCGGATGCTCGCCCAGATCAACCCGCACTCGCCGGGTCACGACCGCGTCAACGGCGTCGTCTCGAACATGCCGGAGTTCCAGAAGGCGTTCGCGTGCAAGGCCGACGCGCCGATGGTGCGCAAGAACCAGTGCCGCGTCTGGTAGCGAACCGCGCCGTTCGCCGTTCGGCGTTCGCGGTTCGTCGTTCGCCGATGAACGAGGCACGACGAACGACAAACGCGGAACGACGAACGCAGAACGACGAACCACGAACGATGTCGCTGAGCGCCGTCCGTCAGCAGATCGTCTCCTGCGAGCGCTGCCCGCGTCTGCGGACTTATTGCGCAGAGATCGACCGGACGAAACGGAAAGCGTATCGCGACGACGTGTACTGGGGCAGACCGGTTCCGGGCTTCGGGGATCCGCGTGCGCGCGTCCTGCTTGTCGCGCTCGCGCCGGCCGCGCACGGCGCCAACCGCACCGGACGCGTCTTCACCGGAGACGGCCCCGGCGGTTCGGGTGATTTCCTGATGGCGGCGCTGCACCGCGCCGGCTTCGCCAATATCCCGACGTCGCGGCACGCCGAAGACGGCCTGGCACTGACGGACGCATTCATCGCCGCGGCCGCGCGCTGTGCCCCGCCCGACAACAAACCGACGCCCGGGGAAATCGCGAACTGCCGGCCGCATCTCGATGCGGAGCTCGCGGCGCTGCCGCGCGTGCGCGTCGTCGTCGGTCTGGGACAAATTGCCTTCGACGCGTACCTTCAGCTGCTGAAGCAACGCGGCGTCGCGATGCGGCCGCGGCCGGCCTTCGGCCATGGTGTCGTGCACAGGCTCGCGAACGGCCAGACGCTGATCGGCTGTTATCACCCCAGCCGTCAGAACACGAATACCGGAAAACTGACGGCGCGAATGATGGACGACGTATTCACCTTGACGAGGCAGGCGATTCGGTAGGCCGGAACCTTCGCGTTGACGTGGTGTCCAACGTGTCGTGAGTGAATGAGCTCACGTCAGGAGAAGCCATGCGGCGATCCTTCACGCTGTTCTCCGTCGTCGTCCATGCCATCGTCATCACGGCTGCGCTGATCGCGCAGGTGCTCGCCGTCGGCACGCTCCCCACGCCGCATCAACCGGTGCTGTACGAAGCGGTGTCGACGATGCCGATCGACGTGCAGTTGCCAAAGCCGCGTGTCGCCCCCGCTTCACCACAAACCACCTCCTACAATGCGGCGCCGACTGAGGCACCGGATGGCGTCAGCGCGGAAACGGGACGTGAACAGGAACGAGGATCGCCGGCGCCGGGCCTGATTCCAGGCGTGGAAAGCGGACCGCCGTCGAGCATCGACGGTGTAGGGTTCGTGGCGGCGGTGCCGCCGCCTCCGCCGGAGCCGGCACCGCCGATCCGTCTGCACTCAGGCATGAAGGCGCCGGTGAAGACGAGGGACGTGGTGCCCGTGTATCCGGTCATCGCCAAGAGCGCGCAGGTGCAGGGCGTGGTGATTCTCGAGGCGGTGCTGAATGCGCAGGGAGGGGTCGACTCGGTCCGCGTGCTGCGATCGCTTCCGCTGCTGGATCAGGCGGCGGTCGATGCGGTTCAGCAGTGGCGCTTCACGCCTGCGCTGTTGAACGGCCAGCCCGTGCCGGTCGTGATGACGGTGACCGTCAACTTCACGCTGCAGTGAGAATGCGCGTCAGCGTCCCGCGGTCGATGTTGCCGCCGCTCATGACGCAGACGACCTTCTTGCCGGCGAGCCGATCGCGCAACTTCACCGCGGTGATCAGCGACGCCGCGCCGGCACCCTCCGCGAGGTTGTGTGTCGTCCGAAGCGCGAGTCGGACACCCTCGGCCAGCTCGTCTTCGCTCAGCGTGACCACGTCGTCGAGCTCCTTTCTGAGGATGCCGAACGGCAGATCGAACGTCACCCGTGTCGCCATGCCTTCGGCGAGGGTGTCGCATCTCTCGCCGACGACGCGCGACGGGCCCTTCCACGATCGCGCGAAGGCGTCAGCGCGCTCGGCCTGCACACCGATCACCTTCGCGCGGCTGCCGAGGCCGGTCCGGACGATCGAGCAGCCGCACGCGCCGCTGCCGCCGCCGATCGCGACGAGAATCACGTCGGTGTCGGGCTGCTCTTCGAAAATCTCGAGCGCGTAGGTGCCGACGCCGGCGATGAGCAGCGGCTCGTCGGCGGAATGGACGTAGCGCAGACCCCGCTCGTGCTGCAGCTGCTCCACGCGTTCGCGCGCCTCGTCGAAGTCGCGGCCGAACTCGATCAGCTCGGCGCCGTAGGCGCGCATCGCCGCGTTCTTCTCGGGGTTGTTGTCCAGCGGCGTCACGATGGTGCACGGCACGCCTTCGCGTGCGCACGCGAGCGCGATGGACTGACCGTGGTTCCCGGTCGTCGCCGTCACGACGCCGCGCCGTTCCTCTGCCGTCAGGCTGCCGATCAAGTTGACGCCGCCGCGCACCTTGAACGCGCCCGTCGGATTGTGGTTCTCGTGCTTGACCAGAATGTCGAGGCCGGTCTCCCTCGAGAGCAGCGGGTGCCGAATCAGCGGCGTCGGACGGACCACCCGGGCGACGCGCGGGCGCGCGGCGTAGACGTCGGCGAGCGCCGGAGCCTTCAGCATGCGCCATCTTATCGCGCCGACCGGCCACTCCTGTCGCCCGGCTCGGACTGACCGCTGCCGCGTGACGCTCAGGCCGGCCAGTCTGGCGACGTAGTCGACGTGATCGAGCACATGTTCGATCGTGACCGGTTCGCTGCCGCGCACCATGAAGCGGATCATGGCGATGCCCATCACGCCGCCGCTCTTCGCCATCGCCGGCAATCGCCTCGTCTGTGCGTTCGTCTGCGCGAAGAGTTGATAACGTCCACGCAGGACGGCGGGAGCGCCGGCGACCCCGAGGGCCACCGCGCGGAGCGCCTCGCGCCTTGTCATCACGCTCATCGCGCGCGATCCGCCTGCGCGTCGATTGCAACTACTGATCGGCTGCCAGACACCGGGTCGCTTTCACCACGGTGTCCGACCCCTTACAACCCGGCGACGACCGGCACGATCACGTCGGGACGATCGGTGATCAGCGCGTCGACGCCCCATGCGAGCAGGCGGTGCGCCGCCGCCGCCGTGTCGACGGTCCACACCTGCACGCCGAGTCCGGCGTCATGGGCGTACTCCACGAAGCGCGGCGACACGACGCGCGTGCGGCCGGAGAGCTCCGGCACCTGATAGCCCTGATAGGCCACTCGCGACACCGGCCAGCGGCACCACGAGCGGTACAAGGCCCACCGCACTTCCTCACGGCCGCCGCTGGTCGCGATGGCCGGCTCGATCGCCCGCGCGGCGCGCAGCACACGCAGACCGAACGACCCGAGGCACACCCGATCGACGGCGCCGGCACGGCGAACGACCTCGATTGTCCTGGCGGCCAGCTCCGCGGTGTTGACCTTCATCTCGACGATGATCCGTGGATCGCGATAGCGCGCGAGAACGTCGGCCAGCGTCGGAACCTGCGCGCGCCGCAACTCGTCCGCGGTTCGCGCCGCAATCGGCCCGCGCAGCGCCGTCGTCCGATCCAGCAGCCGATCGTGATGCACGACGACGACGCCATCACGCGAGAGGTGGACGTCCAGCTCGAGGCCGTCGGCGCCGAGGGTCAGGCCGTTGTCGAAGGCGGCAATGGTGTTTTCCGGCGCCAGCGCGCTGCCACCACGGTGCGCGAACACCAGCGGGCGCGGCGACGTGAAAAAGGGATGGCGCACGAGGGCGAGTCTATAATGCCGCTCAACCCTATGACGCGACGCCCGGTTCACGCGCTCGCGCGATCGCACGCCGTCGCACGGCTTCGCGCCGTCGCCCAATTGCGTCGCGCGGGCTGCGGTGCGCTCGCTACCGCGATCGCGTGCATCACGCTGGCGGCACAGGAGCCGGTACTGCTCCGCGACCCGAAGACCAAGGATCTGTTCAATTCGGCGCGTATCGCGATCTTCGGGGGACCCGGCGGCATCGCACGGCTGCAGGGGCTGCGGTTCAAGGGCCGATCGCGCTTCGCCGGCAGCGGAGACGACCTCATCTCGGCCACCGTCGAGATTCGGGTGCTGCTGCCCGATCGTTTCCTGCGCATCGACACCGGATCGTTCGGCCGCCGGCAGATCGGCTATGCCGGCGATACGTCGCTCGACAGGATGGAGAGCGCCACCGGACACATCACGCCTGATTCTCGCAGCGCCGCGGCAGTGCTGCAGGCCGATCGCTCGGAGCTCGCGCGGTTGATGCTCGGCACCGCGATGTACGCGTCCCAGGAGGTGCCGATGAAACTCCAGACACGGGACACGCCGATTGACATGCCCGGGCTTCCCGAAGCGCTCGGAATCGACGCGACCGGCGAGACATTCGCCGCACGCATCGCCTTCGACGGCAAGTCGCATCTGCCCGTGCGGATTGTCTTCTGGTCGGGCGATCGCACGGTGCGGACGTCCGCGTTCTCCGACCGGCGCAACGTCGGCGGGATGCAGGTGCCATACGCGATCGTCACCACCGCCGGCGATCGCATCGTCGACGAATTGATGTTCGATGAGGTGACGGTCAATCCGCCGCTGACGGCGAACGACTTCCGCCGCTAATCGCCGACTGCTATAGAATCGATCCATGGCGGCCATTGAAACACTCGGAGAGTTGCGGCGATCGGGGTATCGCTCGAAGCCGGTCAAGCAGGAAATCCGCGACAACCTCGTCCGCAAGCTCCAGACCGGCGAGACGCTGTTCCCCGGCATCATCGGCTACGACGAGACGGTGGTGCCGCAACTGGTGAACGCGGTCCTCTCCCGCCACAATTTCATCCTCCTTGGCCTGCGCGGTCAGGCGAAGAGCCGCATCCTGCGCGCCCTCGCCGATCTGCTCGACGAGAAGGTTCCCGTCGTGCCAGGCTGCGAGATCCACGACGATCCCTTCGCACCGTTGTGCGCGTCGTGCCGCGCCCGCATCGCGAAGGAAGGCGACGCCCTGCCGATCGGCTGGCTGCGCCGGGACGAGCGCTTCGTGGAGAAGCTGGCGACGCCGGACGTGACGATCGCCGACATGGTCGGCGACATCGATCCCATCAAGGCAGCGCAGGCGGGCCTCAACCTGTCGGATGAGCTGACGATGCACTACGGGCTGCTGCCGCGTGCGAATCGCGGCATCTTCGCGATCAACGAGCTGCCCGATCTCGCCGGAAAGATCCAGGTCGGCCTGTTCAACATCCTCCAGGAAGGCGACGTCCAGATTAAGGGCTATCCGATCCGGCTCAAGCTCGATCTGATGCTCGTGTTCACCGCGAACCCCGAGGACTACACGGCGCGCGGCAAGATCATCACGCCGCTGAAGGATCGGATCGGCTCGGAAATCCGCACCCACTATCCGGTCACCCGCGTCAACGCGATGGCGATCACGAAACAGGAAGCGTGGACCGATCGTAGCGGCGGACTCAAGACCGAGATCCCCGCCTACGTGCGCGAGGTGGTCGAGGAGATCGCCTTTCAGGCCCGCGGCGATCGCAAGATCGACAAGCGCTCGGGTGTCAGCCAGCGCCTGCCGATCAGCACGCTCGAGCTCGTGGTGTCGAACGCCGAGCGCCGCGCGTTCGGCAACGGCGAAACGCTGGTCGTGCCGCGCGTCACCGACATCTACGCGGCGCTGCCCTCGATCACCGGGAAGTTCGAGCTCGAGTACGAAGGAGAACTGCGCGGCGCGGAGCAGATCGCCCGCGACCTGATTCGCTCCGCGGTCGGCTCGGTCTTCACCGGCATGTTCGACGGCGTCGACACACGGACGGTCGTCGAATGGTTCGATCTCGGTGGATCGCTTCCGTTGAGCGACAGCTCGTCGGCCAACGAGGTGATCACGCAGACGCGCAGCGTGCAGGGGCTGCGCGAGCTCACGGCGCACGCCGGGCTCCCCGCCGGCGCCGCGGCCCCGTCGGTCGCCTCGGCCATCGACTTCATCCTCGAAGGGCTCTACGCGCAGAAGAAGATCAGCCGGAGCGAAGACCGCGGCTACTCGGCCGCCGAAGCGGCGCCTCGCCGCGGGCCGCGCCGCGAAGAGCCGATGATCGACGAAGAGATCCGCATGCCCGCGGGGAAGAAGAAATACTACAACTAGGGCCTGGGGACCAGGGGCGAGGACGAGACGCTTGAAGTACCGCTACACGAAGTTCACGGGCGACGCGCTCGACGAGCTGGATCTCGAAGATCTGGTGTCGAAGCTGTCCGACCTGCTTTTGTCGAGCGGTTTCGGCAATCCGCACGGCCACAACGAGGAAGAGCGGACGATGCAGGCGCTGCACGACGCCATCCTCGACGCGCTGTTCAACGGCGGTGTCCTGCCGGAAGAAACGATCGCGCGTCTGCTCGGCGACCCTGCCGACGGCGATCAGGATGAAGCGCGGTCCCAGCTCGAGGAGCTGATCCAGCAGATCATCGAGCGGATGACCGACGAAGGCTACATCACCGCGCCTCCCAATCTGGACCCCGAGCGCGAACGGCGCCAGGGACAGGGCGGCGGCCAGGGACCGGATCAGCCGCCGGTCACGTTCGAGGTCACCGACAAAACGCTCGACTTCCTCGGCTACCGCGCACTGCGCGACCTGCTCGGGTCGCTCGGCAAGAGCAGCTACGGCCGCCACGACACACGCGAGCAGGCGACCGGCGTCGAAACGACCGGCGCGCCCAAGCCATACGAATTCGGCGACACGCTGAACCTGGACGCGGCGGCGACGCTGGTCAACGCGGCGCAGCGCCAGCACGCGCGCGGCGAAAGCACGTCGCGGCTGCACGTCACACACGAGGATCTGATGGTCGTGCAGGGCGAGTACCAGAGCTCCTGCGCCACCGTCCTCATGCTGGACTGCAGCCACAGCATGATCCTCTACGGCGAGGATCGATTCACGCCGGCCAAGCGGGTGGCACTGGCGCTGGCGCAGCTGATCAAGAGCCAGTACCCCGGCGACGCGCTCAAGGTCGTCCTGTTCCACGACTCGGCGGAGGAGATTCCGCTCGCCGAGCTCGGGCGCGTGCGCGTCGGTCCCTACTACACGAACACGCGCGAGGGACTGCGGCTGTCGCGGCGGATCCTCGACCGGCAGCGCAAGGACATGCGGCAGATCATCATGATCACCGACGGCAAACCGTCGGCGCTGACGCAGCCGGACGGGCGCATCTACAAGAACGCCTTCGGCCTCGACCCGTTCATCGTCGCCGAGACCTGCGCCGAGGTCGCCGCGTGCCGCAAGAGCGGCATCATGATCAACACCTTCATGCTGGCGCGCGACTACGACCTGGTCAGCTTCGTCCGGCGCGTCGCCGACATCTGCAAAGGCAAGGCGTACTTCACCACGCCGTACACATTGGGCCAGTACGTCCTGATGGACTACATGGACAAGAAGACGAAGACGATTCACTAAGCATTGCTAATTGCAAAATGCTGATTGCAAAATGAAAATCCGAAATAAATCAGCAATTTGCATTTAGCAATCAGCATTCTGGTTATGTCAGATCTCTTACCGCTCTTCCCCTTGCCGAACGTCGTCCTCTTCCCCAACGTGTTCCTGCCGCTGCACATCTTCGAGCCGCGCTATCGCGAGATGGTCGCCGACGCGCTGGCGAGCGACCGCATGATCGGGATGGTGCTGCTGCGGCCAGGGTGGGATCGCGACTACGAGGGGCGGCCGCCAATCTATTCAGTCGGCTGCAGTGGCGTGCTGACGCACAACGAGCGCCTGCCGGACGGACGCTACAACATCGTGCTGCGCGGGATGGAGCGGTTCCGGCTTGTCGAGGAGGACCATGCGCTCAGCTATCGCCGCGCCGTGGTCGAGCCGCTGCGCGACTATCCGCTCGATCCCGGCGACCGCGCGGCGATCCGCCATCAGCGATCGAAGCTCGAATCGATGCTCGGCCCGGCCCAGTCGAACGCAGGGGATCCCCGGATGCCGGCGTCGATGTCCGACGAGGATCTCGTGAACGCGCTGGCCCAGTACCTCGATCTCGAACCGCTCGAGAAGCAGGCACTGCTCGAGAAGCCGTGTCTGCGCAGCCGCGCCGAGTCGCTCGTCGAACTGCTCGAGATGAAGATCATGATGGCGCGCACGCCAGGGCTTTCCCACTTTGCGCACTGAGCTGAACACGCAGAACACCATCGTTTCTGTGGATTCGGCGCCTTCTGCGTGGCACGCCGTGTCAGCGTTTCAGCGCATCGGCCAGAAACTGCCGCGCCTCCGCGGAATCCGGCTGCACGTCGACGGCCATCCTCAGGTAAGGCACAGCCGCCACCTGTTCACCGCGCAGCGTCAGGATGCGGCCGAGCAGCAGGTTCGCGCGGAAGTGGCGCGGCTGGAGATCGAGCGCGGCGCGCAGCTCCCGAATCGCATCGGGCACGCGATCGATGCGCGCGTACACCGAGCCGAGCGAGTAGCGTGCATCCGCCCACGCCGGCATCGTTGACGCGGCAACGGCGAAATGGTCCGCCGCGGCTTTCAGATTGCCCGTCTCGTACAGCGCGGAGGCAAGCTCGTAGCGGGCGCGCATGTCTTCGGGCCGCAGCCCGACGGCGCGCGTCAGCGGCGCAACCGCGCGCGCGTACTGCTTCTGGCGCGCCAGGGCGACGCCGAGATTCAGCTGGGCAATCGGGATGCCGGGCTCGCTCGCGGTCACCGTCTCGAGCAGCGGAATTGCACGCGCGAACCGCGCGTCCTCGACCGCCTCGATCGCGTCGTGGAGCGTGTTTGCGATCGCGACGCGACCCTTGGGATCGGCTCCAGTCGGCGCGGGCGCGCCACCCGATCCGCCGACGTACCCGAGCGCCGCCAGCCGCTCGGCGACCTCCGGATCGACCCGCGCTCCGCCCGCCCGGCCGGACACGCCCGGCGCCGCGAGAAAGCTCGTCAGCTCGGATTCAAGGCCGTCGGCGACGCGGCCGCGCGTATCCGCAAGGTTCCGCGCCGTCGTCGGATCGGCGACGAGATCGTAGAGCTCTCGCGCCGGCGCGCGGATGTAGAGAAACCGATCCGCGCGCCACGAGACGAGCGGCGCCCAGCCGAACGCCTGACGGGGGTACATCGTCTCCGCGTAGGCCGGACGGTCGCCGGCTTTCGAGGCCGCGCGGGTCAGCGGCAGGAGCGTCTGCCCCTGCATCGCGGCCGGCACCGGAATCGCCGCGGCCTCGAGCAGCGTCGGGGCGAGATCCGCGAGCCGAACCCTGGCGGTGACCCGAGCGCCTGCTCCGCGCCGCTCCGGAAAGCCCACGACCAGCGGCACGTGCAGCGTCTCCTCGTAGAGAAACACGCCGTGCGTCGCCTCGCCGTGCTCGCCGAGCGCTTCGCCGTGGTCCGCCGCCACGGCGACGACGGTGCCGCCGAGGGCGGGGCCGAGCGCGGTCAGCAGCCGGCCCACCGCGCGGTCGGCCGACGTGACCTCGCCGTCGTACGGCGCGGACGCGAACCGCGTCGCGAGATCGGACGGCGGATCGTAGGGGTCGTGCGGATCGAACAGGTGCACCCAGAGAAAGAACGGCGCGCGGGCGCCGCCCGCCAGCCATGCGATCGCGCGGGACGCCACCTGATCGCCGCGGCGCTCGACGCTCTGATAACGATCTTCCCCAGGCTGCCGGATCCGAAAGCCGGCGTCGTAGACGTCGAACCCGCGGTCGAACCCTGGCGCGGTACCGTTTTTGGGATCCAGGATGAGCGAGCCGACGAACGCGGCGGTACGATACCCCTGTCGTTTTAGCAGATCGGGCAAGTACGGCACGGAGGCCGGCAGCGGCGCGCCGAATTCGCTGACTCGGTGTGTCGGCGGGTACGTGCCGGTCAGCAGTGTCGCATGCGACACGGAGGTGATGGGCGCCTGCGCGTAGGCGCGGGTAAAGACCGTCGCCGTGCGCGCGAACGCGTCGAGCGCCGGCGTGAGCCCGCGAGTCGATCCAAGAAACCCCATCCGATCCGCCCGGGTAGTGTCGAGGGTGATCAGCAGGATGTTGGGTTTTATCTGCGCACGCGGGATCGCGAGAAGGATCGACGCGAGGCCGAGGGCCAGAATGCGGAACCGCATAGAAAAAGGCGGGCCGCCGGAAAGCGGACCCGCCCAATCGTAATTCTGAATTCTTAATTCTTAATTCTTAATTCGTAATTTCAGAAGAGCACCTTCAGCGCCCACTGCATCGCGCGCGGACCGCCGGTGCCGAGCACCGGATTGCCGCGATCCACGTCGGGCGTGGAGCCGATCTTTCCGAACGAGCTGCTGCGGGTGCTCGTGCTCAGGAAGCCGCCCAGGTTCACGGTGTTGGTGACGTTGAAGATTTCCCACCGCGCCTGCAGCCGCGTGTTGCCCTGGAGCTTGAACTCCTTGACGAAGTTCATGTCGAGCTGCCGGAAACTCGGTCCGCGCGCCGAATCCCTGCCGCACGTGCCGAGCGTGCCCGCAGCCGGATTCGCGAAGGCTTGCGCCGCGTTCGTAATTGCGGACACGGACGTGCTCGGATCGGGGAAGAGATAGTTGAGATCGTAGTTGTAGATCGGATCCGCCAGACAATTCGCCCGAATGGCATTGACCACCTGGCCGGAATTGTCCGTCGATCCCTGGCCCGGTGTGAACGGCCGTCCGGACAGCGCGGTGAGTACCGCGCCGATGACGAGCGGCTGACCTCCCGCGGAGGTCTTGGGCACGGCGTAGCTGCCGCCGAAGTTGAAGTTATGGCGGATGTCGAACGTGCAGGGCCCCTCGTCGTTGGCCGGATTGTACGGATTCATGGCCTGCGCAGTCGTCAGGTTGCGGTTCGTCGAGTTGTAGTCCGTGCACTTCGAGAGCGTGTAGTTGTACTGCGTGTTGACGCCATGCCACATGTTCTGGCGGAACGAAAACTGCACGCTGTCGAACCACGAACGGCCGACATTGTTGAACGCGAAGATGTTCCGGTACTGCGGGAACTGCGCGAAGAAGGGGCGCCGGCTGTCGACCGCCCCGCTGGTCGGCGAGCCGAGCGGCGGAGTGTTGATGTTCTGGCGAAACACGAGATCCATCCCGCGCGACCCGACGTAGGACACGGTCGCCGAGTTGTTGTGGCCGATCTCGCGCTGCGCGGTGGCATGAAAGTAGTGGTAGTACCCTGTGTGAAAATCGTCCGGCACGGAGGCGATGTTGAACGGCGGCGCGCCCGTGGGCGACGACCCGAAGATCGGGACTCCCGGCTGCAGGCAGATGTAGTCGCCGCCCGCGACCGAGTTGTTCGGATCGACGCACGTGACGCCGGCGGCATCAGGAACGAACCGAGGCGACTGGCTCAGCGACACGCTGAAGACGCCCAGCGCCGGCGTGTTGAAGAGTGCGGGATGGAGGACGCCCATGGGAACGGTGTCGTACGTCAGCGCGTATCCTGCACGCACGCTCGTCCTGCCGTCGCCCGCTGGGTCCCACGCGAAGCCGGCGCGCGGCCCGAAGTTGTTCTTGTCCGCCTTGTAGAGTTGCGGGAGGCCGCTCGAGCCGAGCTGCACCAGGCCCGCTGACGGCAGGAAGTTGGTCGCCAGATTGTTCTGCTCGGTCATCGGCATCGACAGCTCGTAGCGCAGCCCGAGACTCACCGTCAGCCGCGACGATACCTTCCAGTCGTCGTTGATGTAGGCGCCACCGGACTTCTGGGTCATGTTCCGCTCGGTGAGGCCGAAGGCACGGGTTGCGATCTCGAACCGCGCCAGCAGCAACCCGACGAGCGCGTCGACATCGTCGCCGCTGCGTCCGTTGGCGGTCAGCGACGTGCGCGCCTGATCGCGGATGCTCTTGTTGTACGTACGGTCCCAGTTGCCTCCGGTTTTCAGGGTGTGCGACCCGCGGGTGTGCGTGACCGAGCCGGAGAACGAAAAATCGGTGCTCGGCGTGACGAAGATCGGGTAGCCGCCGACCCCGCCGATATGGCCGAACGGTGTGGTCACCGCCGGCACGCCGAAATTGGCGGCGGTGAGCGGGCCGGTGTTGATGCCGAGGGACGCCGGGTCGATGCTGTTGTTCACGACGATCGGATTCCAGAACCGGTTGAATCCGAACCGCGTCTCGAGCAACGTATGGTTCGAGAGCGTCGAGTTCCAGACGACGCCGACCAGCGCCGCCGACGTCGAGTCCGTGACGGAGTTGAAGAAATCGACGGGCTGCCCCGGCGAGACGATTTCGCTGCTGCTTGCGGGCGCCGACTGGTAGCCCCGGCCATAAAACACGCGCTCGTTGAGCGCATTGCTCGCGTTCAGCTGATGGTCCATCTTGACCGAGAACGTGTTCATGTTCGCGACCGTCGCGCCGTTGACGTGCTGGCTGCCGCTCGGATCCGTCGGGTAGAACTTGAGCAACGCTTCGCCGATGGAGCTGGTCTTGAGGCCGGCGTTGGCGATGCGCGTGCGTGCCTGCTGAATCTGCACGTCGGTCGGCACGTGGACGTCGTACGGCGCGACGACGTTGAGCCGCTGGCCCTCGTAATAGCCGAAGAAGAATGTCTTGTCCTTCACGATCGGTCCGCCGAACGTTCCGCCGTACTGCTGGTTCTTGATCGGCGTCGGATCTGCGGTCTTCCCGAGCCTCTGCGCCGCTCGGACATCGAAGAAGTTGGGGCTGTCGGTCCAGTCGTCATGCCGGAAGTAATAGGCCGTGCCGTGCGGTACGTTGCCGCCGCTCTTCATGACGATGTTGATGGCCGCGCCGCCCTTGACGCCGAATTCGGCCGAGGGCGTCTGCTGCACGGTGAAGTCGCCAATCGCATCCATCGGCACCAGCGTTGCCGGAATGCCGACGATGGCGCTCTGGTTCAGCACCGTGTCGCCGTAATAGACCTCGTTGTTCGAAATACCGTCGATCATGAAGTTGTTCGACGACGTGCGCGCGCCGCCGATGTTGACGCCCTGGAACCCGCCGCCGGGCCGGTGCTGGACGCCGGGCATCACGTTCAGCAGCGAATTGAAGTCGCGTCCGCTGAGCGGCATCGACTCGATGCGCTGGCTGTCGACCCGGTTGTTCAGCTTGTCGGAGAACTCGATCAACGGCGACACGGCTTCGACCGTGATCGTCTCGGACTGGGCGCCGACCTCGAGTCTGAAATCAGCCTTGGCCACTGCGTTCGCCGTGACCGGTGCCTCGCGCGTGATGGACTTGAAACCGGTCAGCTCGGTCGTGACCCGATACAGGCACACCGGCAGCTCGGAGAGACGGAATCCGCCCTGGCTGTCGGTCACGCCGGTGCGCGTGAAGTTCGTTTCGGTGCAGACCGCCGTCACCGTCACGCCTGGCAGCACGCCGCCAGTCGTATCGGTGACCGTGCCGCTGATGTCACCCGTTGTTCGTTGCGCGTACGCCGACGCGGAGAGGGCAAGCACCATCACCGTGACCAGACAGAGACCCCATCGTTTCTGCGACATGAGCTGGCCCCTTTTGCGGCCGTGAACGCTGACCGCGAAATTTGTCCGCGTTTGTAATCCCTCGCGAGACTCTTGTCAACGGTAGATCTCAGCCTTTTCCATGCGCTCGCAGAAGATCCAGCAGTCTGGATCGTCAGGCTGCTGAGACGTCGCGCATTTGGACGATACGTACAGAAAAAACGCGGAGCGCGCAAAGACCGCCGGGTGCGTCTGGCAGGTCAGGTGGTCTCGTAAGCAGGCAGGTCGAGGTGTCCGCAGCGGGTCGCGCAGGTCGCAACTCTGGCAGAATCAGCCTCGTGGTCACGTTATCGGGGGGATGGCGCGTCTGCGGCGCGATCGCCATCGTCGGCGGCGCGGCGTGCGGCCATCCCACCGATCGCGCGCTGGCGAGCCCCGGCGCCTTGCGCGGGGCGAACGTGCTGCTGATCACCATCGACACGTTGCGCCAGGATCGCGTCGGCGCGTACGGAAACCGCAGCGGCCTGACGCCACACATCGATCGGCTCGCCGCTGCCGGCGTCCGCTACGCGCACGCGTTTTCGCCGGCGCCGCTGACGCTGCCGGCGCACGCCTCGATCCTGACGGGCCTGCTCCCCCGCCACCACGGCGTCCACAACAACACCAAGGTGCGGCTCGACGAGCACGTGCCGACGCTCGCCACCGTGCTCAAGCGCGGCGGCTACCGGACCGGCGCGTTCGTCGGCGCGTTCGTCCTCGACGGACGCTTCGGCCTCAATCAGGGCTTCGACGAGTACGACGATCGGCTGCCTCGCGGCGAGCGTGCGTCTTTTCATTTTGCCGAGCGGCGGGGCGCGGAAGTCGTCACCGACGCCGGTGACTGGATTCTGGCAGCGTCCAGCCCCTGGTTCGCGTGGGTCCACCTGTTCGATCCCCATGCGCCGTACGACGCGCCCGTCGAGTACCGCGCCGGCCGCGCGCCGTACGACGCGGAAGTCGCCTACGCCGATGCCATGCTGGGACAGTTGCTCGCCCGCCTGCGCGCCGCGCACGCGCTCGACCGCACGCTCATCGTCCTGACCGCCGACCACGGGGAGTCGCTCGGCGATCATGGAGAGACGACGCACGGGCTATTCGCCTACGACTCCACGCTGGCGGTCCCGCTCATCGTGAATGGCCCATCGATCACGCCCGCCAGCGTCGCTGCGTCGCCGGTCTCCCACGTGGACGTCACGCCGACGATTCTCGAGCTCGTGGGTCTCGCGGCTCCCGGGCCGGTTGACGGCCTGTCGCTCGTTCGCACACCGCCGCCCGACCGGCCGCTTTATTTCGAAGCGCTTGACGCCTCGCTGACCCGGGGCTGGGCACCGCTGCGCGGGATCATGCAAGGTGGCTGGAAGTACATCGACTTGCCGGACGCCGAGCTCTACGACCTGGCGACCGATCCCGGCGAGCAACACAATCGGACTGATCGCGACCCGCACGCGGATCTCCTGAGGCGTACGCTCCGGCTCGCGTCAGGCCCGGAGACGGCGGCGCCGCGCGTGGCAATGGACACCGAGGCCGCCGCGCGTCTGCGATCGCTCGGCTACTCCGCCGGCAGCTCGCCGCGGACGGTGACCGCCGGCGACGATCCGAAGCGGTTGGTCGCGCTGAACGAGCGGTTCAACACGGCGCTGACGGCGTTCGACGAAGGACAGCCGCAGCAGGCGATCGCCGGGTTCCTCGCTATCCTGCGCGAGCGTCAGGACTTCGTCGCCGCGCGCGCCAGCGCGTCGACGGCGTTGGTCGCCACTGGCCGTAGTCGCGAGGCGATCGACCTGCTGCGAGAGGGACTGCGGCAGCAACCAGACTCTCCCGAGCTCCTCGCGAAACTTGGTGCGGCGCTCAGCGCGGGCGGCGACGCGGCGGCGGCAACCGATGCGTTCGAACGTGCGAGGCGAGCGGGCGATGACGGTCCGGACGTGCTGAACCAGCTGGCCCTCGTCTATGCGGCAAGCGGACGCGCCAGCGACGCGCGCGCGACCTTTCACACGCTGATCGAACGCCATCCGGGCTCGGCCACGGCGTGGTTCAACCTCGGACTGTTCGAGCTGCAGAACCGGCGACGGGAAGAGGCGGTGGCCGCCTTCCGGCGCGCGACCGCGATCGATCCGTCGTACGGTGACGCGTGGAACGCGCTGGGCGCCGCGCTTGTGCGTGCGAACGCCAAGGCCGCCGTTGACGCCTGGCGCCGCGCCGAGCGCCTGCTGCCCGGCGACTACGACCTACTATTCAACCTCGCCATGATGCTGGCAGACGGTGACGCGCCCTCGGACGCGATTCCGTATCTGCAGCGCTTTGCGCGAGAGGCGCCGCGCGATCGCTATGCGAACGACATCGCGCACGCACAGGCCACCCTCGGCCGCTTGGGGCGGCCCGGCCGATGACCGTGGCCGAACGAGCCAAGCTGCGCGCGCGGTTGCGACAGGCGCTGGCGCTGACCGTGGTTGCAAGCGTGATGATGGTCGCAGCCTGCGGCCGTCGCGACGAGACCGGCGCGCCCCCAATTGCAGCAGGCGCACTCCGCGGATGGAACGTGCTCCTGGTCACCGTCGACACACTGCGCGCCGATCGTGTCGGCGCATACGGCAGCCGAAGGGGGTTGACACCGACCATCGACGGCTTCGCCGCTGCGGGCTTACGATTCGAACGCACTTACGCTCACGTGCCGTTGACCCTCCCTTCGCACGCCTCGCTTCTGACGTCGAGCTACCCCACGCGGCACGGTGTGCACGACAATGGCACCTTCCAGCTCGGCCCGTCGCCGCCGACGCTCGCCGAAGCGTTGAAACGGGCCGGCTACCGGACGGCGGCGTTCGTCGGAGCGTTCGTGCTCGACGCGCGGTTCGGCCTGGGACGGGGCTTCGATGTCTACGACGACCGCATGCTGGGACGTGGCGGCGACGTCGAGTTCGTCCAGCGCAGCGCGGAGCAAGTGCTCGCGCCGGCATACGCCTGGATCACGTCTGGGGCCCTGAGCCCGGGCGCTCGGAGCTCAGAACGCGCGACCGCCAGCCCCCGGTCCTCAGTCCCCAGCCCACCCTCGTCGGTCCCAAGCCCCTGGCTTGCATGGGTACATCTGTACGATCCCCACGAGCCGTACGCACCGCCTGAACCTTATCGTTCGCGTTACGCCTCGGAGCCGTATGACGGTGAAATCGCCTACGCCGATGCCGCGCTCGGAGCGTTCGTCGCCGAGCTGCGCCGCACGAACGCGCTCGACCACAGCCTGGTGATCGTCGCGTCGGATCATGGAGAGTCGCTTGGCGAGCACGGCGAACGAGCGCACGGGCTCTTCGCCTATGACTCCACCTTGCGCGTGCCGCTCGTCATGTCGGCGCCGCCGCGTCTGCAGCCCGGCCTGTTCCGCGACACCATGCGGCTGGTGGATGTCGTCCCGACGATCCTCGACCTCTTGGGCGCGCCGGCGCTCCCGAACGTCGACGGCCGCAGCGTCAGGCCTTTCATCGGCGGGGCGCAGCCGTTCGATCGGCCCGCATCGTACTTCGAGGCGCTCAACGCGAACCTCGCGCGCGGCTGGGCACCGCTGACCGGTGTCGTCGCCGGAGGCTTCAAGCTGATCGATCTACCGGTGCCCGAGCTCTACGACCTCGACGCCGACCCCTCCGAGCAGCGCAATGTCTACGCGCAGCAACGCGCAACCACGCACGATCTCGAGACGCGCCTGGATCAGATTGCACGGGCCGCCTCCTCCGTGGCCCCGCCGGCGCCGCTGGACGCAGACGCCGACGCGCGGCTGCGGAGCCTCGGATACGTGGTGTCGTCGAGGGCACTGCCGCGGAAGGCGTACGGATCGGCCGACGATCCCAAGACGCTGGTGCATCTCAACACCGCGCTCGACGAGGCCGCAGACGCGTGGGCGCGTGGCGATGCCGATACCGCCGTGCGCACGCTGCGTGGCATCATCGCCGAGCGCCGAGATTTCACCGTCGCCTACGATCGTCTCGCCAACGTGCTGCGGGCGATCGGGCAGAGCGACGATGCCGTGCGGGTGCTGGACGAGGCGGCGCGTGGCGGCCATGCCGACCGCTCGATCCTGCGCTCGCTCGGCGCGGCGCTGCGAGACGCCGGCGACCTGAAGCGATCGGCCGCCGTGCTCGCGGACGTGGCGGCTCGCGACGCGTCGGATCTGGACGCGGCCGACGAGCTCGGCGTCACACTCACGCGGATGGGGCGCGCACGCGAGGCCGAGCGCCAGTTCCGGCGCGTGCTGGCCGCATCGCCGAACGCCGCCGAGACCTGGAACAATCTGGGATCGCTATTCCTCGCAATGCGGCAGTATGCGGACGCGGCGACGGCGCTCTCGCGCGCGGTGGAAATCAATCCGAATCTGGCCGCGTCACACAACGGCCTCGGCGTCGCCTACGCGGCGCAGGGACAGATGGATCGCGCCGTCGCGGAGTGGACCCGGGCGCTGGAGCTGCGGCCAGGCTACGCCGACGCGCAGTACAACCTCGATCGCACCCGTAAGTAAAAAAGCCCCGCCGGCGTTGCCGCCGGCAGGGCCAATCTGAAATCTGCACTCCTAGATCTGAAATTCCCTAGAATTCGAACCGAATCGCCACCTGAGCGACGCGCGGATCCAGAGCGGCGATCACGTGGCCGAAGTTGCCGTTGGTCAAGCTGAAGTTCGTGACCGGGTTGGCGTTCATGACGTTATACAAGTCCAGAATCCCGGTGAGCTTGTAATGCCCGCCGAACGTGAAGCCCTTGTCCACGCGGAAATTCAGCAGCGAGACGTTGTCGGACCGGTTCTGATCCAGGTTCTGGACGAAGAACAGGTTCGGTGAAACATTCAAGCCGGGCGACGTGTCGGAATCCGCGATGATCTCCGAGTATGGGAACCCGCTCTGGTACCGATAGTTGGCGGCGAAGCCGATCTCGAACGGGAACGTATACCGCCCCAGCAGCTGGAAGTGGTACGTCGTCGTCTTCTGACGGTTCGGGACGGACGGGTTCACGTTGACGAAGTAGTTGACACCGATCGGATCGGTCGAGAGCGGACTGGTCGAGCCCCAGTCGGGGATGTCGGCCGATCGCAGCTCGTTGCGCCACTGGTAGTCCGCACTCGTCTGGATGAAGAACTTCTGGCCGAAGCGCTTGTTGAACGCCACCTCGATCGTGTCGTAATAGAAGTCGCTGTCAGGAAGGTTGGTGTAGAGCGCGCTGCTGTCGCCGGCGATTGAATTCGGGACATCCATGAGGTTGAATACCCGACCGTCGGACGAAACCTGACGCGTCGGGACCGTGACCTTGCCGTCCCACGCCGGCACGTATGGGTTGTAGTAGAACGGGATGAAGTCGGCGCTGTGCTTACGCACGTAGGTCAGGCGCGCCGACGACTCGCCCCAGAACTGGTGTTCGAGCGATCCGCTGAACTCCTCGGTGAATGGCGTCCTCGCGTTCGCATCGACCGGCGCGTCGGCGCCGCCGATGCGCAGACGGAGAGCCCCGAGCTCCTGCGGACCGTCGTAGCGCTGGTTGCCGTTCTTGTCGTTGAATACGTATTCGGCATAGTTCGTCCCGCCAGGGTTGGCGCTGGAGAAGCCGTCCGCCATGTTGTTGTAGTAGCGGCCGTAGAAGCCTTTCAGCACAGTCCGCCCTTTACCCGACAGGTCGTACGTGAAACCGAGGCGCGGCGCGATGTTCGTGTTTTTCAGTAGCGTTGCGCCAGCGACCGTGGTCGAGGCCGGGAAGATGCGCGTGCCGTCGGGCAGCACGTCGCTGATGAGCGGCTTGCGCAAGCCATCGCCATACGAGAGGGTCTGGTTGTCGATGCGCGCACCGGCCGTGATCGTCAGTCGATTGTTCGGCGCCCAGCGATCCTGCAGGTAGCCG
>Ga0105248_10001695_pt1 | contig 24531 bp, 19 predicted proteins | sample KBSS34metaG_FD_81524 | JGI IMG/M metagenome (GOLD analysis project Ga0105248, IMG submission 81524) | Switchgrass rhizosphere microbial communities from Kellogg Biological Station, Michigan, USA - KBS S3-4 metaG | ecosystem: Host-associated > Plants > Roots > Rhizosphere > Soil | place... | reverse complement strand
GGCCCTCGCCGCCGCCGGCACGCTGCCTTGGCTCGGAAGCGGGGCAGCGCACGCCGACGGTCGGGACCCGCGCTTCGAGCTCACCCCATACTTGGGTTACCGGATCGGCGGCGAGTTCGAGCAACAGAACGGCTCGGCGAAATACGAGCTCGACGAAGGCAACTCCGCGGGTCTGATCTTCAACATCGTCGCGCGCGACGTGAACACGCAGTGGCAGCTGCTTTACGGAGAGCAGAGCACGAACCTCAAGACGCCGCTCACCTTCGATCCCTCCGCCCGACTCGGCATGGACGTCGAGTACTTCCAATTCGGCGGCACGTATCTTTTCGACGGCGACGACATGCGACCGTTCGTCGCGTTGACGGCCGGCGTCACTCACTTCGGGCCCACGCTGCCGGGCGTCGACTCCGAGAGCTTCTTTTCCGGTTCGATCGGCGGCGGAGTGCAGCTCTGGCAAACGCGTCGAGTCGGCATGCGGCTCGAAGCGCGAGTGTTCGCGACGTTCGTGAATACCGACGGCGCGATCTTCTGTCACAGCGGACCGCAAACGGGCGGCTGCGCGATCACGATCCACGGCACCGCGCTCTATCAGTTCGAGGCGAGCGCCGGAGTCGTGTTCCGCTTCTGAAGCGGCGCTACGGCGGGGAGGCTGCCGCGGCCGTCGGCGGAGCGCCGCCGGTCGACGTATCGATCGCATCGGCGCCCGGCAGCGTCTCGCGCACCGTTGCGCGGATCACAGCGAAGAACGGGTTGCTGCGCACGCGGGAGAACTGCCCGAGCGGTATGACCAGCGCGCCGTTCTCGCCGCGTGCCGGGAACGTGCCCAAGTTGTACTTCGTCGGGCTATCCTCGGGCGGGCCCTCGAGGCCATAGAGCGGATCGTCGACCGGGAACGGTAACGCGACGTGCCCGAGCGACAGAATTCCGCGCGGCCACTCGTAAGGGAGATCGCGCTCGGAGAATTTCTCCTTCCCTTCTTCGCGCACGAACGCGCCGACCGCACGCGTCGACGCGTCGCGGTTCGCGATCACTGTGATCTTGAACGGCAGATTCGACGCCGCGCGCAGCCGCGCCAGAGATTCGAGCGGCCCGGGCGAGACGAGCGCCTCGAGCTGCTCGTAGCGGTTCACGTCGAAGACGACGAGCTCATGGCCGTGCGGCGCCAGATAGTTGAGCAGCCCGCGCACGACCTCGCCCGCCGTCACGGTCGAGTCGACGACCGACTGGAACATCACGACGCGCGGCATCGCCGCGAGCCGGCCGCGCGCCTGTGCGTCGTCGAGCTCCGAGCGCAGCGTTCGCGTGACCGAGTAGATCTGGTTCGCCGCGTTGACGGGAAACGAGTTGTACTTGTACGGATCGTACTCGGGCAGCACGTCGAGCCAGCGCGACTTCTCGAGCCCCGGGATGAACGCGAGATCCGACAGCACGTTCGTGAGCACCGCGAACGGCGAGATGCCGATTGCGGCCGAGATCAGATAGAGGCCCTGCGGCTTCGGCAAAGTCGGATCGTCGAGAGCACGCACGGAGTAGAGCGTGACGAGCGCGGCGCCGGTCGAGTGGCCGGCCGCGATGAAGGGCTTGCCGGGCGCTCGGCTCGCCGCGTGCCGCGCCGCGAGCTCGACGGCCGCGTACCAGTCGCGCCAGCTCACGCCGGTGAGTCCCGCCGGCACCGTGCCGTGGCCCGGCAGTCGCAGTGCGAGCACGTAGTAGCCTTGCGCGTACAGCGTGTCGGCGAGCGCGCGCATGCTGTACGGCGAGTCCGACAGCCCATGCACGAGCAGCGCAGCGCCGCGAATCTCCGCAGGCACGAGCTCGAAAGAGCGGTTGTATGGCGTCTCGAGCGCGAGCCGCGCCGGGATCGAGCCAGGCGTGTAGCGGCCGAGCAATTGCGTGTCCGCCGCGGCGGGATCGTCGAGCACCTTGCGGCGGAGCTCGGCGAACAAGCGATCTTCGAGCGCGCGATATTCGACGAATGTCTTCGGTGCGTCCGCACGGCCCGCGTGGAATTCCGCGAGCGAGATTTCGTGCCAGGCGTGCAAGTCCGCGAGCCGAACGCGTGCCTGGAACGCAAACACGAGCACGATGGTCGCGAGCACGGTAACGCAAAGCCCGGCCAAGTAAAGGAGCCACTTCAGCGCACGGCGGCCCATGACCATCGGTCGATCCCTCCAGAAGACGCCGCAGCGTCAGCTGACGCGCGTGCACCGACTCTCTACGAACCGCCGTTCGCCAACTCCGGCCAGGTTAACACCCGTTCCGGCCAGCGGGCCGGCCGACCGGCGGGATTGCGTTAGCGCGGCGCTGCGGTAGGCTACCGCAACGTCACAGCGGCAGTCACATGAGCACACAACAAATCGAATCCGAGCTCACAGGCGCCACAGGCGTCCTCGCTCCCGCACTACTACCCGACCGCTCGTCACGCCGCGTGCTCGAGCCGGCCGAGCGCATCGCCGAGGTGCTGTTCGGTCTGATCATGGTGCTCACGTTCACGGGCTCGCTCAGCGTCGCGGAATCCAACAGCAACGACGTGCGCGGAATGCTCGTCGGCGCGATCGGCTGCAACCTAGCCTGGGGCGTAATCGACGGCTTGTTCTATTTGATGGGCTGCCTCGCGGAGAAAGGCCGCAACCTCGCTACCTACAAGGCCGTGTTCGCGTCGACGACGCCCGAGGAAGGGCGCGCGCTGATCGCGGACGCGCTGCCGCCGGTCATCGCGTCTCTGCTCCAGCCTGCCGAGCTCGAGTCGCTGCGCGAGCGCGCGCTCAGCCTGCCAGAGCCGCCGCATCGCGTCCGCTTGGACTTCAAGGATTGGTGGGGCGCGTTCGGCGTGTTCCTGCTCGTGTTCCTCGTGACGTTCCCGGTCGCGGTCCCGTTCATGATCTTCCAGCACCTGACTCTGGCGATGCGCGCCTCGAACGTCGTCGCGGTCGCAATGCTGTTCCTTGCCGGCTTCTTGTACGGCCGGGTGATCCACCGCTCGCCGCTAGCCATCGGCGTCGTAGCCGTGTTCGTCGGCTTGATCATCGTGACGTTCACGATCGCGCTTGGCGGCTGAGGCCGTACGCTAGAACGAGGCCTCACCCTCGGCGCAGGGCGCTCGAAAAATAGAGGGCTAGCACCCTGCCGAAGCGCTTACCAGGCGTAAGTCACGAGGATCATCGCGTGGACCCAGTCGTCGGCCGATGCGGCGCGGACGTACTGCCGCGCGGCTTCGCCTGGGAATAGCGCGCCGAGCACGCCTGTCACGAGCATGTGCTCGTTGACCTGCCACTCGGCGGTGAAGTTGAGCTCGTCGCCCCAGTCTTTGCTCAGCACGCCGAAGCTTAGTGGTCGGTCCAGCGTGAACTTGTAGAGCATCGCGTTCAGCGTGAGGTCCTCTCTCGGAGCGAGCTGCACTCGCAGCAAGCTGCTGATCAAGTTGCCGTTGCCGAGCGCGTACTCGCCCGTGATCTCGCCTTGGTACCACGAGCCCCAATCGGTGAAACCGTAGGCGAGCTCGTGGAACCGCTCGTCGACCGGCGTCGCGGGGTTGTCGCCGTCGAAGTGCGCGTACCGATAGCTCAGCACAGGCGACCAGCTCGGATTCTCGAACGCGTAGCTCACCTCGCCGTAGTAGCCGCGCGAGGAGATCTGGCTGCTGGTCTCGTCCGCGTATTCTCCCGCGACGCCGAATCCGCTCTCGCCGCGCCAGCTCGCGCGCGCCGAGTAGACGTCGAGCTTCACCGAGCCCGGCACATTCGACTCGACGCCCATGTACGTGGTGCCGAGGCTCGCTTCCTCGCCGAACTTGTACTCGACGTTCACGCCGTACGCTTCGCCGAGCGGACCGCCCTTGCGCGGATGATTTTCGAGACGGAACGCTTCAAAAAGCCATTTGTCGCTGTCGAGGCTCGCGACGACCGCTTCGGTGAATGCCTTGCGCATCGCGAGGTACCAGCCGCCGCGCTCGCCGCCGTCCTCCGCGCCGTCGTTGATCAAGAAGCCCGTGCCGATGTTGTAGTTCTGGCGACCGACGGTGATTGTGAACGTATCGCCCTCGAGCGCGTCGAACAGATCCTCGGCCTTCCAGCCGACGTTTCCGAGCTCGAGCGTGAGCTCGGACTTCTTGTCGAGCCCGACCGTGAGGCCGGACGCGTCGTCGCCGGCGGTGGTCGTGTAGACGGCGCTCAAATTGCTAAAGAACGTGCCCTTACCCGCGCGCGTCTCGAAGGTAAGACCCGGCGCGGCGCCGAGGTCGGCCCACGTATCCGTGCTCGCGCCGAGGAACGCTTCGGAGTGGCCGAACCACGAGTCCTTCCCGCCGTACCAGGCGGCCGCGAGATCGAGCGTCAAATCGAGCTTCGTGCCACGCGAGTCGTCGCGATAGAGCTCGTGCTCGGCGGCAGCGAGACTCGGCGGCGTCGCAGCGCCGACGGCGAGCAGCGCGCCGACAACCTTTGCGTTCCGAGCGTTCATGCGTCTCCCTACCGCACCGATCAGAGCGCCGGGCCGGACGCCGCGGCGCGAAGCGCCTTATGTAACATACTCTTACGACGAACGTCGGCATTATCGGTAGCCGCGGCTGCGTGCAAACGCGAAGCCGACCTGCGAGACTCGTGCGAGAGCGGCACCGGACCGACAAAAACGAGAAGGGGAAGCCATGCAGACCGACGACGCGGACGACCACAAGTCCAAAGACAAAGACAAGAAGAAGCACAAGCACAAGCACGATAAGCTCGGCGGCAAAGATTATGCGAAGGAGCTCGAGAAGCTTCACGGCGAGCTCGTCGCACTCCAGCAGTGGGTCGTGGCCGAGGGCGCGAAGGTCTGCATCGTGTTCGAGGGCCGTGACGGCGCCGGCAAGGGCGGCACGATCAAGGCGATCACCGAGCGCGTGAGTCCCCGCGTGTTCCGCGTCGTCGCGCTGCCATCGCCGACCGAACGAGAGAAGAGCCAGATGTACGTGCAGCGCTACATCCGGCACTTCCCTGCCGCCGGCGAGATCGTGATCTTCGATCGCAGTTGGTACAACCGCGCGGGCGTCGAGCGCGTGATGGGCTTCTGCACCGAGGAGCAGTCGAAGAAGTTTCTGAACGATGTGCCGCCCGTCGAGAAAGCGATGGTCGACTCGGGGATCAAGCTCATCAAGTTCTGGCTCGAGGTAAGCGAGAAGGAGCAGACGAAGCGCTTGACGGATCGCATCGACGATGCGCGCAAGATTTGGAAGCTGTCGCCGATGGACTTGAAGTCATACAGCCGTTGGTACGACTACTCTCGCGCGCGCGACGACATGTTCGCAGCGACCGACACGGGCTTCGCGCCGTGGTACGTCGTGCGCTCCGACGACAAAAGGAAGGCGCGGCTCAACGTGATCCGCCACCTGCTGTCGCAGATCCCCTACAAGAAGCTCAAGCGCGACAAGATCGAGCTACCCGACCGCCAGAAGCGCAAGGGTTACCGCGAGCCGGCATACCCGTACAAGTACATCGACGAGCACTACTGAGCCCAGGCGCGGTGCTCGCGCGCCGTGCACGTCTCCGCGCCGCGGCCTTGGGTCGGTACGCGTCGGCGTTGATTTTCGGCGCCTGGCTGTCTGCCACCGCGAGCGCCGAAGTCCGGGAGCCGGCGGCAGAACGCGGCAGCGTGATGCTCGCGGCTTTCAACACGGGACGAACGACGGACGCGCGCGTCGACTCCGACTCCCGCAACGGTACCGACCTCGACCTAGAGGACGACCTCGGCCTGGAGCGGTACATGACGGTCGCCCGCCTCTCGGGCTACGTCTGGATTACGCAGCGGCAGCGCATCGACGTTTCGCTGTTCGATCTGTCGCGCGAGGCGAGCAAGGAGCTCGAGAAGGACATCGCGGTCGGCGACAAGACCTTCGCGATCGACGCGGACGTGAGCACGCGCAACGAGCTCCAGATCTACAAGCTCGACTACACCTTCGCACCGTTGAGCCGGGACCGAGGTTTCCTCGGCGTCGTCGCGGGTCTCTACGTCGCTCGTACGGGGGTCGCCGTCAACGACACGGCTCGGGGAGCGAGCGAGTCGCGGCAACTGACCGCGCCGCTTCCGGTGTTCGGCCTGCGCGGCGAATACGCGTTCGGCCATCGATTCACGCTCCGAGGCGCGGCCGAGCTGTTCGCGATCGCGACGGGCGGCATCGACGGACGGCTGCACGACTCGTATGTCGGCGTCGACTATTCGTTCGGCAAGAGATTCGCGCTCGGCGTCGCATACAACGACGTCTCGATGCACGTCGCGGCAGACGAGGCCGGGTTCCACGGCCTCCTCGACGCGGGCTACCGAGGAGCGCTGCTCTACTTCAAGGTCGACTTTGGCGCCACACGCTGACGTCGCCTAGCTCGCCTCAACGTCGCCGACCGCCACCGCCGCCCCGCCCGCCGCCGCCATAGGACCCGCCGTACGACGGCCGTGACTGCATCGACGACGCGCCCGATTGACGCGCGCGCGAATCCGTGCCGAGGTTCGACGGTGTGTTCGGCGACGGCGAGGACCAGCTGCCCTGGTTGCGCGATTCCCACCCTTGCGACGACTGCCGATAGACATTGCCGCCCTTGTCCGCGTAGACGTTGTTCGCCCCGGACGCGGGCCGGTCCATGGTCGAGACGCCGGGATTGCGCGATCCCGACGGAGATCCCGGCACGACGCGGTCTTTCGACGACGCGCCGTTGTAGAGGTTGTTGCGGCCGCCTGACGGCAACTGACCCGCACTGGGCCGTCCGCCACCGCCAGAGGGCAATTGGCTGGCGCCGTTGCCGCCACCGATCCCACCGGGACCGCCGACGCCACCGACTCCCCCGACGCCACCGACTCCGCCGACACCCCCAACGCCCCCAACGCCCCCAACCCCTCCCACACCGCCAACGCCGCCGACTCCCCCGATTCCACCTACGCCGCCGGGGCGGTAACCGCCCGGCGGGTAATACGGCGGCCGGTAATACGCCGGCGGATAGCCGGGCCGGTAGTAGCCGCCGTACCCGCCGCCGAACGTGAACCCGACCGTCAGGAATCCGAACGAATAGGTGAGGCCCATGCCCCAGCCTGTGTACGGGTTGTAGCTCAGGTGCAGTCCCCACGGGGATGGGCGCGGGTAGTAACAGCAAGGCCCCCAATACGGCGGGTACGGCCAGCCGGTGCCGTAGATCGGCACCCCGTACCATGGGTACGACCACATGTAGCCGGGCGTGTAGCCGACATAGACCACCTCCGGCGTGGACTCGTAGATGTAGACGTACTTCGTGTTGTAGACGGGCTCCGACGGCGGGATCTTCTGGATCTCGTCCATCGGCACGCTCTCGGCGACGACCCACGGACCTTGCGCCTTGTCGGCAACGAACCAGATGCCGTCGTCGCACGCGTAGTACTTGCCCTTGATCCGAAGCACTTGCGACGACGTGTTGAGCGCGTACTCGACGCCCGTTCCCTCGATCTGCTTGAACTTCGGCTCGCCGTCGTACGTCACCTCGAGCTTCGCCTTCTTCCGGTCGATCGACGCGGTCTGGGGCACGAGCGCGTCGAGCGCCGCGTCCTCGGCCTCGGGCGTGCCGGCAACCGACGCGCGCGACGAGCCGAGAGCGGAGGCAGGCTCGATGTCCTTGAATGCGGGCGGCAGCTCGTCCGGTCGCACGACAGCCCACGGGCCGTCGGTGCTCGCCGCGCGGTACCAACGCCCCGCGAGCAGCACGAACACGCCGTTCGTTTCCGCGTCGCGCACGACGGGCGTCTCGCTGTTCTTGACATAGAGCAGCTTGCCCTTCGCGATCGTCTGCCAGTTCGGCGGCCCGTCCATCGAGATCAGCTCGGTCGGCTCGGTCGCGACGACAATCTTTGGCGGCGCCTTGAGCTTCGGGGAGTTGTCGGCGGCCTGCGCCGGAATCAGCTTCGCGATCGCTTCGGGCGGCTTCTGGATCGATTGCCACGGTCCCTTCGGGTTCTCGGCGTTGTACCAGAATTGACCGCCGCTCAAGTAATAGGTCTTCGTCTTCTTGTCGTACACGACAGCGAGCGCGCTATTCGCGACCTGCTCGAAATCGGTGTTCGGTATCGGCAGCGTGCGCGGCTCGCCGTCGTAGAGGAGCAGCACCGCGACCTCTTCCACGAAGACGATCTTCGGCGGGTCGTGGCGCAAGTCGTCCATGCTCTTCTTCTGGTTCTCGATCGTCACGAGGCTCGCTTTGAGCTGCTCGAGGCTGATCGGGATGCTCTGTTTCGGCATCAGCGTCGTGAAGAACGCCGTAGCGTCTTCCTCGTCGATCGGCTTACTGTCCGGCCAGCGCACTTGCGTCACGACGATGTCGCGGAGCACCGCGGTGCCCGCGTCGCGATCGGTATCGACGACCGCCTTGAACCAAAACACGCCGAAGGTCGGCTCTTTCGCCGTCTTCAATTTCAGCGACGCGGCCGCGCGGCCCTCGAGCATGTGGCCGTCGAGCTTCTCGGGCTGTGGTTGATAGACCGTGAGGGTGCCGCGATCGGTCTCAACCTTGCGCGGCCAAGTGGCCTGCGCCGCGTTCACCGCCACGGCAGCGAATCCCGCGACGATGGCGACTGCCAACCTCACGACACCGGAGATCGTGCGCCCGTCTCTAGCTACCTTGCTGCTGCGTATGCTCATTGCTCGCTCCATCATCCTTCTGCTGCGTCGCGGAGAAGCCCCCTCGCCGCGTTCTAGCTCGAATACATCAGCTCGCCGAGGCTCGTGGCGATGCTGTCCTGAAACGAGCGCCAGCCGCCCGTAACGACGAGTCCTTGGTTGATCTCGATCTCGATGCCGAGGTAACGGGACGCGGGATGCCTATTGCGGAGCCACGTCCCGAGCCCGTCGGTGTTGCCGCGGTACGGGTAGTTGTAGCGCACGCGCAGCTCCGGCGCCACGCGTGCGAGTATCGCGCCCCAGCGCCGGCACAGCGACGCCTCGCGCGGCCGGCGGCTGTCGTAGAGCAGACCGACGTCGGCGTTGCGCACACGGCCGTCGAGCTCCGGAGTGAAGCTGTGCACCGCGACATGCACGACGCGCGCGCTGCGCGTGGCGCCGGCGACGGCGGCCTCGACCTTCGAGCGATGCGGCCACCAGTAGCGCGCGAGGATCGCCGCGCGCTCAGCCATCGGCAGCGCGCGCGTGAACCGCGACCAGATCCGCGGGTTGTGCGCCGAGCGATTCGCTTCGACGAACAAGCGGCTCCACGTCACGGCGTGCAGCGGCCTCCGCAGCCGGTTCGCGAGAAAGCGTGCGAGCACGTATGCGCCGGGATCCCAACCACGATGCGTTTTCAGCAAGGCGTCGGCGCCGTGAAACAGCGGCGCGTATGCGCGTGGGATGCGATTGCCAGCGTGCTCGCAGGTCAGCAGCAGATAGTCCGCGCTGGCGCTCGACGTCACCGCGACACTCCGCGCTGTGGCTGCTTTCCAGTTTTCGGCCGGATCAGCAATAGGTTGCCGTCGTCGGAGCCGACGCCGAGGAAGATCGCGCCGATCAGCCGGTGCACGCTCGCGCGATAGTACTTCGTGCCGTGCGCGGGGTTGTCGAGCAGCGGGTCGGCGATCGCGACCGACTCGTCGTCGGGATCGAAGCCGCAGATCACGATGAAGTGACCGAACGCCTCGCCGCGGATGTCGTCGGGCCCCTCATCCGTCTCGCGCGCGCATTGATAGAGATAAGTGCCGTTCGTTCCCGTCAGGAGCGGTGTGCCGTTTGCCATCTGCGTCGCGATCAATTGCGGCGACAGATCGCCCCAGATCACCTTGCCCCCGAGCTCGAGATACCGCTCGACTGCTTCCATCGCGGGTCCGTAACGGGGATCGGTGTCGAATGCTTTGGCAGCCGCGCGCGCCTTGAGCTTCGCGAGCAGGTCGGTCGGTTGCGCGAACCACGTCGGGTCCATGTGCCGCACGCTGCAGAGCCAGGTCGTGACTTCATAGCCGCGCTGCAGCGCGTGCACCGAGAGGTGGACGCCGAGCGTGCCGCCGGTGGGCAGCTTCGGCGTCTCGGCAATCACGGTGTGCAGATCGATCGGATCATCGTAGTAGCGGTAAATCGCATGCAGCGCGGTGGGGCCGCACGTCGTGTAGTCCGGCTGGCGCTCGATCAGGACATTTAGATCGGCGTTCATGTGTTTCCGGCAGTCGTGGCGCCTCGCGCGCGGTCGTCGCGGATCCACGCGACGAGCAGCGTGTACGTCACGGCGAGGATCACGGGACCGATGAACAGGCCGACGACACCGAAGCCGATCAAGCCGCCGATCACGCCCGCTATCAGCAGCAGCAGCGGCAAGTCGACGCCGCGCTTGATCAATAGCGGCTTCAGCACGTTGTCGATCAGCGCGATGACGACCGTGGCGACTGCGAGTGCGATGCCCCACGCGACGTTACCGGACCAGAACAACCAGACCACGGCGGGCACGAGAATGAACAGCGGCCCGAGTTGCGCGAGACAGAGAACGAACGTAATCGCGAGCAGGACGCCCGAGCGAGGCACGCCGCTGATCCAGAGCGCGAGCCCCGTGATCAGTGACTGGACGAGCGCGGTCACGACGATGCCGAGGGCCACGCCGCGCGCGGCTTGTGCCGCGAGCCGCACCGTCTGTTCCGCACGGTCGCCGCCGATGCGGCGTGCGAACGCGATGACTCCGTTTGCCGCAACCTCGCCTTGTGAATAGAGGATCGCGGCGAGGATCACGGTCAGCAAGAAGTGGATTGCGACGACGCCCGCCCCGCCGGTGACGCTCACCGTCCAGCTCGCTGCCGAACGAGCGTACGGCCGCAGCACTTCCGCGATGCCTTCGGGGCCATGCGCGACGAGGTCGTTCCACTCCGTCTCTATTGTCTTTCCCACCCAGGGAAGCGACACGGCCCAATGCGGCAACGGCGGAAGCCCGTTGTCGACCACCTTCTTCACGAGCTCCACGGCCTCGACCGCGAGATCGAGCAAGACGGCGATCGCCATGCCGAACGGCACGACGAACACGGCGGCGATCACGAGCGTCATCACCACGACGGCGAGCGCGCGGCGCCCGCCGAGCAGCCGCTCCACCTGCAGCATCAGCGGCCAGGTCGCGACGACGATCGTCGTCGCCCAGAGAAGCGCGCTCAAGAACGGCGACAACGTCCAGAGGCTCGCCGTAATGAGCCCGGCGAGGATCAGGATGAACAGGAACGTCCGGGTGATGTCGGCGTTGGTCATCTGCACTCGGTCCACTCGCTGTTTCTCCTCTGCGTCGACGACGGTGCGCGTCAGTGCGTCGCAACGTTGTTCGCTTCCCAGCCACGCACCTTCGCGCGCGCCGCGTCGAACAGCCGCGTGAAGTTGCCCTGCGTGACTTTCGCGCGCGCGTCCGGCGTGAGCTGCGCCCAGAGCGGCTCGTACATCCGGAATACCTTGAAGTATTGCTCGCGATCCTTCGGCGCAACCTCGTCGGTGCCGAACAAGAAGCGGTCGGGGTAGCGGTTCAGGACTTCTGCCGTTCGCCGCGTCGTGTCGGGCGTCGCGACCACGTATTTCGCGACCTCGTCCCAGGAGATGTCGAAGCTGACGTGCGCGAGCGTCGGATCCTCGAGCATCGCGTTCACGATCTCGAGCTGGTTGGCCGGCCGTTCGGTCGTGCCCTCGCTCGCGGGCGGCTGGACCGGATGCACGACTCGACCGAGCCCGACGTGCGCCCAGATCACCTGCGCATTCGCGTGGCGGCGCAAGAGCGCCTTCATTTGACTGAGATACACCGGCTCAGCGCCCTGCTTCGCGAACGGCACGTCGATGTCGTTGTGGATCAAGATCAAGAGCCCGCTCTCCGCGCAGAAATTGAAGATCCGGTCGAGCGCGGGGTCCGTGAGGCTCGCCGTATCGCCCGCGATCTTCGACGAGACGAACTCCTTGTGGATCGTGAACTCGCCGATCCCCGTGAACACGCCCGGAAACACCTTGAGCACGCGCTTGATGTGATCGACCGCGTACATGTCGGCGGGGTTGAAGCCCGTGATCATCGGCTCGAAGCGCTTCTGCTCGGCCGGCGTCAGCGATTTGTAGACGTATGCGATGTACGCGTCGGTGAACGAGTAGTAGTAGAGCGGCGCGTCGGTCTGCAAGTAGTACGTTGGGGCGTAGTCGCCCGAGTTCTCGTGCGACCACGTCTGCTGGAGCGGGATGCCGAACAGCGCGACGCGACCCACGTCGTTGCCCATGATCTTCAAGAAGTCGTGGATGTCGGCGCCTTCTTGGACGTAGTTCGTCAGGTGGAAGTGCGAGTCGTTGAACTGGTACGTCGGCGCATTACGCGGCTGCGCCTCGACGGGGGCGGCGAGGCAGCTGACTCCGATCGCGCAAGCGAGCGCCGCGAACCCCTTCAGCAGTCGGTCATGCTCCGCCACGTCAGCGCGGCTTGACCGCGTACGGGTTACCGCCGAGCGCGTTCGAGACGTCCGCGATCGCCTTCTGCGCCCGCACGCTGTTGCCCGCCGTGTCGAGCGGCGGCGAGATGACCGCGATCCCGAACTTGCCCGGCGACACGGCGATGATTCCGCCGCCGACCCCGCTCTTGGCGGGCAGGCCCGTGTGATAGAGCCACTTGCCCGAGTCGTCGTAGAGACCCGCCGTCGCCATCACCGCGAGCACCTCGGGCACGTTGCCGGCGCCGAGCACCTGCTTGCCTGTGACCGGGTTCTTGCCGCCGTTCGCGAGCGTCGCGGCCATCGTCGCGAGGTCCTTCGCGTTCACGCCGACGGAGCACTGCTCGGTGTAGATGTCGGTGGCTTGGTCGGGGTTTTCCTTGATGTGGCCGTACGCGTACATGAGCCGGCCGATTGCCTGGTTCCGCTGGTTCGTCGCAGCCTCGGACTGATAGACGTCTTGCAGCACCTTGAGCGGCCGCCCCGCGAAGTCGCTGTAGTAGGTCAAGATCTTGTTCCAGACCTCGTCCCGAGACTTGCCCGACACCATGCTCGTCGCCGTGATCGCGCCCGGGTTCACCATTGCGTTCATCTCGGCGCCCTTGTACTGCTCGATCGCAGTGATCGAGTTGAACGCTTGGCCAGTCGCATCGACGCCCATGTTGTCCTCGATCGCCTTCGGGTTCTGCTCCTCGATGACCTTCGCCATCGTGAACACCTTGGAGATCGACTGGATCGAAACTTCGGACGCGATATCGCCCTTGGTGTAGACCTTGCCGTCCGTCGTCACGAGCGCGATCCCGTAGATCTTCGAGTCGACTTTCGCAAGCGCCGGGATGTAGTCCGCGTTCTTGCCTTCCTCGAGGTTCTGGTACTTCGTGTACGCCTCGTCGAGCGCCTTCTGAATGTCGGCGGCCTTCAGCGCTTGAGCCGATGCCCCGAGCGAGACGGCGCTTGCGAGCAGCACCGCGCCGAAACGCAAAGCAAACGGGTTGTTCATCGTCGTTCTCCCTATTTTGAGTAGCGCTCGATCAGAGCTTCGCGCCGAAGCTGTATTTCAGCGAGAACTGAATGCGGCTGTCGTTCCCAGAGTTGCCGTTGAAGTCCTCGCGCTTGCCCCAGAGCAGCTCGGCGCCGATCAAGATATTGTCGGCCGGCGTGTGCAAGATGTTCGCCGAGAAGTAATCGCCCTTCTTGAATGCGCTGCCGTTTTGGCCGTTCAAGTTGTCGACCTCGTCGTAGCTGTAGCCGATCGAGCTGCTCCACTTCGAGTTCCAGTAGTGGTCGAAGTACGCGCTGATGCCGGTGAGGTCCACGGCCTTCGCGTCGGTCGTCAACGGATTCGCCGTCGTCGGCGCCATGTCGACGCCGCCGTCGTTCATGAACGTCGCGATGCCTGCGCCGGTCACGAAACCGAGCAGCACCTTGTCCTTGTCGCCGACCTTGATGCTCGCCGTCACGTCGACGCCCCAGCCCGTGTCGTCGCGCTTCACGATGTTCGCCGGGTTGATCGTGTTCTCGATACCGAGCTTACGAAGGATGCCGGCGATTTGCAGATGACCCCAGCCCTGCACCATGCGGTACTGCGCCGTGATGTCGGGAATCTCGTTGTTCGCTTGGAAGTTCGCGAGCCCCTGGTCCTCGAAGCGCGAGAACTGACCCACGTCGATGTCGTTGCCGGGCTTCTCGATCGCGACCGCGAACGTGCTATCGCTCTTGTGGATCGGCGTCCAGCGGATCTGCGGCGTGCGCACGAACACCATGCCGTTCGGGCCCCAGTAGTCGACCACGTTCGGGAAGATGTCGATGTCCATGAACAGCGTGTTCGTCTGGCCCGCGAGCCAGTTGCCCCACGAGCCGTACACGTGGCGCACGCGCATCGTCGTTTGTCCGGCATCGACGCCGGTCCCGTACAGGTCGAACTCGAACTTGAACTCGAAGGTGTCGTTGCCGACCGGGTTGCTGCCCTTCACTCCGAACCGGCTCTGCTTGATGCTCAAGATCGCCTGGCCGTCGCTGCCGAACTGACCGTCCGTCGTAGGAATCTTGGACGGCCGCAGCGTGTCTTGCCACGCAGGATCGACTCGCTTGAAGTCTTGGATATAGTCGGCCTGCGCAAAGCCGTAGATTTCGAACGACTTTGTGTCCTGCCCTCGCGCGGGCAACGCAAGGCTCGCGAGCGTCGCGGCGCAGGCCGCCGTGGTTGTCGTGAGTGTTCGCATGATCGAGCTACTCCTTAGTTTATTGACGAGACGAATGCGCGAACCGAGTCCGGGCAATGTTTTCGACACCGCGGATGGAGCCGTACGTTCCTCGATTGCAAGTAACGTCGTCCATCTGCCGTTTAAAGCAGCGGCGAGTTGTGCGCGAAATAGCCTTTGAAGAGCTCGGCCGTCAGCGCCTCCGCGAACCAATGGCCCTGCGCGAGCTGAACGCCGGCCGCTCGCAGCGCATCGGCCTGATACTCGTTCTCGACGCCCTCCGCGATGACCTCGAGCGGCGTCGCGCGAAGCAAAGGCTCGAGCCCGTCGAGCCAGGACGGCGCCGGCAACCCTGGGCCGAGCTGCGCGACGAGACTCTGATCGATCTTGATGAGATCGAACGAGCAGCGAGTCAGCAACGCGAGGTTCGCTCCCGATAGCGTCACGTCGTCGAGCGCCGAGCGAGCGCCCGTCCCCGATATTCGGTTCAGCGCCTGCAACCCGAGATCGTCGGGTATTCCGCGCTCGGTGATCTCGAAGATCAGCTGCTTCGCGTGCTCGCGCAGGCCCGATTTGACGGCCGCGTATTCGATACCGCCTCGGCCGAGGATCTCGGGGGGCATGTTGATGCCGATGTGCGCGCTCGGATGAAGTGGGAGCCAGTCGCCGAGGTCGCTCGCGACGGTGTCGATCACCCAGTAGGTGAGCACGCCAGAAAGCGGCGTGCGGTCTGTCAACGGCATGAACTCCGCGGCATCGAGAACCGAGCCGTCGCGTCGCCAGCGGATCAACGCTTCGGCGCCAGCACACGAGCCGTCGCGTAGAGCGACGATCGGCTGATAAGCGAGAAACAACTGCCCCGCGGCGAACGCGGCCTGAACCGCGGCCAAAGTCACTTCGGCTGCCACGATGCTAGAACCTCGTCTGGCCTGGCGAGCAGGCCGAAGCGGAGATGGTCGGCCGGCACTCTCGCCGGCCGAGGCTCGCACCAGTTATTGCTTCTTCGCGGGCTCGACGGTCAGCGCGAACGATTCCTGATAGACGACGCCAACCTGGTCGCCTACTTTGACCTTCGTAAGATCGATATCCTTTGCGACCGGTAGATCTACGGTGCGCTTAGGACCCTTCAGGATGACGGTGTGCGTCGCCATGTCGATCCCGACGACCGTTGCCGTCACGGCGACGGTCTGCTGGATCGCCCCGCCAGGCTTCTGACCGGCAGCCGTGCGCGCCGCTTGCGTGTCGTCGACCCGTACCGGTTCTTTGCCCGGAGGACCGAGCGCGACGACCATGCCAACTTGATAAGTCGCGGTCACGATGTCGCCCTTCGCGACCTGCGCGAGGTTGCGCGCCTCCTCGCCCACGACGAGATTCACGATCTCCCCGTCCTCCCGTCGCAACGTGACCTCGCGCGTCTTGAGGTCGACGGCCTCGACGGTCGCTCGCACGGTAGCGGTCGCGACTGCGCCGGCGGCGGGATGATCTTGGGCGGGCGCGCTCGGTTGTTGCGCGAGCACCGGTGCCGCCGCCAAGGAGAGGCCAGCGAGAGCTAGATAAACGATCGTTTTCATTGTGATGTCCCTCTCCGCGAATGATCGAAAATGAGTCGAGCTCAGAACTTCCAGACGATCTCGGCGCGCCACGTATCGAGGTTCACGTCCTTGGTCGCGTGGCTCGTGTCCATGTCGAGCTTTCCGTAGGCTGCGCGCAGCGCGATTGCGTCGCTGACGTCCCAGCGCACGCCGACGGAGTACGTGTAGCCCGTTCGCGTATCGGAGTAGGTGTCGTAGAACGTCGTGCAGACGTAGCCCCACCACGGGTCCCACCAGCAGCCCGTGCTCGGCGTTCCGTTGACCACGTTAGAGTCGACGTGGACCCAACCGGCGCCGGCCGAGACGAACGGCGTGAGCGGGCCGTCCAGGAAGTGAAACGTGCCGTTGAAGAAGAACGTGCTCAAGTCGAGGTTCGCGTTGACGGTCGGCCACGGATTGCCGCTCGACGGAACCAGCTTCAGTCGGTAGTCGGGACTCGACCAGCTCATCGAGCCGCCGAGCTGGAACTTGTTGGTGAAGTTGTAGCCGCCGACGAGACCCCAAGCGATGTCGCCGTCGACGTCCAACGACGCGCCGTGCGTGCCGTCGACGTGAGTGCCCGAGAAATCCATGATCTGCAGACCGAACTCCGCCGTTCCGGCGCGGCTGTCGGCACCACGCCTCTGCGCGAGCGCCGGCGTTGCAAGGCCGATGGCCAATGCGGCGACGAGCGTAACGCCGAGCAGACCGAGTCGATTGGGGTTTTTCGCTGACATGATTTTTCGCCTTGTTTCCTTGCGCCTTGACGATTGCGCGGCCGGCCTAGCCAGCACGGCCCCTGCGCGCCTGTTATGTACAACACGACCCTAGCACGTTAGGTAGATAGCCGAATAGAGCTAGTGTCGTCCACGCAACATTGTAGTAGGGCGAAGGACTAGGCGGTTCGGCGCTGCGCCGCTCCGCATCTTGTCGTTCAGCGTCGCCCTTCAGGTGTCGTCGCGGATCGCCTCGATGAGCGTGGTGGTCGAACGGCCGGGCTTCAGGCCGAGCGCGCGCACCTCGCCGCCATTGCGCAACACCACGTCGCTGCCGACGATGTCCTCGGCGCGATAGTCGCCGCCCTTCACGAGCACGTTCGGCACGATCTTCGCGATCAGCTCGGCCGGCGTGTCTTCCGAGAACGGCACGACCCAGTCGACCGCCGCGAGGCCCGCGAGCACGGCCATTCGATCGGCGAGCGGGTTGATCGGACGCGAGGGTCCTTTCAATCGGCTCACGGATGCGTCGTCGTTGACGGCGACGATCAACCGGTCGCCGCACGCTTTAGCCTCTTCGAGGTAGCTCACGTGACCCGCGTGCAAGATATCGAAGCAGCCGTTGGTCATCACGACGCGCTCGCCGCGCGCCTTCGCTTCGGCGACGAGCCCGAGAAGCTCGGGTAACTCGACGAGCCCGCGCCCGCCGCTGCCCTGCATGTGCAGCGCGTGCTGCAGCTCCGAGCGGCTCGCCGTCGCGACACCGATCTTGCCGACGACGATGCCGGCGCCGAGGTTCGCGAGCCCGGCCGCGTCGCGCGGATCGAGCCCGGCCGCGATGGCCGCGGCGAGCACGGCGATGACCGTATCGCCCGCACCCGTAACGTCGAACACCTCGCGCGCCTGAGTCGGCAACGTGTGCGGCTCCCCTTCGGTGAACAGCGTCATGCCCTGCTCGCCGCGCGTCACGAGCAGCGCGTCGAGCTCGAGGTCGGCGCGCAGCTTGTTGCCTTTGCTCAGGAGCTCGGCCTCCGTCGCGCAGCGGCCGACGACGGCCTCGAACTCGCCGCGGTTCGGCGTGAGCGCGAACGCGCCGCGGTAGCGCTCGAACTGCGTGCCCTTCGGGTCGACGAGCACCGGCACTCGCGCGGCCCGACAGTGCGCGATGAGCTCCGCCGGGCGACTCAACGTGCCTTTCGCGTAGTCCGACAGCACGACGACGTTCGCGGCACTGACGAGCTTCGCGAAGCGCGCGCCGAGCTCGGGCGCCGCAGGCTCGAGCGATTGCTCGGCGTCGAGGCGAATCAGCTGTTGGTTGCGAGCGAGCACGCGAAGCTTGTGCACCGTCGGCAGCGTCCGCGAACGCACGAGCTCGCAGCGAACGCCGCGTTGCACGAGCAGCTTCTCGAGCAATTTGCCGCGCTCGTCGTCACCGACGATACCGGCGAGAACCGTCTGCGCCCCCAGCGCGGCCGTGTTCAGCGCGACGTTCGCGGCGCCGCCCGCGCGCTGCTCGGCGGAGCGCGTCCGTACGATGGGCACCGGCGCCTCGGGTGAGATCCGCGCGGTGTCGCCGAACCAATACTCGTCGAGCATCACGTCGCCCGCGACCAGGACGCGGACGCGCGAGAAATCGGGAACCGTGAGAGTCACGACAGGCAGTCGCTCCGGGCCGCGCTTACCTTCATTCTACTCAGTTGCGGTCGATTCGGCGTCGCGCCCGCACGGAGAAAAAAAGGCCCGCCCCGTTTCGTTCGGGGCGGACCAACGGCGGACCATGACGCCTAGCGTCGGCGCGTGCTACACCGCTGCCGGCGCGCTGCTAGCCGCACTTTGAATAGCCGCAATTCAGGCACGTCATGCAGCCGTCGAGCATCACCGCTGCCGCGGTGTTGCACTTGCCGCACATTTGCGCGCCTTCCGGAAAGCTGTTGTTGGCAAACGCGTCCTTCTGACTCGCGCGCTGCTCGAACTCCGCGCGCTTGGTCGCGATCATCTTGCGCTGGTCGACGCTCAGGTCCGGATGCTTCAGCAGGCCGATCTCGATCAGATGCTTCTCGACGATGTGGCCGAGCTCCGCAATGATCGACGGCATGAATTTGCCGCCGGGCTGCCAGTAGCCCCCGCGCGGATCGAACACCGCCTTCAGCTCGTCGACGAGAAACGTCACGTCGCCGCCCTTACGAAACACCGCGGACATGATCCGCGTGAGCGCGACGATCCACTGGTAATGATCCAGGTTCTTCGAGTTGATGAAGATTTCGAACGGGCGGCGCTGCTCGTGCTTCGTGCCTTCGTTCAAGACGATGTCGTTGATCGTGACGTACATCGCGTGATCCGACACCGGCGTCTTCACTTTGTACGTCGAGCCAATCAGGACCTCCGGCCGCTCGAGCTTCTCGTGCAGCTGGATGACTTTCTGCTCTTCACGCTCCGGTTGCGCAGGCTCCGGCTTCTTCTCCGCCTCGTCCTTCGCGACCGCGTATTTCACGATCTTCTTGTCTATGGTGATCTTTGCCATGTCCGCCTCTCGAGCGCGTCGTCGCGCTCTATCAGAGCTTGCCGTAGTAGCCTTCCTTGAGCGCGTCGAACAGATTCGCCGCGGTGTGAACCTCGCCGTCGTACACGATCTCATCGTCGCCTTTCGCGTCGATCGTGCTGCCGTCCGCGAGCGTGAAGCGATACGTCGTGCTCTTGAGATCCTTCTCCTTCACGAGCACGCCCTGGAACGCCTCGGGATTGAAGCGAAACGTGGTGCAGCCCTTCAGCCCCTTCTCGTGGGCGTAGAGATAGATGTCCTTGAACTTCTCGTACGGATAATCCGTCGGCACGTTCGCCGTCTTGGAGATCGACGAATCGATCCATTTCTGGGCGGCGGCCTGGATGTCCACGTGCTCGCGCGGCGAGATGTCCTCGGAGCTCACGAAGTAATCGGGAAGCTTCTCGCCCGGTTTCGTAGAGCCTGGCATCGCGCGCGGATTCACGATCGCGCGATACGCCAGCAGCTCGAACGAAAACACGTCGACCTTCTCTTTGGTTTTCTTGCCCTGCCGGATCACGTTGCGGAAATAATGGTGCGCGAACGAAGGCTCGATTCCGTTGCTCGCATTGTTCGCGAGCGACAGCGAGATCGTGCCGGTCGGCGCGATCGAGCTGTGATGCGTGAACCGCGCGCCATGCTTCTCGATCTCGTCGATGAGCTGCGGCGCGACCTCGCGGACCCGCTGCATGTAGCGGCTATAACGCGCTAGCAGGACCCGACCCGGAATCTTTTGGCCGATAGCCCAACCGTCGGCGCGCATCTCGGGCCGACGGCGCAGCATCGACTCGGTGACCTCGACTTCCTCGAGCAGCACCGGTGCCGCGCCCTTCTCCTTCGCAAGGTCGAGCCCCGTCTGCCAACCGGCGAGCGCGAGCTCTCGCGACACGTCCTCGGTGAATTGGATCGACTCGGGCGAGCCGTATCGCATGCCGAGCAACGCGATCGCGGAGCCGAGGCCGAGGAAGCCCATCCCGTGACGGCGTTTGCGCAAGATCTCTTCACGCTGCTCGGGCAGTGGCAGGCCGTTGACCTCGACGACGTTGTCGAGCATCCGCGTGAAGACCTTGACGACCTCGCGGAATTCATCCCAATCGAAGTCAGCGTGATCGCTGAACGGCGCGATGACGAACTTCGTGAGGTTGATCGACCCGAGCAGGCACGCGCCATAGGGCGGCAGCGGTTGCTCGCCGCACGGGTTCGTGGCGCGAATATCTTCGCACCACCAGTTGTTGTTCATCTCGTTGACGCGATCGATCAGCACGAAGCCGGGCTCCGCAAAGTCGTACGTCGACGACATGATCACGTCCCACACGCGGCGCGCCGGCAGCGTGCGGTAGATTCGGCACCCGACGAGCCCGCCCGTGTCGACCACGTAGTTGCCCTTGCTCGGCCATTCGCGCCATACGACTTTCTCGGGATCGGTCAAGTCGATCTTGTCCTCCGCGGCCTCCTGCTGGGAGATCGGAAACGCGAGCTGCCACGGCTTGTCGTTTTTCACCGCGTCCATGAACTCGTCGGTGATCAACAACGATAGGTTGAACTGGCGGAGGCGGCCGTCCTCGCGTTTCGCCCGAACGAAGTCCATCGCGTCGGGATGGCCGACGTCGAAGGTGCCCATCTGGGCGCCGCGTCGACCGCCGGCCGACGATACGGTGAAGCACATCTTGTCGTAGATATCCATGAACGAGAGCGGACCGGACGTGTAGGCACCGGCGCCGCTCACGTACGCGCCGCGCGGCCGCAGCGTCGAGAACTCGTAGCCGATGCCGCATCCGGCTTTGAGGGTGAGGCCCGCCTCGTGGACCTTGTTCAGGATGTCGTTCATCGAATCGTGGATCGTTCCCGACACGGTGCAGTTGATCGTCGAGGTCGCGGGCTTGTGAAATTCCGCGCCGGCGTTCGACGTGATCCGGCCCGCCGGGATCGCACCCCGATGCAGCGCCCAGACGAAGCGCTCGAACCATTCCGCGCGCCTCGACGGCTCCTCGACTGCCGCGAGGGCCTTAGCGACGCGCTGATAGGTCCCGTCGATGTCGCGATCGACCGGCTCGCCTGACTTCGTCTTGAGCCGGTACTTGGTGTCCCAAATGTTGAGGGACGCTTCCTGGAGCGCGATGTCCGCGAGTCTCGATGCCTTGAGCTCGAACGCCATGTTCATAACCGCTCTACCCCTTTCTCCCTTTGTACAAGCCGCCCCGTCGGCTCGTCGGACTCTCGACGTTCCATCGCGACCCGAAAAATCAAGCGCGAAAGACTCCCCGTGACTGCCCAAATGCAGCCGTCGATTCCGTCCCTGAGCTTTAGCTTTGCCGACACAAGATCTTGTGTCGTTGGATCGTAGAGTAGGCGCGCGATTCGCGGCTGTCAAGCCTTTATGACAAACAGAATGCGGCGATCTTATTGAATGAAAACATATGGTTACATAAGTGACCTAAAATCATCTCGAATTTCCGGCAATGCAAGCCGCGCGAAGTGTTGAACACAAGATGTTGTGTCCAGGAAATCCACCTGCGGCCCACAAGTACTGCACAGGTTATGAAGGCTATGAAGCCGGAGTTGGGCAACCAGCCGGGTTGCAGCAGCCTGCGGCGCTGCCGGACAATTGCGCTTTGGCGCGTGTCGGAGCGCGCCAAGTCTGCGGCCAACCTGCGATAAGGTGTCACATGATCGATTTCCCCGCTCGTAAAGCCCGGCGGCGTTCCCTCGCGCTGTTCGCTGCGCTAGGCCTTTATGTGTCGATCGCGTCGGCCCAGCTGCCGAACGACGTGCCGAGCCTGGCGCCGATGATCGAGAAGGTCTCGCCGGCCGTCGTCAACATCGCGGTCAGCGGCAGCGTCAAGGTCGACAACCCGCTCGCGCAGGACGAGTTCTTGCGCAAGTTCTTCGACTTCGACGGGCAGAACCCGAACGGCAAACGCGAGATCGAGGCGGCGGGCTCGGGCGTGATCGTCGACGCGAAGAAGGGGTACATCCTCACGAACCACCACGTGGTCGAGAACGCGGAGAAGATCACCGTCACGCTCTCCGACAACCGGAGCTTGAGCGCGAAGGTCGTCGGCTCTGACGAAGGCTCCGACCTCGCGGTGCTGCAGGTGAAGGACGAAACGCTCATCCAAATGCCGTTCGGCGACTCGGGCAAGCTGCGCGTCGGCGACTACGTCGTCGCGATCGGCAACCCGTTCGGCTTCTCGAACACCGTCACCTCGGGAATCGTGAGCGCTCTCGGCCGCAGCGGAATCAATCGCGACGCGTACGAAGACTTCATCCAGACGGACGCGTCGATCAATCCCGGCAACTCGGGAGGCGCCCTTGTGAATCTCAGGGGCGAGCTCGTCGGGATCAACTCGGCGATCATTTCCCGCAGCGGCGGCAACATCGGTATCGGCTTCGCGATTCCCGTGAACATGGCGCGCTCGATCATGGACCAGCTCGTCATGTTCGGTTCCGTGAGCCGCGGGCTGCTCGGCGTGAACATCGACGACATCACGCCCGATCTCGCGGCGACTTACGGCCTGCACGACAACTCGGGCGCGCTGGTGAAGATCGTCGGCCCGAATTCCGCCGCGGAACACGCAGGTATTCAGGTCGGCGATGTGATCGTCAGCGTCAACGAGCACACCGTGCGCGACTCGGGCTCGCTCAAGGCGGCGATCGGGCTCTTGCGCCCGGGCGAGAAGGTCGCCGTCGGCGTGATTCGCGACGGGCATCCCGTGAAGATCAACGCAACGCTCGGCGAGGCCCCGGCGAAAGTCGTACGCGCCGCGCCGGCCGACGAGAACCGCGGCAGCGCGCCGCTCGACCCGGCCTTCGAAGGCGCCGAGCTCGCCAACAACGAGTCGGGCAAGGTGCCAGGCCTCCTCGTCACGCGTGTCGAGCCTGACAGCCCCGCGGCAAACCGCGGGCTACTCTCGGGCGACGTGATCACGAAAGTGAATCGGCTGCGGGTGCACAACCTCGGCGAGGCGAAAAAGGCCATCGAAGGCTCGCGCTCGATCATCCTCGAGGTCCAGCGCGGCGGCCGCAATCAGCTCATTTTGATGCGCTGAGCTCCGCGGTCCTCCAGCCTTCGAGTCGCGCTGCTCGCTCCGGCGCCTTGAGCTTCGCGAGCTCCGCCGCGTCGGCGTAGAACTCGGCGAGCCCTACGGCGTCGATCCGCGCGCGCAGCGCGGGCACCCAACGCCGGTAGGTCGCGACCGATGCGAGCGCTGCGTTGTTGAGCGGCTGAGCAAACCAAGCGTCGTATTCGCCGCTGCCGCCCCAACGCTCTTTCAGGGCCGCGTAGTCCGCGCGCATCGTATCGAACGCGTGCGCCTTGTCCGCGCGCTTCTGCTCCACGGGCTCGTTCGTCGCAAACACGGTCCGCAGCCTGTCCTGCTGTGTGGAGATCAACTTCGCGAAGTCGGCGCGATGCGCGAGGCGGCGCTGGTACGCGGCGAGCGCCGTGTCGTTGCCGCGCGCGACGAGCCAACGTTCCGTGCCGTATTCCTCGATCGCGGTCGCGAATGCCTCGCTGAATTCGCTGTCGTTCTTCACGTAGAGCTTCTGGTGTGCGAGCTCGTGGAACAACGTGCTCGCGACGTACAATTCGCCGCCGCCGAGCATCGTGCTGAGCACCGGATCGGCGAAATACCCGAGCGTCGAGTACGCACTCGAGCCGCCGCTCGAAGTGTCGTAGCCCTCGCTGACGAGCTCCTTCTCGAAGCGCTCGGCATCGGCGCGGTCGAAGAAGCCGCGGTACGAGACGCAGCCCGCGACCGGAAAGCACCAGCGCTTCGGCTGCACCGAGAACTGCTCGGCGGCGACCACGTTCCAGACGACGTACGGGCGATCGAGCGCGACGTAGGTCGTGTAGCTCTTGTTGTCCGGCAAGAGCAGATCCGTGACCGCGAACTTGCGTATCTCGGCCACTGCGGTGAGCTCGGTCTTCGTCTTCGCATCGACGGCAGGATCCGCGAGCAGCTTGTCGATCGGCGTGCGCTTGCGCAGCAGATCGAACTCTCCACCGATCGCTTGCCAGTAGAACGCACAGCCCGCGACCGAGACGACGGCGACGCCAACGATGGCCGCTCGCGCGAGCGCGCGGCAAACGTTCGGCATGCGGTGAATCTCGAGGG
>Ga0105248_10001694_pt1 | contig 24531 bp, 22 predicted proteins | sample KBSS34metaG_FD_81524 | JGI IMG/M metagenome (GOLD analysis project Ga0105248, IMG submission 81524) | Switchgrass rhizosphere microbial communities from Kellogg Biological Station, Michigan, USA - KBS S3-4 metaG | ecosystem: Host-associated > Plants > Roots > Rhizosphere > Soil | place... | reverse complement strand
GCACGTGTCGCCGGCGCTGCGGTACGACACTCTGCCCGATGCGCGCGCCTATCTCGCGCGCACGTTCCTCGGCGCGCGCACCGCGGGCCATCAGGCCGCGCTCGGTTGTCGGTTCCGCTGCACGTTCTGCGGCGTCGCCGCGTCATTCAACGGCGCGACGCTGCTGCCGCCAGCCGAGCGGCTCGACAGGGATCTCAGGACCCTGAAGCACGAGATCGGCGCGGACTCGATCCAGTTTTTCGACCACAACTTCTTCGACCGCGAGGAAGAGATGGTGCCGCTGCTCGAGGTGCTCGCGCGCCACGAGCTGCCGTGGTGGTGCTACGCGCGCAGCGACGCGGTGATCGACCTGTCGCCCGAATCGTGGCGCCTCGTGCGCAAGAGCCGGCTGCGAATGGCGTACATCGGCGCCGAGACCCCGAACGACCGGCTCCTGAAGTCGATCCGCAAAGGCACGCGCCCCGAGCAAACGCTTCATGCGGCCGAGCTCTGCCGCCGCAACGGCGTGATCCCGGAGCTCTCGTTCATGGTCGCGCCGCCCGAGGACCCCGAGGGCGAGACGGAGCGCACGTTCGACTTCATCCGCGAGGTCAAGCGCGTGAATCCGGACGCGGAGATCATCGTCTACATCCACACTCCGCTCCCGCCTTCGGCGGTGCCGAACGCCGAGCGCCTGAAGCTTGCGCCGCTGCTCGACGTGCGCGGTGAGCCTGTCGAGTTCCCGAAGACGCCCGAGGAATGGACTCAAGCGCGCTGGGTGGACTACGCGTGCCACGCCGACGCGCCTTGGCTCACCGATCGCTTGCGGCAGAGGATCCGCGATTTCGTCACCGTCCTGCGCTGCCGGTTCCCGACCGTGCAGGACACGCGCACGCCGCGCTGGGGCAAGGCGAGCCTGCGCACGCTCGCGCGCTGGCGATACTCGCTGCGCCGCTACGACCGGCCGTGGGAGCTCGATGCCTCGCAGCGGTTGCTCAAGCTGCTCGACCCCCGCGTGACGAGCATCTGACGGGGCCGCCGACGTGCAAGTGATGCAGATCAGCTTCTTCGTCGATCGAGAGCGGCGCTCGCCCGAGCGTCTCCTGCAAGACTGGTATGCGCTCGAGGACGTCGCCGCGGCGGTCGCGTCCACGGGCGAGCGCGTCACCGTCGTGCAGGCGAGCAACGTGGAGGGCAGCGTTACCAAGCGCGGCGTCGATTTCGTGTTCATGGCGCCGGACGCGCCGACGGGTTTGCTGGCGCGATCCGCCGCGTTCCGCTCGCGCTTACGCGACCTCGCGCCCCACGTCGTGCACGTGCACGGCCTCGACTTTCCGCGCGACGTGCTCGCGCTGCGCGAGCTCGTTCCGAACGTTCCGATCCTGCTCCAAGACCATGCGGGCCGCGTGCCGCGCTTTTGGCGCCGCGCGACCTGGAGGCGCGCGGCGGCCGCGGTCGACGGCGTGTCGTTTTGCGCCCGCGCACAAATTGCGCCCTTCGTCTCGGCAGGGATGTTCCCTCGGCAGGTGCGGCAGTTCGAGATTCCGGAGCTCACGACTCGGTTCGGCCCGGGCGATATGGCCGCAGCGCGCGCGGCGACCGGGCTGCATGGCGATCCCGCGGTGCTCTGCGTCGGCCATCTCGACCGCAACAAGGATCCGCTCGCCGTGCTCGACGGCGTCGCGCGCGCTGTCGCCGATCTGCCGGGACTCACGCTCTGGTGCTGCTTCGGATCGGCGCCGCTGCTGCCGTCGATCGAGGCCCGGATTGCCCATGATCCGGCGTTGCGCGGCCGCGTGCACTTGCTCGGCCGTGTCCCCCACGAGCAGATCGAGCAGCTCATGCGCGCGGCCGACCTGTTCGTGCTCGGCAGCCACCGCGAGGGCGGCAACTGCTCGCTGGTCGAGGCGCTCGCGACGGGCTTACCGCCGATCGTGACCGACATTCCGTCGTCACGCGCGTTGCTCGGCCAGGGTGCGGTCGGCGCGTTCTGGCCGCCCGGAGATTCGAGCGCGCTTGCGGACGCGTTGCAGGCAGCCGCGGCCGCGCGCGGCCCTGGCGCTCGCGCCTACGTTCGCGCCTATTTCGAGAGCCACCTGTCGAGCGTAGCGCTCGGCCGCAGGCTTTCCGCCGCCTACCGGGAGCTCGTCAGCCCCTTGTCGATCGCTGCGTCTCGCGTGCTCGCATGAGCCTGCGACCGCCCTCTTTGTCGAAGGTCGTGCGCCGAGTCTGGGACTTGCTCGACGCGGCGCAGCGGCGTCAGTGCGCGCACGCCGTGTCGTTGTCCGCCGCGGCCGGCGGCATCACCGTGGCGGGCGTCGCGGGCATTGCGCCGCTCCTCGCGGCGCTCGCTGATCCCGCGATCGTCGAGCGCAACGGTTTGCTCGCGTGGCTGAGGCGCGCGATCGGCTCGCCGCCGTTCGACGACTTCCTCGTCTACCTCGGCGTGGGTTTCGTGGCGGTGCTCGTGGTCGCAAACATCGTAAACCTGCTCGCGACGCTCGCGATCGGCAGCTTCTCGCACCGCGTCGGTGCTTCGTTCCACGCGCTCTTGTTCGACGAATACCTGCGCCGCGGCTTGGCGTTCCACCGGCGCAGCAACGGCGACGTGCTCGCGACGCAAGTCGTGCAGGACGTGACGCGCACGGTCGGCGGCGTGATTCAGTCCGGCCTCACGCTCGTGCAGAGCCTGTTCACGATCGCGCTGATCGCGACGGCCGTCGTCGTGATCGATCCAGTCGTGGCGCTCGGCGCGGCGCTGCTGCTCGGCGCGAGCTACACCTTCATCTATGCCGTCGTGCGCCGCCGCTTGATGCGCGACGGCGTGGTGACGGCGCGGCTCTGGCGTGCACGCGCGACGACCATCGCGGAATCCTTCGAGGCCATCAAGGACGTGACCGTGTTCCAAGCTCAGGACGCGCTCACGGCGCGTGTAGCGGCGCAGTCAGCCGAGATCGCGGGCGCGCAGGCGCGAGTGGCTGCGATCGCGAACAGCCCGAGGTACGTGCTCGAGTGCGTCACCGCCGCGGGGCTCGTCGCGGCTGCGCTGTGGGTCTATCGCGCGTCCGGCCCCGGCCAGTGGATCACGCACCTTGCGCTGCTGGGTCTCGCCGCCTATCGGCTGCTGCCGCCGATCCAGCAGCTGTTTGCGTCCGTCGCGCGTATTCGCTCGGATGCGCCGGCGTTCGAGCGCATCGCCGACGATTTGCGGTCTGCACGGCTGCGGCCGAGAGAGACGATTGCCGCCGCAGACGCACGCGACTGGGCTTCGCGGCCCCGGCGCGAGATCCGCTTGAGCGGCGTGTCGTACCGCCACGCTCAAGATCGGGACGGCGGCGTCAGCGACGTGTCGTTGCGAATTCGCGCGGGCACGCTCGTCGGCTTCGCGGGACCGAACGGCTCCGGCAAGACGACGCTCGCCGATCTGCTGATGGGACTGCTCGTGCCGGACTCAGGTCAGATCGATGTCGACGGCGTAGCGCTCGACGAGCGCAGCCGGAGGCTCTGGCTCGCATCGGTCGCGCACGTGCCGCAGCACGTCGTGCTGCTCGACGCCACCGTAGCGCAGAACGTCGCGTTCGCTGCTGGCGGCGCGGCGATCGACGAGGCGCGGCTCCGTGAAGCGCTCCGCGCGGCACGTCTCGACGCCCACGTCGACGCGCTGCCGCTTGGGCTCGACACGCCGGTCGGCCAGAACGGCGCCACCTTGAGCGGCGGCCAACGCCAGCGGCTCGGAATCGCGCGTGCGTTGTATCGACGCGCCTCGCTGCTCGTGCTCGACGAGCCGACGAGCGCGCTCGACGCGGACGCCGAGACCGACATCGTCTCGGTGCTGCGCGAGCTCCGCGGCCGGTGCACGGTCGTGCTGATCTCGCATCGTTCGACCTCGCTCGAAATCTGCGACGAAGTCTACGAGCTCGAGCGCGGGCGGCTCGTCGGCATGCTCCGTTCGTCGGAGCACGCAGAGTCGGGCGCATCCGTATGAAGATCGCGGTCGTCGTGGCGGGCGGCGTGGATCGTTCCGGCGAGCGGCGCGTGATCCCGGCGCTGCTCGCGGTGCTCCGCCGCCTGTCGATGCTGCACGAGGTGCACGTATTCGCGACCCATCAGGAGGACGAGCCGAGCTCTTGGATGCTCGAGGGCGCGCATATCCACAACGTTGGACTGCCGCGCACACTATGGCGCGCGGTGAACGCGATCGTTCGGGAGCACCGCAAGCGGCCGTTCGATGTGGTCCAGTCGTTCTGGGCCGGCCGGCACGGCGCGCTCGCGGTCGGGGTCGGCGCGCTCCTTCGCGCGCCGAGCGTCGTCCACGTCGCGGGCGGGGAGCTCGTTGCGTTGAACGACATCGGCTACGGCGGCTGCTGCACGCGGCGCGGCCGCGTGCGCGAGCGCGTGGTGCTGCGCAACGCGACCGTCGTCACGTGCGCGAGTCAACCGATCGTGGACTCGATCGCGCAGCGAGGCGTCCGCGCGCAGCGTCTGCCGCTCGGCGTGGATCTCGCACGGTGGCCGATTCGTGCACCGGTGCGTCGTCGAAGCGACGAGATGGCGCGGCTCGTGCACGTCGCGAGCTTGAACGACGTCAAAGATCAGCCGACGTTGCTGCACGCACTGCGACGCCTCGCGGACGCGGGTCGCAGCTTCGAGATCGACGTGATCGGCGAAGACACGCTCGGCGGTCGAATCCAGGCGCTCACGCAGGAGCTCGGGCTGGCTCGGGCGGTTCGCTTTCACGGTTTCCTGACGCAACGCGAGCTGCGGCCTCTCGTCGAAGCTGCGCACGTCGCGGTGATCAGCTCTCGACACGAGGCCGGGCCGTTGGTCTACCTCGAGGCCGCCGTGGCCGGAGTGCCGACGGTCGGCACGGCCGTGGGACATATCGCGGAGTGGAGCCCCGATGCGGCGCTCGCGGTACCGTGCCGCGAGCCGGCCGCGCTCGGCGCAGCAATCGCAACGCTGCTCGACGACGAGGACCTGCGGCTGTCGATCGCGGCAGCGGCGCAGCGCAACGCGGCGCTCGAGGACGCCGATCACTCGGTGCGCGGCTTCGACGCGATCTATCGGCGCGTTGCTGCGACGGCCACGACGGCCCGCAACGCCGCGCGCGAGCACCGCAGCGCATGACGAGACCAAGCGCGAACGAGCAGAGCCCAGCGCATACGCACCGGCGGCAGGTCGTAGCCGAGGGCTCGCGCCGCGCTGCTCGCGTGCGCACCGAGCAATTCGAGGTGCTCGGGCGGCAGCACGGGCGCGGATCGAGGCCCGGCGATCGCACCGGCGGCGCCCGCGCCGAACGAGGAGTTGGCGCGAACCGCATGCCCGCCCGCCGTCGGCACGAGCAGTGTCGGATCGGCCGGAATATCGAGAAACCGCCGCACGCGCTCGATTTCCTCCGCGGGACGAGCGATCAAGTCTTCGTAGCGCACGACGAGATAGCGGTCGGCGAGCCGGCTCGCGTTCCCGACCGCGAGGCGCAGCGAACGGCCGATCGCGCGCGCATGCTCGGCGGCGTCGAACGGCTCGTTTTCCGCCGAGCGGTAGATCTGCGCGAGCGACGCGAACGTCCCGCGCGGATCGCGGACGAGCTGGATGAAGCGAGCGCGCTCGAGCGGCGCGAATCGGGCGGCGTAGCGCTCGTTCTGCGGAGTCTTTTCGACCCAGAGCGCGGGGGCGCTCCGCGGCGCCGCGGTCGCCTTGAACGCGGCGGCGAGCGCGAGCAGCGGCGCGAGCTTCGGCTCGACTCGCGTGCGCAGCGCGTCATGCCAGCCGAACACGGCGCGCGCGAAATCGACCGCTGGGTTGCGGCGCGAGTCGCTCTTGCCGAGCCGGAAGTGCGGCTCGAAATTCGGTCCGACGAGACGCGCGATCCACTCGGCGGCGAACCGGTCCAGAGCGGTCGCGGACGGTGCGGCGCGCGCCACGTACGCGAACGAGGCGAAGTACGTTCCTTCGCTCGGCAAGAGCAAAATCCGCGGGTGACCGTCGAGCAAGCTTTGCAAGAGCGTGGTGCCGCTGCGTTGATGGCCGCAGATGAACACGGGGCGGAGCAGCCAGCCCAGCGCCGCGGCGCACTCGTCGCTCGGCGGTGGAGTCGCGCCGAGAGCGCGCGCGTCGCGCACCGCTGCGCTCGAGTAGTCGGCGAGCTTCGCGAGCAGTTCGGGCCGCGCGGACGCACCGCCGGTTCCGGGCAACCTGGCGGCGATCGCCGCCTCCATACCGATCCAATCTCGTGCCGCCGGCATGGTCGCGAGTCTATATCGCCGCTCGCGGACCCGGACAGCGCGCGCCGCCGCCACTTGGCGGCTGGGGCGGCGGCGTGAGCGAGCGGCCGCTCGTGTCGATCGTGATGCCGACGTACGACCGTCTGCAGTTCCTGCCCGCGACCGTCGAGTCGATCTTTGCGCAGACCTTTCGTGACTGGGAGCTCATCATCGCGGACGACGGCTCGAGCGCGCCGACCGCGGAGTATCTACACGCTCTCGAGCGGCGCGAACGCGTCCGCGTGCTCTGGCGACCGCACACCGGCAAGGCGGGCAAGACGCGGAACGCGGCGATCGAGCAAGCGAGCGCACCGTTCATCGCGTTCATGGATTCCGACGACCTATGGGTGTCGACGAAGCTCGAGACACAGCTCGCGAAGATGCGCTCGGAGCCCGAATGCGGCTGGAGCTACACCGCGTTCGTGAACGTCGGCGAGGACGGAGTGCCGTTGCCGTCCGAGCGCAGCCGTCGCTGGACGGCGCATCACGGTCATGTGTTCGAAGAGACGGTTCGCGGAGCCGTTTCGATCCGCTCGCCCGCCGTAGTGGCGCGCACCGAGCTCATCCGCGAAGTCGGCGGGTTCGACGAAGCGCTCGACTGCGCCGAGGACGTCGACTTGTGGACGCGGCTCGCTCTGCGCAGTCCGATCTGCGTCGTCGACGAGCCGCTCGTGCACGTTCGCAGGCATCCGAACAACAGCGGGCGCAAGATCGGTAGCGCGTACGTCGCGCGCGATCATTCGCTGCGCAAGCTCGCGGCGCGCACGCGCGGCCGGCCGCATGCGGTGGTCGCGAAGGAGCGCAGTTGCAACGCCCTCGCGCACTCCTCGGCGCTCGCCGCGCACGGGCGCAGCTGGGCATCGCTCGCGCCGGTGGCAAGAAGCTTGCGCTTCAGCTGGCGATATCCGAGCTGGTGGTACGGCGCCGCGAGAGCGTTGGCGCGCGCATCGCTCGGCACCGGGCGCTCCGCCCCGACATTGCCCGATGCGGCACGTGCGCGAAGCGCTTCAGTCGAGTTCGTCGAAGCACGATTCGACGGTCGACCGGACGAGCTCGGCACCGGGCGCTCCGCCCCGACATTGCCCGATGCGGCACGTGCGCGAAGCGCTTCAGTCGAGTTCGTCGAAGCACGATTCGACGGTCGACCGGACGAGCTCGGCACCGGCGACCGTTAGATGGTTGTCGCCGCGATAGAGGCTCTGGCCGTCGCGGCCGAGCAGCGCGCAGGTGGACCCGATGCAAAGCGCCTTCTTCAAGTCCACGAAGCGCAAAGCGCGCCGTTGCTCTAGCTCCTGGAAATAGCCGTTCACGCGGCCGAGCTGTCGGTCCGCGTCGGCGGACGGCAGCGCGACGAGCTCCAAGTCGATGCCGCGCCTGCGGGCCATGACATAGGCATAGGGCATCCCGTGCTTCAGGGTCGGGACGTCGCCGAGCACGCAGATCTTCCGCCGCGTGCCGATCGCCCGCAGCGTCGCGTCGAAAGCGGCTTCGAATGCTCGTGTGTCTTCCTCGGTGGCGCCTTCGCGCTGCGCGCCGACCGCGCCTTCGGGATGCAGCCAGTATGCGTTCAAGATCACGAGCGCGGGATCGATCTTTTCGAGCGCATCGGCGACCGACCGGTTGAAGTCGTCGCACGTGCGCCGCGCGGGTTGATCGATCGCGAGCGGCGTCCGCAGCAGCGGGCGGCAAGACGAGCGCACCGCGGCATGAACGCGAACGTTGCGGGCCGACGCGATCTGTTCGTAGGCCGGCAACAGCATGGTGGCGTGGCTGTCGCCCCAGACCAGCACGTCCGCCGCGGCGCCCGATGCGGGTCCAAAGGCGCACAGGGAGCCGTTCGCGACTTCGCTCGGCGTGCGGGCCGCGCAGGCGACCGAGTCGGACCGCAACCGGTCCATCCTTTCGTCGTTTCCTGTCGCGTGGACGGGGTCCGAACGGGGGGCTCGATCGGCGAGTTGGGAGATCAGCACGCCGAGCGATGCGACGGCGACCGTCACGGCGACGGCGGCGGCCAAGAACCTTGCGTCCGATGCGAGCATGGCGCGCCCGCGAATCGGCGCCTCGACGTATCGCCACGTGACGGCCGCGAGCAGGAACATCGACGGCAACAGCACGCCGAGGTGCTTCGGCTCGAGCGGGAAGATGTTGTAGTACCCCGCGAACGCCAAGATCGGCAGGTGCCAGAGATACAGGGAGTAGGAGATCAGTCCGACGAACACGAGGGCCGGCGTGCCGAGCCACCGGCTGACCCGCCCGACGCGGGTGCCGGCTCCCGTCGCGAGCAGGACCGCGGCACTCGCGCACGGAACCAGCGCATGGAGTCCGGGATACGGCAGGCTGCCGTCGTAGCCGATCACGCAGCCCAAAAGCGCGACCAGCGCCGCTCCCGCGAGCACGCCGCGCAGCGGATGCGTGCTCAACGAGCGCCCGAGGCCGAGGGCCACGAGCGACCCGAGCAGGAGCTCCCATGCCCTCGTAGGCGCGAGATAGAAATTCGCGATCGGATGGATATACGAAGCCCAGACGCAGACCGCGAAAGAGACCAGCGCGCAGCTCGCGATCAATGCGAGCTGCAGGCGGCTTCGAGCCTTCCCGCTCGCGAGGAAAAGCAGCGGAAAAAAGATATAGAACTGCTCTTCGACCGCGAGCGACCAAAGGTGCGCTAGTGGATTGAACGGGTTCTCTAATGCGAAGTAGCCGCCGCTGCGCCACGCGACCACGTTGCCTGCAAATAGCGATGTCGCGCCGAGCAGTGTGCCGAAGTGCGCCAAATCGCTCGGCTGAAACAGCCAGCATGCGAGCGGCGCCGTTGCGAGCAACATCGCGAGCAGGGCGGGCAAGATCCGTCGGCAACGGCGTACGTAGAAGTCGCGGAGCCGACCCCCGACGCTGCGCTCGGGCGACGCCATCAAGACCTGCGTGATCAGATAGCCCGAGATCACGAAGAACACGTCTACGCCGACGTACCCGCCCGTGAAGCCCGGAACCGCGCTGTGAAACAGGATCACGGCGAGCACGCTGATCGCACGCAGCCCATCGATATCGGGGCGATACGTGACGCGCGCGGAGGTGCTCGCGCGGACTTCTGCGCCGAGAGCGATGCCGGCGCTACTTACGGACTGCATTTTCGCGTGGCGCGAGCAGTCGGTGTACGCGCCGCGGCAACAGGGGCCGCACCGCGGACTTCACGCGGTGGCGCAGTCGTTCGCTCGCGAGACGCGCGCGGATCTCGGCCGCATGCTCGCGCAGGACGTCCTTGCGGACGAAGAGCGCGTTGAGCTGGGACCAATCGCGTGGGTGGTCCGTAGAAAGCAGCTCGAAGTCCGTGTCGAGCATTCGTTCGATGTCGGGAAGCAGCTTCTGCTCCGCGCCGATCAACGGCACGGTCTCGACCTCGACGTGCAGCATCTGCGTGCGAGCGAGCACGCGCGAAGCGCCGGCGATCGCTTCGAACCCCATTCCCTCGGTGTCGATCCATAGCGCGATGCGCGCCGCCGACGAGCTCTCGAGCACGCCGTCGAGCCGCACCGTGCGCACCTGGACCACCTCGGCGATCAACGAGCTCTTGGCTCGTCGATGAAGCGAGCCGATACCGCGCGCCGGCAAGTCGCGGTTGCGCTCATACCGCGCGCCCGCTACGAAGAACGGCGCCTCGGCGTCGCGATCGCTGACCGCGAACGGCAAGACTCGAATGCGCCGCCGCGGCAGGCGCGGGTCCGTCGCCATCAGGTCGAAGTTGCGCGGATTGGGCTCGAATGCGATGACCTCGGCAGCCGGCAACGCGCGCCGAAACCGCAGCGCGTCGTAACCGTCCATGGAGCCGACGTCGCACACGGTGTCGATCTCGAACGTGCGCAGCAGCTTCAAGAACAAACGACCGGTATCGACGATCAAGCGCGCGGCCTAGGTTTCCGACCCGCGCAGCGCCGCTGCAACGGCGCTGATCGTCTGCACGCGCGGCGGTCGCGACACGAGCCACCGCACGATGCGTTTGCTCTGCGACACCTGATACCAAGGCACGATGCGCAGATGCGGCTGCAGCTCGACCGCCGTGCGAACCTCTTCGAGCGTATCGCGCTCCGGCGACACGCGTCTCCAGGCATAACGCAGCGCTTCGATCGGCGTGTGCGACCACGCGATTCCCGGGAGCGCGCTGATGCGTAGGTTCGACCAAGACACGTCGGTCAGCTCGTGCCGGTCGCTGACCCGACGCAGGATGACGGGACAGCTGCGGCGAACGTCGCGCAGCAACGCGCGCGGAGCGCGGCAGTCGTAGTAGCGCTCAGTCATCGCGAGCGGCGGGAACGCCCACCAGAGCTCGCCTGCGCTCGCGGCCTCGTGCATCGCGTCCCAGTCCGCGGCGCCGAGGCGACCGAGGAGCAGCGCGATGTCGTGCAGTTGCAGCTGCCGCAGACAGTGCGTCTTCATGTTGTCGGCCGCATGCAGCAGCAAGTGCAGCAGCAGCGCTGCGTCGCTCGGATACCGATTAACGCCAGGCACGGGGCGCTCGGGCAGCAAGCGCTCGGTGATGTCCACGTTCCTGATCGGCAGGGCCTCCGCCACCAAGGTGTGCACCTCGATGCTGATGGTGTTCGCGGCGTGCTCACCCAGGCTGATCGGCGTCTCGAGCTTACGCGGCACGTACGTCGTGTGGCGCTTGACGTCCGCGAACAGCACGTAGTCGAGGCTGGCGATGGCCGTTGCGACGGCCGCAGCATCGGACTTGCGCACGAGCAGGTCGATGTCGCCGCTCGGCCGTTCACCGGGGGCGTAGAGGCCGAGCGACCGCAAAGCGGAGCCCTTGAGCGCGACGCAGGCGATCCGTGCATCGCGCGTCACCGAGTCGATCCGTTCGAGCAGACGCCCGAGCAGCGCTTCGCGTAGCACCGACTGCTCGCGTTGCCCCGCCAGGAAGGCCTCCCATGCGGGCGGTCCTCGCCATCGCAGCCGATTCCCGAGCAGCACCGCGATGCCCTGCATCGCCGCGACGGACTGCGCAACGCCGAACTCGAGCTCGTTCCAGCCCGGCGGCGTATCGCTAGGCCGCACGAGCTCGCGCGCGAGATGCTCGGTCGTCTTGCGCAGAGCCGCCGCGAGCGCTTTGTAGGGCGGCAGCTCGGGAAACGCCGCGTTCAAGCGATCGAAGCCTCGCGCGAGCCCCGCGGTTCGATGCGCCGAAACTGCGCCTCGTGGATCACGAGATCGTTCCAGCGGCGTTGCAGCGATATCGAGAGGCCATGCGATACGTGGTCGTGCAAGAGATCGCGCACGAGGCGGTAGAACTCGGTGCGATACGTTCCGAAAAACATCATGTCGAGGTCGTCGCTGTCTTGCCAATGCCGTTTCTCGCCGAGCTGCCCTTTGACGAGCTCGTAGAACTTCGTTCCCGGTAACGGATACGAGACGCTGATGCCGACGTCGTCCGGTTCCGCACGAGTGACGAGATCGCGGGTCGCGAGGATGTCGTCGAGCTCCTCGCCCAAGTAGCCGAGCTGGAGGAAGAAACCGACGCGGATACCTTCCGCGCGCAACGTGTCGCGCGCCGCGATGATCTCCGCTACGCGCGTGCCCTTGTTCATCGCGTCGAGAATCTTCTGGCTCCCGCTTTCGGCGCCGATCCAGACCTCGCGGCAACCCGCGCCGCGCAGCGCCTGCGCCATGCGTTCGCTCACCAGATCGGCGCGCAGCTGGATCGTGAACGGAACGCCGCCGCCGCCGGCATCGAGCGTTGCCCCGAACGCCGTGACCCAGTCGGGGCGAAAGCCGAAGATGTCGTCGGCGAACCAGATGTGGTCCGGCGCGTAGCGCCGCTTGACGAGCAGCATCTCCTCGGCCGTTTCGGTCGCGCTGCGCTGCAAGTAGCGGTTGCCCCAGATCGGCTTCGCGCACCAGTCGCAGCGAAACGAGCAGCCTCGCGAAGCGGCCATGTTGAGGCTGAAGTAGCCATGCGCCTCCTGCCAAACGGAGCGGTAGCGTTCGACGTCCACCAAGTCCCACGCGGGCGGCGGCAGCGTGGGGTTAGGCAGCGGTGGGCTGCGGCCCGATTGAGCCACTGCTGCGCTCGCCACCACGACGGCCGGGACGCCGGCCGTGAGCTGCTCCGCCGTGAGCGATAGATCGGTGTCGAGGCGGCTCACGAGCGCGACGAGCGCCGGCAGACCCTCGCCGAGCAGCACGACGTCGGCGCCCGCGCGCAGGTAGTCGCCCGGCGCGTCCGACGCGTCGGAGCCCGCCGCGATCACGCGCGCGCCGGAGCGCTTGGCGCTCTCGATCATCTCGCAGCAAGCCTGGCGCATCTTGCCGAGACACATCTTGCTCAGAAAGTTGTAGTTGTCCTCGTAGAACACCACGAGCTGCGGCCGCGTATCGGCGAGGACCGCGTCGTAGTCGAGGACGCCGTCCGCGAGCATCGCGTCGAACACGGCGACGTCATGGTCGGCCTCGCGCAGCAGCGCAGCGACCTGCAGGGTCGCGAGAGGCGGATACGGCTTGGCGCGCCGCCGCTGCTTCTCGTCGAAGCCGAGGAAATAGGAATGAGCCACGAGCACGGAAAGCAACGTGAAACCCTCGCCCGAAATGTGGGGGTGAGTACCCGTGACCCCGTGCGCGGGTTCACGCGGCTCGGCACGCCGCCGAGCGAGGCTTCGAGCGATGGGCGCTAGTTGCTGCCCGACGCACCATTAGGGCGCGTTCCCGCGCCGCCGCTCGCTCCACCGGGCCCGCCCGGTTGGCCGCCGGGGCGTGCGCCGCCTGGCCGGCCGCCACCGCCACCGAACGACGGATACGGCTTCGGGTTCACGAGCAGCCGGTCGAGGAACAAGTCGATCGATTGCGCCATGGTCTCGACGGCATCCAGCGCGCCGTTGTCGAACGCGTGATAAGCGCCCTGGATCGCGGTCAGCGCGGTCGGCACGCCAGCCGCGAGCAGCTTCGTGAAGAAGTCGACGCTCGAGGCGATCGGGATCGTTTGATCCGCGGTGCCGTGGATGAAGATCGTCGGCGCGAAGCTCGGGCCGATGTAGGTCGTCGGCGATGCCGCGGCGATGTTCTCCGGCGTCGCCTGCCCCTCGGGGAACAGGCCTCGCGCGATCTGCGCGCTAGCGAGCGGATAAACGCCGATGCACGCGTCGACCTTCGAGCTAACGCCCGGCGTGCCGACATTGCCCTCGAGCTCCGGCTTGCCGTTCGTGCCGGCCGCCATCAGCGCGAGCATGCCGCCGGCCGAGTAGCCCGCGACCACGATCTTATTGTCGTCGACGCCGATCTTCGCGGCGTTCGCACGCGTCCAGCGGATCGCGGCCTTCACGTCGTGGATCTGCGCGGGCCACGAGCCCTGGCTTTGGAGCCGATAGTTCGCGGAGACGTTCGTGTAGCCGCGCGCGCCGAGCGCTTTCGCGTCGTTGATGATGTATCCCGCGCCCTTGTTGCCCGCGAAAAAGCCGCCGCCGAACAGATGCACGATCGCGGTGCGCTTGGAGGCGACGCCCTCGGGCGGGCGGTAGACGTCGAGCTTCAGCTCCATGTCGCCGGCCTTGCCGAACACGATGTCCTTCTCGGCGCGCAGCTTGCCGATGTCCGGCGGCGCGGGTGGCGTCGGCGGCTGAGCGTGCGCGGTGACAGCCGCGAGCGCCGGCGCCACCGCGAGCGCACCGGAGGCTTTGATAAGACCGCGTCTCGTAATTCCAGCCATGTCGTTCCCCTTCTTGTTGTCGAAGCCGTTACGGCGCGATGACTTTTACGACGTAATAGTCGATCGAGCTCCGCACCTCTTTGAACCAATGCGGCACGCCGGCCGGGACGACGATCACGTCGCCCTTGACGAGCGAATGCGCGTCGCCGCCTTGGATGTCCGTGCCTCGCTGCTGGCCGGGCGCCGTCACGCTGCCGCCGACCATCGTGCCGCCGGTGACGAACGTCGCGCCGCCCCCGAGCACGTAGATCGTGTCGGTCTCTTTGTCGTGCACCTCGACCATGCCGGGCGCGTCGCGGTGGGCCATCAATACCTGCAGATTCGGCGCCGTCACGAGCGTGCCGGGTTTCGCGGTTTGGTCGTGGCTGACGAAAGTCACCTTCGAGCTGTCGGCGGCGCCCGATACGGCGGCCGCCAGGAGCAGCAGCGCTGCCGCGGCGAGCATCTTATTCATCTGCGCATTCCCCCAAGTCGTTCCAGAAACGATACAACAGTCGCGGCGAATGCACACCGTCGCGCGCGGCGAGTGCGCTCCCCTCGAGCTTTCGCGCACAATCGCGGCCCATGCCGACTTCCCCGCACCCGAACCGGCCCTTGGCGCTGCTCGGCGGCCTCACCCCGGCCGAGTTCATGCGCCGGCATTGGCAGAAGCGCCCGCTCCTGATTCGCCGTGCGCTCGCCGCCCCGTTCCGGTTCCTGTCGCGCGCGCGGTTGTTCTCGCTCGCGCGCTCGGCCGACGTCGAGTCGCGGCTCGTCTTGCGAACCGGGCTTGGCGGCTGGACGCTCGCGCACGGCCCGTTTGCTCGCGGAGCGCTGCCGCCGCGAGCAGGGCCGCGCTGGACGCTGCTCGTGCAGGGCGTCGACCTGCACGACCAAAGCGCGCGCGAGCTGCTCGACGAGTTCCGGTTCGTGCCCGACGCGCGTCTCGACGACGTGATGGTCTCGTTCGCGACCGACGGCGGCGGCGTCGGACCGCATGTCGACAGCTACGACGTGTTCCTGCTCCAGGCGCAGGGGCGCCGCCGCTGGCGAATTGCACGGCGCTTCGACGCTGCGCTGCGCCGCGACGCGCCGCTCAAGGTCCTACGCCGCTTCGCGGCCGAGCAGGAGCATTTGCTCGACGCCGGAGACATGCTTTATCTGCCGCCGGGCTGGGCCCACGACGGAGTGGCCGAGGGAAGCGGCGACTGCATGACCTTTTCGATCGGCTTTCGTGCGCCGCGCCGCACGGATCTCGGCATCGACCTCCTCGAGCGCTTGCTCGACGGCGCCGCAGGCGGCGATGGGCCGCTCTACGCGGACCCGAAGCAAAGCGCGACGCGCATGCCGGCACGGATCCCTACGCCGCTCGTCGCGTTCGCGGTCGACGCCGCGCGCCGGCTCGTCGCGAGCGAGCGCGATCTCAAGCGCGCGCTCGGCGAGGCGCTGACTAGACGCAAGCCGAACGTCCGCTTCGACGCGCGGCCGCGGCGCTGGCGGAACGCGGGCGTCTCGCTCGACCTGCGCACCGCGATGCTCTACGACGACGAGCACCTATTCGTGAACGGCGAAAGCCGCCGCGTCGCGAGCAAGGACGCGGCTTCGCTGCGCCGTCTCGCGGATCGGCGGAGGCTCGACGATCGTGCCGTCGCCGCCGCGAGCCCCGCCGCAAAGGCGCTCCTGCGCGAATGGCTACGCGCCGGTTGGCTTCGGCTCGAGCCCGATTCGCCGCGCCGCACGCGCTAGGGCGGCACGCAGGCCGAGAGATCGTCGACCGCGAGCTGCCAGCGCGGGCGATCCGCGTGAGCGAAGTCGCTCGCGGCCAGATGCCCGCCGTGCCCTCGAAACCAGTCCTCGACGGTCTCGCGCAACAGCGGCTTGCCAGCGGGCATCGTCTGCGCCGCCGACGGAACCGCTGCGAACACGGGTCCGAGCACGAGCTGGTCGATCGCCGCGACGGTGACGCGCTCGTCCGCGCCGAGCGGCGCGCCGTTCGCGCGCACGATCTCGACGTCGAGCTCGCCCGCGGCGGAGCACGCAACGTGCGCTTCGACGCCCGAGAGCGCGAGTGCGCCGCGACGGTTGCGCCGCACCTCGTCGGCGAGCACGGCGCGCAGCTGGGCGCCCGTGATCGTGATCGTGAGCAGCCGATTGTCGAATGGGAAGACGTCGTAGAGGCGTCCGAGCGTCAGCGGGCCGGCCGGCAGATCGGCGCGCAGCCCGCCGCGCACGTTGTTGTTGATCGCGACCTCGGCGCCGGCACGCTCGCGCTGCGCGTCGGCGAATAAATTTCCGAGCGGCGAATCGGGCGCGCCTAAGCGCGGGATCGGCGTGTCGAGCACGACGCCGAGTGGCGTGGCCTGAAGCGCGTGCACGCGCGCGAGCGCGGGCGCCATCGCGGCCTCGATCGCGGGATCGGGCGCGAGGGGGCGGCCCTCGTACGTCTCCGGGGCCGCGCCCGCGACGCCGGCCGCATCGCAGCCGGCGCCCGCGGCCTGCGGCACGCAGATGTCGCGTGGCGGGAATATCGTCGACTGCACGACCTCGCCCGAGCGCCGATCGAACGCGACGTCGACGCGGCCGAACGCTCGCCCGAGCGCGTAGGCCTCGACGATCGCGATGCCGGCGACTTCGTGCGCGACGGCCTGGTGCGTATGGCCGGCCGCGATCACGTCGACGAGCCCGCGTGGCAAGCCTTTCGCGAGGGCGAAAATCTCCGCATCCGGATCGCATGACCTGAGATCGTGCGGCGCCCCGAGCTCCGAGCACGCGCCGCCCGCGTGCGCGGCGAGGATCACGACCTGCGCGCCGCGCGCGCGCAGCGCGGTGGCTTCGACCGCGACTGTCTCGGCCAGCGGGGCCGCGTGCAGGCCCTGCACGTTCGCGCGCAACGTCGCGCGCAGCGCGTCGATCGACATGACGCCGACGATCCCCACCTTCACGCCCGCGGCGCTGAGCAGCGTCGACGCGTGCACGTTCGGCCAAGCCACGCGCTTGCCGGTGGCGTCGTCGATCAGGTTCGCCGCGAGGAACGGGAACGGCGCGTGCGCCGCGAGCGCCTTGATCGCGCCGCGCGGATCGCCCTGTGGAGACTCGCGGGCGCCGGGACCGTCCGCGGCTCCGAAGTCGAACTCGTGATTGCCGATCGCGGCAGCGGCGTAGCCGAGTGCCGCGTATGCGTCGACCACGACGGCGCCTTCGCTCAGGTCGGACTCGATGCCGCCTTGAAACGTATCGCCCGAGTCGACGAGGAGCAACGCGCCTCCGTCGTCGGCGCGCGCCGCGCGCAGGTTGCGCACGTAACCTCCGAACGCGGCGAGCCCGCCGCGGCCGTCGCGCGGCGCGAGGTTGCCGTGCAGGTCGGTGGTCGCAACGACCGACAGCGTCACGACGTCCGGCGACGTGGCGGCCGATCCGGCGCTCGAGACGCCGAGGCCGAGCGCAAGAGCCGCGAGAGTCTTCGCTTGCATGGCGCGGATTGTAGCGCCTGAAATATGGCGCAGATTCAAGCGCCGCGAGCGCCGCGAACCGCGCGTCGGACGGCCTAGCGTGACGCAGTGAGCACGCCCCGGCAGCCGCCTCGCGTTATGATCGGCGTTCGCTAATGTCTTCGAGGTTCGATCGCGTGCCGGTCAGTGTCGTGATTCTCGCCGCAGGCCAGGGGAAGCGGATGCACTCGGATCTGCCCAAGGTCCTGCAGCCGCTCGCAGGCCGGCCCCTCCTCGCCCACGTGCTCGCCGCTGCGCGAGCGCTCGAGCCCGCCGCGATTCACGTCGTCTATGGCCATGGCGGCGACGAGGTGAAGGCCGCGTTCGCGGGCCAGTCCGATCTTCGCTGGGTATTGCAATCCCAGCAGCTCGGCACCGGCCACGCCGTGCTCCAGGCGTTGCCGTCGATCCCGGACGACCATCAAGTGGTCGTCGCGCTCGGCGACGTGCCGCTCGTGAGCTCGCGCACGCTGCAGCGCCTGGTCAAGGACTCGGCCGACGGCGACCTCGCGCTCTTGACCGCGGTCGTCGACGACCCGACTGGCTACGGCCGCGTGATTCGCGACGAGCGCGGCGAGGTCGAGCGCATCGTCGAGGACAAGGACGCGACCGACGACGAGCGGCGCGTGAACGAGGTCAACACCGGTCTCATGGCGTTCGGCGCGAGAGCGCTCCGCGGCTTCCTCGCTAAGCTCGACAACGACAACGCGCAAGGCGAGTACTACCTCACCGACGTGATCGCGCGCGCAGTCGAGAGCGGCACGAAGGTTCAAGGCACCGTGATCGCGTCGCCGACCGAGGTGCTCGGCATCAACGACCGCGCTCAGCTCGCGATCGCGGAGCGCACGCTGCAGCGCAGGATCGCGCAAGACCTCATGGGCCGCGGCGTCACGTTCGCCGATCCGGAGCGCGTCGACGTGCGCGGCGAGCTCAGCGTCGGGCGCGATGTATTCATCGACGTCGGCGCAGTATTCGAGGGCGTGGTCGAGCTCGGGGACCGCGTGCGGATCGAGCCGTACTGCGTAATCGCGAATAGCAAGCTCGGCGCCGGCACCGTCGTGCACCCGCACAGCGTGATCGCGGACTCGCAGGCGGGGCCCGACTGCGAGATCGGCCCGTTCGCGCGGCTCCGGCCCGGCGCGAATCTCGTGAGCGACGTGAAGGTCGGCAACTTCGTCGAGGTGAAGAAGAGCACGATCGGCGAGGGCAGCAAGGTCAATCACTTGAGCTACATCGGCGATACGGAGATCGGCCGCAAGGCGAACGTCGGCGCGGGCACAATCACCTGCAACTACGACGGCGCGAACAAGCACAAGACGACCATCGGCGACCGCGCCTTCATCGGCTCGGGCACGATGCTCGTCGCGCCGGTTACCGTCGGCGCCGACGCGACGATCGGCGCGGGCTCGACGATTACGAAGGACGCGCCGACGGGCGAGCTCACGCTCGAGCGATCGAAGCAGACCACCATCACGGGCTGGCAGCGCCCGAAGAAGAAACCCAAGTAGCGCGCGGCCACAGAGGCGACAAGGATATGTGCGGAATTGTGGGTGCGATCGCCGAGCGCAACATCGTGCCGGTGCTGATCGAAGGGCTGAAAAGGCTCGAGTACCGCGGCTACGACTCGGCCGGCGTCGCGGTGCTCCAACCGAATCACGAGCTCGGCCTGCGGCGCACGGTGGGCAAGGTCGCGCAGCTCGAGCAGAAGCTCGCGAATGCGCCGCTGTCGGGCCAGCTCGGCGTCGCGCACACGCGCTGGGCGACGCACGGCGGCGTCACGGAGGCGAACGCGCATCCGCATCTCTCCGGCGATCGCGTCGCGGTGATCCATAACGGCATCATCGAGAACTACGAGCCGATCAAGGCAGAGCTGATCGCGAAGGGCTACGAGTTCAAGTCCGAGACCGACACCGAGGTCGCGGCGCATCTCGTGCACGAGTACTTGAAGCAGGGCAACGACCTGCTCGACGCCGTGCGCCTCGCGGTGCAGCGCTTCGTCGGCGCGTACGCGCTGCTCGTGTTCGACGCGCAGGATCCCGACCGCATCGTCGTCACGCGGATCGCGAGCCCGCTCGTGATCGGGCTAGGGATCGGCGAGAACTTCGTCGCGAGCGGCGTGCCGGCGCTCTTGCCGGTCACGCAGCGGTTCATCTACCTCGAGCAGGGCGACGTCGCCGAGATCATGCGCGACAGCGTCCGGATCTTCGATTCCCAGGGTAGTCCCGTCGCGCGCCAAGTGCACGAGACGCAATGGACGGCCGACAACGCGGACAAGGGTCCTTACCGGCATTTCATGCTGAAGGAGATCTTCGAGCAGCCGAGCGCGCTCGCCGACACGCTCTACGGCCGAGTCGTGAACCGGCGGGTGCAGCCTGAGTCTCTCGGCCCCCGAGCGGCCGAGTTGCTGCCGAAAGTCGAGCAAGTGCACATCGTCGCGTGCGGCACGAGCTACCACGCGGGCAGCGTCGGCAAGTATTGGCTCGAGTCGCTCGCGGGGCTCCCGTGCCAGGTCGAGATCGCGAGCGAGTACCGCTACCGAAGCGTCGTCGTTCCGCCCGGCACGTTGTTCATCACGCTCTCTCAGTCGGGCGAGACCGCGGACACACTCGAAGCGCTGCGTATGGCGAAGAAGGCGGGCTACCTCGGCTCGCTCACGATCTGCAACAGCGCGCACAGCTCGATGGTGCGCGAGTCCGACCTCGTAATGATGACGCAAGCGGGGCCGGAGATCGGCGTCGCGAGCACGAAGGCGTTCACGACGCAGCTGCTCTCGCTGCTGCTCGTGACGCTGATGTTCGGCCGGCATCGGGGGCTCGGCGCGACGCGCGAGACCGAGCTCATCGCCCATCTTTATCACGCCGCGGCCGCGGTCGAGCAAGTGCTGCAGATGAACGACATGATCCAGCTGCTCGCCGAGGATTTCGCCGAGAAGCAGCACACGCTGTTCTTGGGTCGCGGGCCGATGTGGCCGATCGCGATGGAAGGCGCGCTGAAGCTCAAGGAAATCTCCTACATCCACGCGGAAGCGTACGCCGCGGGCGAGCTCAAGCACGGGCCGCTCGCCCTGATCGACGAGGAAATGCCGGTGATCGTCGTCGCGCCGAACAACGATCTACTCGACAAGCTCAAGTCGAACATGCAGGTCGTGCGCGCGCGCGGCGGTCAGCTCTATGTGTTCGCGGATCGCGAGACGGGCCTCGAGGCCGAGCCGGGCGTGAAGGTGATCCCGATGCCGCATTGCGACCGGCTCATCGCGCCGATCGTCTACACCGTACCGCTCCAGCTGCTCGCGTATCACGTCGCGGTGCTCAAGGGCACCGACGTCGATCAGCCCCGCAATCTCGCGAAGTCGGTGACGGTCGAGTAGCGAGCTTTCGACTTCGAGCACGGGCGCGTGACTCGGCGACTCTACGAGTTCGACATGCACGCGCTCTGCGCTGCGCTCGACGAAGCGCGCACTGCTCGCGGCTTGACCTGGGTCGACCTCGTTGCCGAGCTCAACGCGCCGTTCAAGTTCGTTCCTTCGATCCCCACAAGCCTCTCGACGATCCGCGGGATGGGCGGCAAGTCGTCCGTCACGAGCGCCGTGGTGCTCCAGGTGTTGCGCTGGCTCGGCCGGTCGCCCGAAAGCTTCTTGAGAGGACGCCCGCAGGGGGCCGGCGCCGGCGCTTCCGCGGAAGCGCTCCCGGACGTCGGGCCGGAGCGCATCCTGCGCTTCGACACGAAACGGCTGCACGCGGCGTTAGACGAAGCGCGCCGCGAGCGCGGGCTCACTTGGCGGCAGGTTTCAGCCGAGCTGCCGGGGTTCAAGGAAGGCATGCTGACGAACCTCGCGACCGGGCCTGCGATCGGGTTCCCGCGCGTCATGCGGGTTACGCAATGGCTCGGGCGGCCGGCGGCCGACTTCACGCGCGGATACGACTGGTAGGCAAGGCGCGGTCGAATTATCGTTAGGCGGCAGTAACAACCGGAGCGCTAGACATGGATTGGCTCGGGTTATCCCTCCTGCTCGCTGGCGGCGTCGCCGTGGGGTTAGGACGTCAAGTCCTCACGGTCGGAGCGGCAAAGACATCGGCCGATGCCGCATCGGCCCTGCGCGGCAAACACGCCGCACTGCGAAAGTGGACCATTCCGGTGGTGCTGGTGGTGGCCGGCGGTTTGGCGAAAACACCGACGCTACAAGCCGGCGTGCTGATGTTGCTGGTGATTACAGCAGCGGCTTGGACTTACCGCATGGCCCAAATTCTCGCCGTCCCAGCTCGGTACAAACACGGCGTCGCGTTTTCGTCGGTGTTCGCGGTTGTCGCGCTTTGCGGATACTTCGCCGTGCTGTTGGCACGGCATGTTGCCGCAGCTTAGCGATCAGTGGACTGGTCCGTCGTGCTTGGCATTCACGACTACTGGCTCTTCGTAGCTTCCGGCGTGCTGCTGAATCTCACGCCGGGCCAGGACACGTTCTACATTCTCGGACGCAGCATGGCCGAGGGAACACGCAGTGGCGTGGCGTCGGCTTTGGGCATCACCGTCGGCTCATTGTTCCACACGGCGATGGCTGCGCTGGGCCTCTCCGCGGTGCTCGCCACGTCGGCGTCGGCGTTCATGGTCGTCAAGCTCGTCGGTGCTGCGTACCTCGTCTACTTGGGCGTGCGAATGCTCGTGACGGCCAGCGCGGCCGAACCGCGTCGACCACGAAGCGCCGGCCTTCTCGGTTCGTTTCGTGACGGCATCCTGACGAACGCGCTCAATCCGAAGGTCGCTCTGTTTTTTCTCGCGCTGATGCCGCAGTTCATCGATCCTGACAGCGACACCAAGGTCGCGGCGTTCGTCACGCTCGGACTGACATTCGTCGCCACCGGCACTCTGTGGTGTCTCGTGTTGGCAGTGTCCGCCGGTAGGCTACGCGGATTCGTCCTTCGCCACTCCAGAGGATGGAGGGTGATGTCGCGAGCGGTTGGCGGACTGTTCGTCTTGCTCGGGCTGCGTTTGGCCGTCAGTCGCCAGTGAGGCGCTGACGAATGACACGGCCCACGATGTCCAGCTTTCTGTCGTCGATCGTTCAAGCGCTGAAGTCGCTCGAGGGCGGCTTCGTGGGCAGCCGCGAGCAGAAAGACGCGCTGCTACGGCCGCTCCTGATCCTCGTCATCGTTGTCGTTGCGGGGCCAGACATCTTCGCGCTCACGGAGCTCAGCACGCTGCTCGAGCTGCTCGGCGCGACGCTGTTCATCCTCGCATACCTGAGCGGCTTCAAGCTCCTCGGGGTTTCGCTATTGAACGGGCTGCGCCGGCTATTCGTGCCACCCGAGTATTTGATGCTCATTAGGGTGAGCCGGCCGGCCGCGATGGCTTGGGGTGTGGCGTTTCTGACCGCGCATTGTTTGATTCTAGTGATGATGACCTTCGTCCTCGGCTTCGGCGTGGCCGCCCTCGCCGAGATTGCGAGCAGCTAGGTATGGGCGCTGACGTTTGGCGAAAGCTCGCAGCCGGCGTCGACTGTCCGTTCGACTCGCCGAGGGCGGCGTCGACGGAGCATTGGGAGCACGTCGCGCCGCTCTCGTGCTCGTCGTTGTATCTGCCGAAGAACCAAACCTATCGCGGCCACTGCATTCTCGTGCTCGACCTACGGCACGCGACCCGGCTCGATCAGCTAACGCGACAGGAGTGGCAACGGTTCTGCGACGATCTCTACGCGGCGCAGCACGCGATCGAGCGCGTCGTGCGCGCGGACCACATGAACGTCGCGACGCTTGGCAACCTGATGCCGCATCTGCACTGGCACATCGTGCCGCGCTACGAGAGCGATCCGCGCTGGGGCGGTCCGATCTGGTCGTGGGATGGCGCCGTCGTGCCTGATACGCGGCTCGAGGACGCCGATTACACAGCGTTGCTGAAGCAGCTGCGGGACGCGCTCGGAGCCTAATCCAATATGCTGAAAAAAGTGGGCCCGACCGAAATCCGCCCGAAGCACCGCGCGTCGTGTCACTGCGGCGCCGTCGTGCTCGAGCTCGACTTGCCGAACGGCATCGTCGATCCGCGCCGCTGCAATTGCTCGATGTGCCGCCGCAAGGGAGCAGTCGTCGGGGCCGTGCCGCTGTCGGGGCTGCGCGTCGTCCAGGGCGCGGACGTGCTGCGGATGTATCAGTTCAACACGCGCACCGCGAAGCACTACTTCTGCTCCGTTTGCGGCATCTATACGCATCACCAACGGCGCATAAACCCGAACGAATACGGGTTCAACGTCGGCTGTCTCGAAGGTGTTGATCCGTTCGAGATCGCAAACGTGCCGACCAGCGACGGGGTCAACCACCCTTCGGACCGTCGTCCGGCCAAACAGTGAGCGAGTCGCGCGCCAATCTCGTCGTGAGCCTCTGGCTCAAGACCGATGACGTCGCCGCGTTCGAGCAGTTCGAGCGCGCGGCCGCGCTCGTGATGGCGAAGCACGGCGGGCGAATCGATCATGTCGTGCGTGCCTCCGACGCCGAAGCGCGGGACGGCCCGTTCGAGGTCCATGTCGTGAGCTTTCCGGATTGGGACGCGTTCGAGGCATATCGAGGCGACCCGCAGCTCAAGGACCTATTGCCGCTGCGCGAGCGCCTCATCGCGCGCACCGAGATTTGGCGCGGTGAGGAGCGCGCCGTCTACGCGCCGTGATCGACACGACCGATGATGATCCCGCGCGCGGCCGGAAGGCTCGCGCGTCAGGCCGCTAGCCTCTCGGCAGACGAAGGCGGATCATGGGTGCGACCACGCGCGAGCGAGCGGAGAGAGCCGAAGCCCAGCGATGACCGACGACGCCGCACACACTCATCACGCGATCGACTACATCGAGATCTCCGTGCGCGACGTCGCGGCCGCGAAGCGCTTCTACGGCCAAGCCTTCGGTTGGATATTCAACGATTACGGCCCCGGTTACGCAGGCATTCGCGGGGCGGACCGGGAGATGGGCGGGCTCGCGCAAGCGGACAACGTCGCGACCGGCGGTCCGCTCGTAGTGCTCTTTTCGCGCGACCTAGACGCGACGCTTGCGGCCGTGCGAGCTGCGGGCGGCGAGGTATCGAAGAAGCCGTTCACCTTTCCCGGCGGCCGACGTTTTCACTTCCGCGACCCGACCGGAAACGAGCTCGCCGTCTGGTCG
>Ga0105248_10001690_pt1 | contig 24563 bp, 22 predicted proteins | sample KBSS34metaG_FD_81524 | JGI IMG/M metagenome (GOLD analysis project Ga0105248, IMG submission 81524) | Switchgrass rhizosphere microbial communities from Kellogg Biological Station, Michigan, USA - KBS S3-4 metaG | ecosystem: Host-associated > Plants > Roots > Rhizosphere > Soil | place... | reverse complement strand
GCTCGGCGTGATCGCCGTCATCGGCCTGATCCTGCTGATCGGCATCGTGAAGAAGAACGCGATCATGATGATCGACTTCGCCATCGACGCGGAGCGCCAGGGTGGCAAGAGCCCGCGTGAGGCCATCCACCAGGCGGCCTTGCTGCGGTTCCGTCCCATCCTGATGACCACCATGGCGGCGCTGTTCGCCGCGGTGCCGCTGATGATCGGCCTGGGCGAGGGCGCGGAGCTGCGCCGGCCGCTGGGCGTGGCGATCTTCGGCGGGCTGATCGTCAGTCAGCTGCTGACCGTCTTCACCACGCCGGTGATCTATCTGTGGTTCGACCGGCTCGCACCGAGCAAGCGGGCGACCGGCGCCGCCGAGGGTGAGGCCGAACCGAGGCCGGCGCCGTGAACCTGTCGGCCCCCTTCATCCGACGTCCCATCGCCACCGTGCTGTTGACCCTCGGCCTGGCGCTGGCGGGCGTAGCGGCCTTCTTCGTGCTTCCGGTGGCGCCGTTGCCCAACGTCGACTTCCCGGCGATCTCGGTGAACGCCCGGCTGGCCGGCGCCAGCCCCGCGACCATGGCCTCCAGCGTGGCCACACCGCTGGAACGGCGCCTGGCGGTGATCTCCGGCGTCAACGAGGTCACCTCGTCCAGCTCCACCGGCTCGACCAACATCAGCCTGCAATTCGACCTGACGAAGAACATCGACCAGGCGGCGCGCGAGGTGCAGGCGGCGATCAACGCCGCGCGGTCGGATCTGCCGGCGAGCCTTCGTCAGAACCCGACCTATCGCAAGCGCAGCGCCGCGGCCATGCCGGTGATCATCCTGGCGCTGACCTCGGAGACCCGCAGCCCCGGCCAGATCTACGACGCCGCCAGCAATATCCTGCAGCAGCGCCTGTCGCAGATCGACGGTGTGGGCGAGGTGGAGATCGGCGGCTCGTCGCTGCCCGCCGTACGGGTCGAACTCTCGCCCTATGCGTTGAACGCCTACGGCCTGTCGGGCGAGGATGTCCGCGCCGCCATCCAGGCCGCCAGCGCCGACCGTCCCAAGGGCGCCGTCGAGGCGAGCGGCCAGCGCCTGCAGATCTACACGCCCGAGCCGGGTCACCGCGCGGCCGACTACCAGGACCTGGTGATCGCCTGGCGCAACGGCGCGCCGGTCCGGCTGAAGGACGTGGCCAGCGTCAGCGACGGGGTGCAGGACGTCCGCACGCTGGGCCTGTTCAACGGCAAGCCGGCGATCGTCGTGCTGGTCACCCAGCAGGCCGGCGCCAACGTCATCCGCACCGTGGACGCAATCCGCGCCGAGCTGCCGGCGCTGGCCCAGGAGCTGCCCGGCGACATCAAGGTGCAGGTGTCCTCGGACGCCACCGTCTCCATCCGCGCCTCGCTGCACGAGATCGAGATCACCCTGCTGATTTCGGTGGTGCTGGTGATCCTGGTGGTCAGCGCCTTCCTGCGCACCGCCCGGGCGACGGTGATCCCCGCCGTGGCCACCATCGTCTCGCTGCTCGGGACCTTCGGCGCCATGTATCTGCTGGGGTTCTCGATCAACAACCTGAGCCTGATGGCGCTGACGGTGGCCACGGGCTTCGTGGTCGACGACGCCATCGTCGTGCTGGAGAACACCGCGCGCCACCTCGAAGCCGGCATGGACCGTTTCAAGGCCGCCCTGCTGGGCGCGCGCGAGGTGGGATTCACCGTGCTCTCGATCAGCGTGAGCCTGGTGGCGGTGTTCATCCCGCTGCTGTTCATGGGCGGTCAGGCGGGCCGCCTGTTCCGGGAATTCGCCGTGACCCTGTCGGCGGCCGTGATGATCTCGCTCGTGGTCTCGCTGACCACCACGCCGATGATGTGCGCCTGGCTGCTACGCCGCGAGCGACGCGACCGGCCGCATAACCCGCTGTCGCGATGGGCTGAGGCCGGCTGGGACCGCACGCTCAGGGCCTATGCCGCCAGCCTCGACTGGGCGCTCGGGCACAAGGCGCTGGTGATGCTGATCCTGGCCGTGGCGGTCGGGCTGAACATCTTCCTGTACGTCGCCGCGCCTAAGGGCTTCTTCCCGCAGCAGGACAGCCGCCGGCTGAACGGCGGCCTTCGCGCCGACCAGAGCATCTCGGCCCAGGCCATGGGCCAGAAGCTCCGACAGCTGCAGGCCATCGTCGGCAGCGATCCCGCGGTGGCGACGGTGGTCGGCTTCACCGGCGGCGGCCGCGCCGGGGGCGGCTTCATGGCGGTGCAGCTCAAGCCGCCCGCCGAGCGCCCCGGCGTGACCGGCCAGGACGTTATCCAGCGTCTGCGCCCCAAGCTCTCGCGGGTGACGGGGGTTTCGCTGTTCCTCAACCCGCAGCAGGACGTGCGCATGGGCGGCCGCGGCGGCAACGCCCTCTACCAATACACGCTGAAGTCCGACAACGCCGCCGACCTGAAGGAGTGGACCACCAAGCTGACGAACCAGCTCAAGACCGACCCGACCGTCACCGACCTCGACAACGACGTGCAGGACAACGGGGTGGAGGCCTTCGTCGACCTCGACCACGACACCGCCGCGCGCCTGGGGATCTCGCCGCGCGATGTGGACAACGCCCTCTACAACAGCTTCGGCCAGCGGCAGGTCGCCACCCTCTATCAGGACGTCAACCAGTACAGCGTGGTGCTGGAGAACGGACCGGCGGGCGGCCAGGGACCCGAGGCCCTGGCCTACGTCAACGTGCCCGCGCGCGCGCCGGCCCGGGTGGTCGCGCCCGACCTCCAGGCGCCTCCCCGCTCGCCCTATGGCGCCATCGCAAGACCCGGGCCCGTCCCCGGCGCGCGCGGCGTCATCGCCACGCCCTATGCGCCGATCGGCGGCGGCGCGGCCGCCGCGCCCGCCGCGGCGCAACCCGACGCCGCTTCGGCCTCTTCCGCCAGCACGGCCACGGCCAATCCCGGGCTGAGGGACGCGGCCTCGGGCCTGGGGATCAGCACCGGCGCGGCGCGCATGGTCCCGCTCTCCGCGCTGGCCGACTTCAGCCAGCGCGCGGCGCCCGCCAGCATCAACCACCAGGATGTCCAGCTGGCCGGCACGATCTCGTTCAACCTGGGTCCGGGAAGCTCGCTCAGCCAGGTCGAAGGCGCGTTCCAGCGCGCCGAGGCCGCCATCGCCATGCCCACCAACGTCCGCGGAAGCTTCCAGGGCACGGCGCGCAACTACCAGCAGCAGAACCGCGACACGCCCCTGCTGATCGCCGCCGCCCTGATCACCATCTACATCGTCCTGGGCGTGCTCTACGAAAGCCTGATCCATCCCTTGACCGTGCTCTCGACCCTGCCCTCGGCGGGGGTCGGCGCGGTGGCCGCCTTGCTGCTGTTCAAGATGGAGTTCTCGCTGATCGCCCTGATCGGGGTCTTCCTGCTGATCGGCATCGTCAAGAAGAACGCCATACTGATCATCGACTTCGCGCTCGACGCGCAGCGGGCGCGGGGCCTGTCGGCGACCGAGGCCGTGCGCGAGGCCTGCCTGCTGCGCTTCCGGCCGATCCTGATGACGACGCTCGCGGCGGGCCTGGGCGCCCTGCCGCTGGCGATTGGTTTCGGCGAGGGCTCGGAGCTTCGACAGCCGCTCGGCGTGGCGATCATCGGCGGGCTGATCGCCAGCCAGGTCCTCACGCTGCTGACCACGCCGGTGGTCTACATCTACCTCGACCGGCTTCGCCCGCACCGCCGGGACGAGCGTTTCCTGAGCCGTGGCGGCGGGCCTGAACCCGCGCCGGCGGAGGTCTGATCCGCATGCGAACCCGTCTCGTCCGACCCCTTGTCGCCGCCGCCGTCGCGCTTGGCGCGCTCGCCGCCTGCGCCGTGGGCCCCGACTATCATCGTCCGAGCACGCCCCCGCTCGCCGTCGCCTTCAAGGAGCAGGGCTGGACGCCGGCCCAGCCGGCCGATCTCTCGCCGCGCGGCGACTGGTGGACCCTGTTCCAGGACCCGACGCTGAACGCGCTTGCGGCGCGGGTGGCGATTTCGAACCAGAACGTCGCCGCCGCCGAGGCCGCCTATCGCCAGGCGGAGGCTTTGGTGCGCGAGCAGCGCGCCAGCCTGTTCCCCACGATCGGCCTCGACGCCGGCGTCACCCGCTCCGGCGGCGGGCGCGGCGGGAGCAGCCAGGTGGTCTCCACGGGGGGCGGCTCCAGCTTGGTGACGGGCGGCGGCGGACGCAGCTCGACCACCTACCGCGCCAGCCTCGGCGGAAGCTGGGAGCCGGATGTCTGGGGCCGCATCCGGCGCTCGATCGAGGGCGCGCGCGGCGAGGCGCAGGCCAGCGACGCCGACCTCGCCGCCGCCCGCCTCTCCGCCCAAGGCGCGCTCGCCGCGGATTATTTCGGCCTGCGCCAGGCGGACGCCGAGATCGCCCTGCTGCGCGAGGTGGTGGAGGGTTACCGGCGCAGCCTGCAGATCGCCCAGAACCGCTACAACGCGGGCGTTGCGCCGCATTCGGACGCCCTGCAGGCGCAGAGCCAGCTCGCCAGCGCCCAGGCCGACCTGAATGACGTCACGCGCGACCGGGCCCAGTTCGAACACGCCATCGCAGTGCTGGTCGGGGAGACGCCCGAGGCGTTCAGCCTGGCCGCCGATCCGACATGGGCCGCCGCCTTGCCCGCCATCCCGGCGGGCGTGCCCTCGACCCTGCTGCAACGGCGCCCCGACATCGCCGCGGCCGAACGCCGGGCCGCCGCCGCCAGCGCCCAGATCGGGGTAGCGACCGCCGCCTACTTCCCGGACCTGACACTCACCGGCTCATATGGCTTCGCCACGACCGAGCTTGGCCAGCTGTTCGCCGCCTCCTCCAACGTCTGGTCGATCGGGGCCGCCGCGGCCCAGACCCTCTTCGACGCCGGCGCCCGTCGGGCGCGGGTGGCTCAGTCGCGGGGCGCCTACGACCAGGCCGTGGCGCAATACCGCCAGTCCGTGCTGGCCGCCTTGCAGGAGGTGGAGGACCAACTGGCCGCCCAGCGCGTGCTGAGCGCCGACTACGAGCTTCGCCGCCAGTCCGCCGGGGCTTCCCAGGCCGCCGCAACCATGGTGCTGAACCAGTACCGAGAAGGTCAGGTCGACTACACCAGCGTGGTGACCGCGCAGGCCACGGCGCTGAACGCTCGCCGGGCCCTGATCCAAGCCGCCGCCCAGCGCCGTACTGCGGCGGTTTCTCTGATCCAGGCGCTGGGGGGAGGCTGGAGCGCGCCCTTCTAATCGGTCGCTGGCGCTGATAAGGCGCTTGACCGTGAACGCGGCCCTCTACTTCGCGCCGGACGCCTATCTGCTGGACGGCCCGCGCCTGATGGGCCGCCAGGCGGCGGGCAACGGCTTCCTCCGCGCCGCCGTCAAGGCGCACGCCGGCCAGCCTATCCGTGCGGTGACGCCGTACCGCGACGGCGCCGAGGCCTTCGCCAAGGCCGTCGTCGCCCTCGACCCCAAGGCCCAGCCGTATTGGATCCCGGCTTCACGGGGTGACCAGATCGCCGCAGTCGGAACGCTCTACCGGCCGGACCTGGCGATCGCCGAGCCGGCGCGGCAGAGATTGCGGATCGGCGCGGCCGCCTACAGCATCTGCGGCGTGACCCACACCCTGTCCTCGATGGGCGCGGCGGAGGCGGCCGTCGACCTGGTCGCCGGGCCGGTGATGCCGTGGGACGCGCTGGTCTGCACCTCCAGCGTCGCCCGCGCGGCCGTGCAGACCATGGTGCGGGCCCAGGCCGACTACCTGGCCTGGCGCCTGGGCGTCGCGGTCGCCGTGCCGGCCCCCCAGCTTCCGGTGATCCCGCTCGGCGTGCATTGCGACGACTTCGCCTTCGGCCCGGCGGAGCGGTCGGCGGCCCGGCAGGCGCTGGGGCTCGCCGCCGACGAGGTCACGGCCCTGTTCGCCGGCCGCCTGACCTTCAGCGCCAAGGCCCATCCCTTCCAGATGTTCCGCGGCCTGGAGGCGGCGGCCGCGGCCACCGGGCGCAAGGTGGCGCTGCTGCTCGCCGGCCAGTTCCCCTCCGAGCCCATCGCCAGCGCCTACCGCGCCGCCTGGCCCGAGGTCTGCCCCAGCGTGCGGGTGCTGCATGTCGACGGCCAGGAGGCGGAAACCTTCGCCAAGGCCTGGCGCGCGGCCGACCTGTTCCTGTCGATCTCGGACAACTACCAGGAAACCTTCGGCATCGCCCCGGTGGAGGCGATGGCGGCGGGCCTGCCGGTCGTGGTCAGCGATTGGAACGGCTACAAGGACACGGTGCGCGACGGCGTCGACGGCTTCCGCATCCCCACCTGGGCGCCGGAGGCCGGCTGCGGCGAGGTGTTCGCCGCCGACCACGAAAGCCTGACGACCAGCTACGACCAATACATCTCACGGACCAGCACAACCGTCTCGGCGGACCCGGCGGTCCTGGCGGAGCGATTGACGGCGCTCGTCGCCGACGAGGGCCTCCGGCGGCGGATGGGCGAAGCCGGCGCGCAACGCGCGCGGCGTGTGTTCGACTGGACCGTGGTCTACGCCCAATACCAGGAGCTTTGGCGGGATCTGGCAGAGTTGCGCCGGCGTCACGGGCAGGAGCCGGCCTTGCGGCTGGGCGAGGCGCCCCGGGCCGCACCGACCGCCCTGGACCCGTTCGCCGTCTTCGAAGCCTATCCCACCCGCAAGATCGGCGCGGGCATCCGCGTCGAGGCCGTCGCGGAGACGGGGCCGGCGACCTATGCGGCGCTGACGGACCAGCCGCTGTTCAGGCTCTGGCGCGAGCCCCTGGAGCGGATCGAGCGGACCTTAGCCGCCCTGGCCGCGGGTCCGCTGACGCTGGGCGAACTGGCGGCGCGGCTGGGGGAGCCGACGCCTGCGCTCGTGGAGCGGGTCGGGCGCCTGGCGAAGATGGAGCTGATCCGGCTGTCGGACGGGGAGGAGGGCGCGAGTGGCTGAGCGCCTGGCCATCTTCCACCCGCCGGGACGGCTGAACCTTGGCCCCAATCCGTTCGGCAAGGACGTCGCCAACCTGCAGCTCTTCCGGGCGCTCGCGCGTCACGGCGGCTTTTCCCATATCGACCTGTTGAGCGTGAACGCCGTGCCCGCCGAGGAGGCCCGGCGCGGCCTGCTCGGAGACGACGCCTCCAGCGCGCTCGAGGTCGCCACCGAGGGCGTGTTCAACCCCTCCGCCGCCTCCGCCGCCGGCGCCCTGCTGCGCGGCCAGCCGGACCTGGCGGAGCTGGCGTGGTTGCGGCGTCGGGGTCCGGGCGACCGCGCCTACAGCCTGTTGGGCCTGGTGCACACCCTGGCGCCCCTCGCGGTCCGCCAGATTATCGCCCAGGCGCTCACCGCCCCGTGCCAGCCCTGGGACGCCATCATCTGCACCTCGCCCTCGGTGCGCGACGCGCTCTCGCAGATGTTCGACGATTACGGCGACTATCTGGGCGAGCGGATGCGCGGGGTGCGTCCGCCCCAGCCGCAATTGCCGATCATCCCGCTGGGCGTGGACGCCGAGGCCATGGCGGCGCTCGCCGACCGGCCGCAGGCGCGCGCCCAGGCCCGCGCCGAGCTGGGCCTTGGCGAAAACGACGTGCTGGTGCTCTGGGTGGGGCGGCTGTCCTATTACGAGAAGGCTTTTCCCCAGCCCATGTTCCGCGCGGTCCAGCTGGCGCGACAGGCGAGCGGCGCCAAGGTCGTGTTCGTCATGGCGGGCTGGTTCCCGGCGCCGGAGGACCGCGCGCTTTACGAGGAGGCGGCCCGGGCGCATGCGCCGGACGTCGACGTCCGTCTGGCCGACGGCAACGATCCCGAGCGGGTCGCAGGGTTGTGGGCGGCGAGCGACATCTTCCTGTCGCTGGTGGACAACATCCAGGAGACCTTCGGCCTCACCCCCCTCGAAGCCATGGCCGCCGGTCGGCCGGTGGTGGCCAGCGACTGGGACGGCTATCGCTTCACCATCCGCGACGGGGAGGAGGGCTTCCTCATCCCCACCCTGTTCGGCCCGGCGGGCGGAGTGGGGGCGTCGATGGCTCTGCGCCACGCCTTCGAGGTGCAGAGCTACCAGGCCTACGCGGGCGCCTTCGCCGCCCACACCGCCGTTCACATCGGCCGTGCGGCCGAGGCCCTGACGCGGCTGATCCGCGAGCCCGAGCTGCGCCGCCGCATGGGCGAGGCGGGCCGCGCGCGCGTGCGCCAGGCCTTCGACTGGAAGGTCGTGGCCGGCCAGTACAACCGCCTGGTCGACGATCTCGCCAAGCGGCGCGCGGCCGCGCCCGTCCCGGTCTCCTGGCACCGAGGCCACCCGGTCAAGGGGGATCCCTTCCGGGATTTCGCCGGCTTCGCGACCGCGGCCATCTCGCCCAAGACGCCGCTCGCGCCGACGCCTGGGGCGACCGCCAAGGCCGTGCGGGCGAGCGCGCAGGTGACGCTGGACGCGGCCTTCCCGACCTGGCGCGCGGACGTCGATGTCTGTGCGCGCGCCTTCGAGCTGGTGGCGGAGGGCGAGGCCCTGACCCTGGAGGCCGTGCTGCTGGCCTTCCCGCAACCGCAGCGTCGCGCCGTCGAGCTGGGTCTGTTGTGGCTGGCCAAGCACGGCTTCGTGGACTGGCTGGCTTAAGGGCCTTTGGCGGCGCGCGAGCGGCGGCCGCATCTATGTCGGGTCTTAGACGTTCTCTTCGGTCGAGCCCCACGACGCGGGGCTGCAGGCAGAGGAGAGAAAGATATGCGTCGTGAGTTCCTGGTCGCGGGCCTGGCGGCAGCGATGGCCGTTCCGGCGTTCGCCGATGCGCGCACCTATTGCGAGCAGCGCGCCCACAACAAGCGCGTGACCGGCACCCTGATCGGCGCGGGCGTCGGCGCCCTGGTGGGCAACGCCATCAGCCACGACGCGGGCGGCGCCATCGTCGGCGGGGTCGGTGGTGCCGTCGTCGGCAACCAGCTTTCCCGCAAGAAGTGCTACAGCTACCGCACCTCCCGCAGCAGCCGCAGCTATGCCGCGCCGGCCGCCTATCGCAGCGCCAGCTACGCCCCGAGCTGCCGGTACGAGAGCCGGCCCTACTACAACGAGCGCGGCGAGCTGATCTACGCGCCCACCCAGGTCTGCAGGTGAGCGGCATGAGGGCGCCCCCCCTGATCCTCGCGGGCGCTGCGCTCGCCTTGGCGGCCTGTGGCGAGGGGCGCGACCGACGCGGCGACACGCGCATCTGCACCCCCTTCCCCGAGGCCAAGGCCGACGGCCAGGCCGCCAACACGGCGGCGCTCGCGCCCGCGACGCCGGCCGCGGCGGTGGACGATTGCCTGCATCGCTGGGGCTATACGCTCGCGGCGTCTTCGGACCGGGCCGATGAGGTGGCCCAGGCGGCGGTCGCCGCCTGCACGAGCGCCATAGCGCAGTGGAACCAGCAGGGGCTGACGACCGGCGCCGTTCCCACCGCGCCGGCGGCCGAGGCGCAGAGCTTGGTCACCGGAGAGCCCTCCAACGCCATGGCGGAGCACTACGCCTACGCCCGCAACCGGGCGCTGTTCTATGTGGTGCAAGGCCGGGCCGGGAAATGCGCCGCGCCGGCGCGGCCGGCGAACAGTGTGACCGCGCCGGCCCGCTGATCGTCGTCGGGGTAGGGTCAGGCCGCCAGCACGGCGTCCAGGTCGGCGATGTCGGCGATCGGCGAGGCGACGCCGGCCTCCAGCCGCATGACCTTGTTGCAGTAGAGCCGCAGCAGGTCGTGGTCGTGCGAGGCGATGACCAGGATGCCGGCGCGTTCCACCAGCCCCAGCAGGCGCTTATGGGCGAGCTGCTGGAAGTCGGCGTCGCCGACCGAGATCCACTCGTCCATCAGCAGGACGTCGGCGTCGACGGCGGTCGCCGCGCCGAAGGCGAGCCTGGCCTGCATGCCGGCCGAATAGGTCTTCACCGGCATGGCGAGGAACGGGCCCAGGCCGCTGAACTCGGCGATCTCGTCCATCCGCTCCTCGATCTCGCGCGAGTTCAGGCCGGCCACGCGGCCGCGGAGGCGGATGTTGTCGTAACCGGTGGCCGAGGGGTCGATCCCCAGGCCGAGGTTGAGGAGGGCGGCGATGCGCCCCTGCACCTCCACCTGGCCCTCGTCGGGCTCATAGGCGCCGGAGAGCGCGCGCAGGAGCGTGGTCTTGCCCGAGCCGTTATGGCCGACCAGGCCCAGCCGGTCGCCGGCCCGCAGCTCGAGGTTGACGCTGGAAAGGGCGGTGACCTCGGTGACGCCGGCATGCGAGCCCAGGCGGCCTCCGACCGTGATCGCGGCAAGGCGCTTCTTTAGCGACTTGGCGTCCACGCCGTAGACGGGGAACCGCAGGGTCAGGTCTCGCACCGAGATCCCCACCTGGGCCGCGGAGGTCGAGGGGCCTGGCCGGTCGGCGAGCTTGGGGCGCGTGGGCGGGGTCTCGGTCATAGGTAGTGCACGATCCGGCGGCGGGTCATCGAGAACAGGCTGAACGTGGCCAGCCAGCCGAGGACCGCGATGACGGCCAGCAACAGATAGGTCGCGGGCTCCACCGCCTTGCCCAGCAGGGGCGCGCGCACGGCTTCCAGCATGTGGTGGATGGGATTCACGTCCAGCACGATGCGCTTTGGTCCGGTCAGCCGGTCGGCCGGCCAGAACACCGGGGTCACGAAAGCGGCGAACTGCATCACCGAGGTGATTACCTGCGGCACGTCGCGGAAGCGGGCTGCGGCGATCGCCACCAGCATGCTGATCCAGCTGGCGTTGGCCACCAGGAAGAAGAGGCCGGCCAGGGCGGCGAACAGGTTGGTGTGGCGCCAGATGCCGAACACCAAGAGCACCGCCACCACGATCACCAGGTGGTGCGCCAGGTTGATCAGGTTGCGCAACACGGTGCGCCACACGAAGGTGAACATCGGCAGGCTGGTCTGGGAAAGCATCCCCGCGGCGTTGATGAAGGTGTCGCAGCCTTCGGTGATCATGCCGCTAATCACGCCGAAGAAGACGATCCCCAGCGCCACCATGGGCAGGTATTCCTGCACCGAGACGTTGAACAGGGTCGCGTAGAGGAAGGCGATCCCCAGCACCATGAAGCCCATGGAGAGGGTGATCCAGAAGGGGCCCAGGATCGAGCCGCGGTAGCGGGACATGACGTCATGCAGGGCCAGCGACCAGGCCAGGCCCAGCCGACGCCCCGAATTCCGCAAATCCTGGAGAGCCATGTTGAACTCGAACAGCGCGCCGCGCCGGCCGGTCCGCAACATGTGAGTCGCCGATTCCATGTCCTCTCCGCGAGAGCCGCGCTGGTAACAGGCGGCGGGGCGCCCGCGCAAGGACGCGTCGAGTCGCTCGCGGGCTGGGTGGCGCCGGAAATAGGCGTTGGCGTGGCGCCCGGCCCGCCTCAGCGCGCGATCATGGCTTCCAGCTCATCCACCGGGACGACGAAATCCGGCGTCTCCGTCCACCTCGCGGATCAGGCGGTCGTTGGTCTTCTCCTCGCAGAGTTCGGTCGACGGATCGAAGGACGCCGGCGCGAACGCCTGCTGGAACTGCCGGGTGAAAACCATCGAGGTTCCCGACACCACCCCGACGTTGCCGAACAGGTTGAAGTCGTCGGGCGGCGCATGCGTGATGATCATGATAAACCCCGGGGATTGCCGACGGCCCAGTAGAGAAGGCCGTTCGCGGCGCAACCGTCGCGGCGTCGTGGACACTTTGCCCGCGAACCTGCGTCCGTGATACGGCCTAGCCCCCGTTTCCGCATGGCTGACCACTTGCCCCGACTCGCGTCCCTTATCGAACTTCCTGTCATCGCGGACCCGCGAGGCAAGCTGTGCTTCGCCGAGTCCGAGCGGCACGTGCCGTTCGCCATCGAGCGCGTGTACTACCTCTATGACGTCCCTGCCGGCGCCGTGCGGGCGGGCCATGCCCACCTGGCCCTGCAGCAGCTCCTGGTGCCGCTGTCCGGCAGCTTCGACGTGCGCCTGCACGACGGTCATGACGAGGAGGTGGTGACCCTCAACCGCCCCAACCTCGGCCTGCACATCGGCGCCATGACCTGGCGGGAGCTGGAGAACTTCACCTCCGGCGCGGTCTGCATGGTGCTCGCCTCGACGCCCTACGACGAGGCCGACTACATCCGCGACTTCGAGACCTTCCTGGCGCGGGCCGCGCGATGAGGTTCTTCGAGCCGGACGTGGCCGATCCGGGCCTGGCGGGCGAGCTGGAGGCGGCCTACCGGCGCGTCGCCGCCTCGGGTCGGCTGATCCTCGGCCCCGAACTGGCCGCCTTCGAATCCGAATTCGCCGCCTATTGCGGGGCGGCCCATGCCGTCGGCGTCGGCAACGGCCTGGACGCGCTGACCCTGGCCTTGCGCGCGGCGGGCGTCGGCGCGGGCGACGAGGTGATCGCGCCCTCGCATACCTTCGTCGCCACCTGGCTGGCGATCGCGGCGACGGGCGCGCGCCCGGTCCCGGTCGAACCCGATCCCGCGACCTGCACCCTCACGGCGGAAGCCGTCGCCGCCGCGGTCACGCCGCGCACCGCGGCGGTGATCCCTGTCTCGCTCTACGGCCATCCGGTGGACATCGACCCGCTCCTGGCGGTTTGCAAACGCCACGGCCTCTTCGTCCTGGAGGACGCCGCCCAGAGCCATGGCGCGGCCTATGAGGGCCGACGCACGGGAAGCCTCGCCCACGCCACCGCCTTCAGCTTCTATCCGACCAAGAACCTTGGCGCGCTGGGCGACGCCGGGGCGGTGACGACCTCGGACGCCGGCTTGGCCGAGCGGCTGCGCAAGCTTCGCAACTATGGCTCGATCCGGAAGTACGAACACGAGCACGCGGGGGTGAACTCCAGGCTCGACGAGCTGCAGGCCGCCTTCCTGCGCGCCAAGCTGCCACGGCTCGACGCCGCCAACGACCGTCGCCGCGCGCACGCCGCGGCCTACGCCGAGACCCTGGGCGGCGCGGCCGGCCTGACCCTGCCCGTCGAGGCCTCCTGGGCGCGGCACGTCTATCATCTCTATGTGGTCCGCAGCCCCGAGCGCGACGCCTTGCAGGCCAGGCTGGAGGCCGCGGGCGTGCAGACCCTGATCCACTATCCGACGCCCTGCCACCTGCAGCCCGCGTTCGCCGACCTCGGCTTTCGGTCGGGCCAGTTTCCGCTCGCAGAGCGGCTGGCCCGCGAGGTGCTGTCGCTGCCGATGTGGCCGGGGATGCCCGCCGAGGGGCCGGCGAAGGTGGCGGAGTTGCTTGGAACCAAGGCCTGAGCTCATGTCGGGATTCGACACCCTTGGCTGGCAGGCGGCGCTCTTCGCGGAGCGGCTCAATCGCCTCGATCTCCTGCGCCTTGGCGCTCGGAAGCCGGATGGAGGCCTTAAACTCCACGTCTTGCGGAACCATGCGTTCGAGACAGTGGCCTCGGCGCTTCCGCCATTTCTCAATTTTGCCGGTATCCGACTGAGTGCGACCCTCAGCGACTACGACGACAGCCTCTCATTGCCGGATGCAAAGGCAGGCGCCGCACTGGTCTGGATGGACTTCGCCCGGCTGTCCCGTCTCGACGACCAAGCTCTCGCGGACTGGGCTGTGCATCGCTTGGCGCAGGTTCGCGCGAGAGCCGGTGGCCCCCTGATCGTGGCCAATTCACCCGATGCCGGGCCGCGCGCGGCCGGGCTCAACGCCGCCCTGAGTTCTTGGGCCGCGCAAACAGCGGACGTTCGACTGCTCAGGCTCGACGGGATCGCGCACGAGTTGGGCGATGCGGCCTTCGACACCGCCCGTGCGGAGGCTACCGGGACACGGCTGTCGGACCAAGCGGCGTTGCACACGGCTCGTTGTCTCGCCTTCGAGGTCCTGCCTGAAGCCCTCGGGACGCCGGTGAAGGCGATAGCCGTCGACCTTGACAACACTCTATACGAGGGCGTGCTGGGAGAGGACGGCCCTGAGCGCCTGACGCTCACGCCTGGCCATGCGGAACTGCAGCGAGAACTCGCCGCCTGGGCGGCGCGTGGCGTCCTGATTGCTGTGATCTCCCGAAACGAAGTCAGCGACGTGGAGAAGCTGTTCGCCCAGCGGAAGGACTTTCCGCTGCGACCTGATGCAGTGGCGAGCTGGCAGGTGGGGTGGGGCGACAAGTCGGCGTCGGTCGCCCGCGCCGCGACCGCCTTTAACGTGGCCCCGGACAGCTTCCTCTTCATCGACGACAACGCCGGAGAGTTGATCGAAGCTGGCCGGGCGCATCCTGGATTAAGACTGCTGTACGCACGCACCGAAGCGCAGCTCACCGCCTCCGCGCTTCGGCTCTATCCGGGGCTGCCGCGGCAAGGCGATTTCTCTGGCCGAACGACCGACGTTCGCGCCAACACTGAGCGAGCCGCCCTGGCGAATTCCGCAGAAAACGAGGAGGCCTATCTTTGGGCGCTCCAGCCAGTTCTCGACTTCCGGCTTGATCCTGGCGACGACCGTGCGCGCCTGGCGGAGATCAGCCGAAAAACCAACCAGTTCAATCTCGCGCTTCGACGGTTCGACGAAGGCGAGGTTCAGCGCTTCATCGAGGATAAGGAAGCGGCGGTTGTCCACGTGCGCTTGGCCGACCGATTGGCGGATTCTGGCTCGGTGGCGGGGGTTTTCGTCCGCAAGGCGGCCGACGGCATGGCCGTAGTGGAGGAGCTGTGTATCTCATGCCGCGCCCTTGGTCGCAGGCTGGAGGACATCATCGTCGGCGAGGCGGTGCGGTGCGCAGCGAAGGCGCTGGGAACCGAGACCATCGGCTTCGCCTACTCGCAGGGCGCGCGCAACGCGCCAGCCCTGGATTGGCTGCGCGCAAAGCTCGGCGGCGACTTGCCGGCCGACGCGGGTCTGGCTCCGCTGTCTATGGCCGCCCTGACGCGCGCCTGGAGTCCGGCCGTGCGTTTGACGTGGACGCTTTGAGGAGGCATTCGGGCTTGGTCCAATCGGAGGACATGATGCAGGAGCTCGACGCCGAGGCTGAACGCCGGCGGCTGGACGACATCGCTTCGGTGTCGCTATACGGCGCCGGACTGAACGCCGCGACGATTGCACATTCGTTCCGGATATTCCGGCGCTTCTTGAGGCCCGGATCCATCCTCGAACTTGGCCCCGCGGAAGGCCATATGACCCGCAAGCTCGCCGAGCTGGGCCAGCCGCTTACCGTCGTCGAGGGCGCTGAGGCGTTCTGCGAGGCGCTCCGTGCAGAGCTTCCGCGGGTGCAGGTCGTGCACGCGCTTTTCGAGGAATTCCTTCCCCCCCGTCCGTTCGACAACATTGTCCTGGGCCACGTGCTCGAACATGTGGACGATCCGGTGGCGTTGCTGAGCCGCATCCGGCCCTGGCTTTCCGAAGCCGGAAGGGTGCTCGCCGCCGTGCCCAACGCGCGTTCGCTGCACCGTCAGGCGGCGGTGATGATGGGGCTTCTCGCCCATGAGGCTGCGCTGAACGACGCAGACCGTCATCACGGGCATCGACGCGTCTATACGCCCGAAAGTTTCCGCCGCGATTTCCTCGATGCGGGACTTTCGATCGAGATTTTCGGCGGTTATTGGATGAAGCCTCTGTCCAACGCTCAGCTGGAGCGTGACTGGACGCCGCCGATGATCGACGCCTTCATGAACCTAGGCGAGCGATATCCGGATATAGCCGGCGAGATCTATGTTGTCGCAAACCTGGCGGGGCCGTCCGGGGCGAAGGCATGAGCGGCCCTACGGAGGCCACGCTGGCCGAAATCCTGACTCTCGTTCTCGAACGTCCGGTCGCCCCCGCGGAGACAGTGCTGCGTGAAGCCGAGCCGAAATGGGATTCGCTCAAGCATATCGAGATCGTCATGGCGGTCGAAGCAGCCTTCGGGGTGAGCTTCAGCGCCGAGGAGATGGGGGCTCTCACCGGATCCGCGGACATTTTGCAGAAGATCGGCGGCTGAGCCGGTGCAGCATAATCTGCGCTTGGCCGGTCATCGTTTCGACCTCAGACCTGCGTACATCGATGACGCCGCTTTTATCCTCGGCCTGCGGCGGGACCCCGAACTCTCGCGCTTCGTTCATCCGACGTCGCCACGGCTGCAGGACCAGATCGATTGGATGGTCGCGTACGAGGCGCGCGCCGGGGATTACTATTTCATCGTCGAGGACCAGGCGGACGGAACGCCGGTGGGGGCCGTCGGCCTCTATGACGTGGTAGACCGCGCGGGCGAGTGGGGGCGCTGGCTGATCAGTCCGGGGGTCCTGGCGGCGGTCGAATCTGCCTTGTTGATCTACCGGCTCGGCTTCGAGGCGCTCGATCTGAGGGAGGTCTATTGTCGGACCTTGGCTGGCAATCGCCAGGTTCTGTCGTTCCACGATTCCATGGGCGCGGAGCGACGCCGCACGCTTTCCGCTTATGCGCATCTGGCGGACGGAGATCATGATGCTGTGGAGCATGTGGTGACGCGCGAAGCCTGGCCAACGTTGAGGCCGCGGCTTGAGCGACTCGCGCAGCGCGTTGCGGGTGTTCGACTTGTTTAGCGCCCGCCAGCTCCAGTTCCACCATCTCGGCCTGGCCTGTCGGTCCGTTGAAGCCGAGATGGCCGCCTGGATCGGCCTGGGCTATGCGGTCGAGGCCGACATTTTCGTCGATCCAATCCAAAAGGTGCGAGGGGTCTTCATCATCGGCGCAGGCCCGCGCTTGGAACTGCTGGAGCCCCTGGACGAAACCTCTCCCGTGACGGGCTACCTCAAACGGGGGGTCAAAATCTACCATCAGGCCTTCCTGGCGCAGGCCTTCGAGGCCATTCTGCAGGAGCTTCAGGTGCAGGGGGGGAAGATTGTCGCGCCGCCCGCGCCCGCGGTGGCCTTCGCGGGGCGGCGGGTCGCCTTCGTGATGATGCGTGGCCTCAACCTCGTCGAGATCATTGAGCCGAGCTGAGCATTCGCCGCTCATCCGTTCCGATGGCTATCCTAATCCGGGCCAGCCGCACCCGGCGATAGCCGGGCAAGTCGTCGTTTCTCGATGTCGTCGGTCAACCTGGCCAGTCCAGTCCGGAACGCTTCGGTAACCCCTGCCGCCCTGCCCAGCTCGAGCTCATCGCAAAATACGGCCAGTTCCGGTTGCAGATGCTTTATCTCGGGCAACTGCGGTTCCCAGCTCGCATAGGCGGTCTGAAGTCTGCGCGCCGCGCGAAGAGCTTGTCCGGCGTCCAGGCGGCGGACGTCGTACTCACATCTCACCAGGACTTCCCATTCGCACAGGCTTCGGGCGAACCACGGATTATACCCTGGGGAAGAATGCTGCTGGCCGTGGATGCGAAAGGCGGCGAGCGTCTTGCCGATCCGCACCGCCGGGGCCTTTCGCGTGGCGTTGAGGTAAAACGCCATATCGCCGAGCATCATGATGTCGAAACCCTGGAAACGCTCGATATCGCTGAACTCGACCCCTGAATCGAGGTTCACCATTACATTGGAAAACTCCCCAATGCGGTTGGTTACGATCGGAAGCAGCGCAGTGGTCAAGGAATGGCCCTGTATCGAGGACACCTCTCCTTCGGTGGTCGACTTTCTTTCTTCCAACACTCGACCAACATTGTCGATGATGTAGCGATTGCTGAAACAAAAAGAACTGTTCGGATACGATTCCATCGCCGCGACCATTTCGATCAAGGCCATCGGCATCAGGAGATCATCATCGAAGAGATACTTCACCAAAGGCCGAGAGGCCGCGCTCCACAGCATCCTCATGTTCTCGAGCGCCCCCGCGGCACCGGATGTGCGTAGATAACGGATCCTTCGATCCTGGAATTCTTCGACGATTTTGCGCACTTCTTCGCCCGGATTGTCGTCACCGATCACCAGTTCGAAATCTTCGAAGCCCTGGGTCAACGCGCTGGCGATGGCCTGACGCAGATAGGTCGGGCGAAAAGCAGGTATGAGGATGCTGACGCTCAAGTTCGATCCGAGTGGGAGGCGTTACGAGGTGCGATTGCTGCTAGGCTGCGAACCGGCGTATCGCAAGCGCGCGCCTTTTGCGCCTCGTCACCTTCCAATGGCAGCCCCGAGGCGCAGCGATGCATGATGAACTTGGCTGAACGCTCCGCCCGCGATGATCGAGGCGTCTCGACCCAGCTGAGAGACGGCCGCCGCCCGGCCCTCGAGACGGCCGGCGTTTGGCTGGTGATCCCCTGCTACAAGGTCAAGGCGCACATCCTGTCGGTGATCGCCCAGGCGCCGGCCTGGATCGAGGGCATCGTGTGCGTCGACGACGCCTGCCCCGAAGGCTCGGGGGACTTCATCGAGGCCGAGGCGCGGGACCCGCGCGTGGTGGTGGTGCGCCTGCCGAAGAACCAGGGCGTCGGGGGCGCGACGCTCGCCGGCTACGACGAGGCGGCCCGGCGCGGCGGCCAGGTGCTGGTGAAGGTGGACGGCGACGACCAGATGGACCTGGCCTATGTGGCCCAGCTCGTCGCGCCGATCCTGCTGGGCGACGCCGACTACGCCAAGGGCAACCGTTTCACCTCGGTCAGCCACCTGCAGCAGATGCCGACGGTGCGCGTGCTGGGCAACGCCGCCCTGAGCTTCGCAGCCAAGGTATCGACCGGCTACTGGAACATCTTCGATCCCACCAACGGCTTCACCGCCATCGACGCCCAGGTGGCCAAGCTGTTGATGAACCGGCGCATCTCCCGGCGGTTCTTCTTCGAGACGGACCTGCTCTACCACCTGGGAAGCCTGCGGGCGGTGGTGCGCGACGTGCCGATCCCGGCGCGCTACGCCGACGAGATCTCGAACCTGCGGATCAGCGGCATCGTCGGCCCGTTCGCCGCGCGCCATGTGCGCAACTTCCTGCAGCGGGTGCTCGGGCAATACTTCGTCCGCGACTTCAACGTCGCCAGCCTGGAGCTGGTGTTCGGCCTCTTCTCGCTGCTGTTCGGCGTCGGCTACGCCGCCCACTACCTGACCACGCGCGAGGTCGGGCAATCGGCGTCGGCCGGCGTGGTCATGGCCGCGGCCTTGCCGGTGATCCTGGGCGCGCAGCTCTTGCTGCAGGCGGTGAACTTCGACGTGCTGAACGTGCCCAGCCGGCCGATCCATCCCTATTTGCGGACCGTCGCGCACCTGGAGCAGGCGGCCGGGGGCGCTTGACCGGCGCGAGCGAAGCGGCGCAATCGAACGGCGATCGGAAGGGCGAGGCGTGGGCTCCAAGGTAGGACTGTTCTGGGGACTGCTGGCGCCGCTGGGCTGCGTGGTGGTGATCTCCACCGGCCAGCTCCTGTTCAAGCTCGCCTCCGGCCATCTCGACTTCCGCCGTCCCCTGGCCGAGCCGCGAGGGCTCGTCATCCTCGGCGTGGCGCTGGTGCTGTACGCGGCGGCGACGCTGGTCTGGGTGGCCGTCCTGCGCAACGCCCCCCTCAGCCGAATCTATCCGATCATGGCCCTGAGCTTCGTGCTCACGCCGTTGGGCGGGGCGTTCATCCTGAAAGAGCCGATCTCGCCGGGCTACTGGGCGGGAGTGGGCCTGATCCTGGCCGGCCTCTTCGTGATCGGCCGCGCCCCGGCGGGGTGAGCGGCGTCGAGCGCCGCGCGCACCTCCTCGTAGGGAACCTTGAACATCCGCTCATAGAACAGCCGTCCGGCGTGGGGTCGTTGTTCGACGCGTTGGCTGGAAAGGCCCTGCCATCCGAAGCCATGCCGGGCGAGGCCCAGCATCATCGCCGGCCAGATGCCTGACCAGGCGTAGGCCTGCGATGGAAAGGCGCGCACGCCCGCCGCCCAGCGCAGCCATTCCCCCGGCGACAGCTCGATCCGTCGCACCGGCCCGTTCTCTGCGAGGGGGCTCGCGCCGCGCAGCAACGGGCCTGGCAGGCCCTCGCCGTGGTAGAGGCTGAACTGCCGCACGGGGGCGCCCAGCCGTTCGCCAAGGCGCACCCCAAGCCAGGCGCAGACATCGTGGTCCATGTGTCCGCCTTCCCAGGCGGGCGTGACGATCCGGCTGATCTGTCCAACGCCGGAGACCGCTTCCAGGACGAGGGCGAGGAGGTCGGGGACGCGCAGGTGCAAGGCGCCGTCGAAGATCCCGCCGTCCAGTCCGATCGCCTGCGCCCGCTCCGGCGGCAAGCCCTGGCGCGCGACATAGGCGCGGGTTTCCGCCAGCCGCCGCCGGCCCATCCGGCGGTCGCGGTAATCGGCGAGGTAGAGCAGATGCTGGTCGAGGCCCTCGCGCCGGGCCTGCCAGATCAGCGGCGCGGCGCAGTATTCATCGTCCAGGTGGGCGAGGATATAGACGACGCTCATGGGCAGGGTGTGAGGGAGGTCGACGGCGCGTGTCCAGTCCCGGCAGGTCGTTTGGGGGGAATCGAGCCGCCGGCGTCGCCTACCTCGCCGTGCTGGCGGCGGGCTGGGCGGCCACGCTGACGGTGAACCTTCCGGGGCATCTCACGCTCGATTCGCTGCTTGAGCTCTACGAGGGCCGATTCCGCGTGCGCCAGAGCTGGGCGCCCTCGTTCTACGCCTGGGCCCTGGGCGTGTTCGACCGCATCGGGCCGGGGACCGGCCTCTATGTCGCCGTGAGCAGCCTCCTGCTCTTTGTCGCGCTGGCCTCCTACCTCGGCCTGCGCCGGGGGCGGGCGAGTTGGGGGGCGGCGCTTCTGGCGGCGCTGGCCTGCGCCTCTCCGCTGGTGCTGATCTACCAGGGCATCGTCTGGAAGGACGTGCTGTTCGCGAACGCCGCGGTGGCGGGCATGACGGCCCTGGCCTGGGCGATCCGGGATTCCCAGCAGGGGCCCGGGCGGCGCGGCCCGGCGCTCTGCGCGGCCTTGCTGCTGCTGGCCGCCGCCGCGCTGCTTCGCCAGAACGGCGTCCTCGTCGGCCTGGCTGCGGCGGCCGTGCTCGGCTGGACCCAGGCGCGGGGGGGCTGGCGGGGCGGCGTCGCCTGGGCCGGGGGCGCCGTCTTGGCCATCGTCGCGGTCTCGCACGCCATGAACCTGGCCACCCAGCCGCCGAGGACCGGCCCTCTCCTGGGCTCGGGCGATGGCATGGCGGAGGGGGTGCGCGTGCTGCAGGGTTACGACCTCCTGGGCGCGGTCGCGACGGATCCCGGCTTCCCGCTGCCGGCGTCGACGGCCGCCCGCCCGCAGGCCGTGGCGGCGATCCGGCGGCTGGCGCCCCGCTACTGGTCGGCGGAACGCACCGACTTCACCGACGGCCAGCCGGAGCTGCGCGCCGCGTTGATGTCGATTCCGTCGTCGGCGGTGGGGCGCGACTGGCGCGCCTTTGTTCTGGGTCATCCCGGCGCCTACTTGCGCCAGCGGCTGGCGGTGTTCGGCTGGGTGTTCCTCACTCCGCGAATCGACCGCTGCTTGCCGGTGGCGCTCGGGCTGCAAGGCCCCCCGGACGTGACCGAGGCGCTCGGGCTGTCGTTCCGCTGGTCGGCGACCGACGACCGGCTGCTGGCCTACGACGGCGCCCTTCTGGGAACCCCGGTCCACTCGCATCTGGCCTATGCCCTGCTGGCGCTTGTCGCCGGCGTCCTGCTGCTGCGCCGGGGCGAGCCCGCGGACTTGGCGATCGCCGCCATGCTGGCCTCCGCCCTGGCCTTCGCCGCAAGTTTCCTCGTCATCTCGATCGCCTGCGACTATCGCTACCTCTATTTCCTGGATCTGGCGGCGATGGCCGGTGCTCTCTACGTGGCGCTCGACCCGCCCTGGCGTGTCGGCCGACCGCCTGACGCTGTCCAAAGCTGAGCCAATTCTGTCGGGCTGAAAGCCCTGAGCCAGGCTCCGCAAACCGCAGCACCAGCGGTCATATGTTTGCGGGCGACGGCGCACGCTCGCCGTGATTGACAGAACAGTGGGCGCCCATCATCTGTCGCCGTTCCGAGGCGATGGCCGTGCGTGCGCGGTTGCGTCGCGGTAACACGGAAGAACGAAATTACGCCACCTTTCGGGTATCTTGGGCGGCGCCAGCCACGGATGGGACAGCTCGGCGGCCATGAAATTTCTCTCCTTCCTGACGAACCAGCCGGACAACGTCCTCACCCGTGCTCTGCATGAGGGGAAGAAGCCGTTCGCCGTCGCCGCAGTCTTCAGCTTCTTCTCGAACATCCTCTACCTGGCCATGCCGCTCTACACCTTCCAGGTGTACGGCCGGGTGATGATGAGCCAGAGCCAGGCGACGCTCTGGATCTTGACCGCCATCACGATCTTCGTTTTCGGCGTCTCCAGCGTCATCGACGACTACCGAGCCCGTATCCTGATCAACTACGGCACGGTGCTCGACCAGCGGGTTTCGGGTCGTCTGTTCAGCGGCCTGTTCGACGAGGCGGTGCGCGGCGGAGGCGCCGGCCGTTCCCAGGCGCTGCGCGACCTGGACACCTTCCGCCAGACCCTCACCGGCATCGCCGCGGCGGCGTTCTTCGACCTGCCGTGGATTCCGGTCTTTGTCATTGTGCTGTTCATCATCGACCCCTGGGTGGGGGTGGTGACGCTGATCGGCGCGGGGGCGCTGCTGGGCCTGGCGCTGGCTCAGGAGCGCGCCATCCGCCCGCCGATGCGCGAGGCCAACGATGCGGCGATCCGCAGCTACTCCTTCACCGAAGCGGCGCTGCGCAATGGCGAGGTGGTGCGCGCCATGGGCATGCTGCCGACGCTCGGCGCGGCCTGGGCGCACTTCCGCGGCATCACCATCGAGCGCGGCGCCGTCGCCGCTGAGCAATCCAACGCCTACACCGACGCCATCAAGGCGGTGCGGATGGGCATCCAGATCCTCATCATCGCCATTGGGGCGTGGCTGATCCTGCGGGGCAAGCTGCATTCCGGCATGCTGTTCGCCAACATGATCCTGGCCAGCCGCGCGCTCTCGCCGATCGAGAAGATCGTCTCGGCCTGGGACCCCCTGAACAAGATGGCCCAGGCGCACGGCCGGCTGATGGAGACCCTGCAGAAGGCCGAGCCGCCGACCAGCGCGACGGTCCTTCCGCGGCCCGTGGGCCGACTGGCGGTCGAAGGCGTGAACTTCGCGCCGCCCGGCGCCAACCGCCTACTGCTGACGAACATCAACTTCGGGGTCGAACCGGGCGAGACTCTCGGGATCGTCGGCCCCTCAGGCGCCGGCAAGTCGACGCTGGCGCGCCTGCTGATGGGTATCTGGCGGCCAATCAACGGGGTGGTGCGGCTCGATGGGGCCGACGTCTTCAGCTGGGACCGGGCCGACTTCGGCCGCCATGTGGGCTACCTGCCGCAGGACACAGAGCTCTTCTCCGGCAGCATCCGCCAGAACATCGCCCGCTTCCGCAGCGACGTCACCGACGAGCAGGTGGTGCGCGCCGCCCAACTCGCGGGCGTCCATGAACTGGTCCTGCGCACGTCGCGCGGTTACGACACCCAGGTGGGCGAGGGGGGCATCGTACTCTCCGTCGGGCAGCGGCAGCGGGTGGGCTTGGCGCGGGCGATGCTGGGCGACCCGGCCTACATCGTCCTCGACGAGCCGAACGCCAGCCTGGACGCCGAGGGCGAGCAGGCGCTCCTGAACGCCCTGGACGCCATGAAGAGCAACGGCGCCACCGTGATCCTGATCTCGCACAAGATCGGCATCTTCCGCGCGGCCGATAAGATCCTGGCCATGCGGGAAGGCCGCATGGAGATGATCGGCGCCCGCGACGCCGTTCTGTCCCGGCTGATGAAGCCCGCCGAGGTGCGGGCGGTGGAAGGTGGCCGATGAAGCTTGACCTGGGCACCTCGCGTCCGGGGTATGTCACCCCGACGTTCGGATCGACCGAGATCGAGCCGCTCGATGCGCGGCTGGAGGCCCGCATGCGCCGGCCGATGGTGGTCGGCGGAGCCATCATCGCCGTCCTGGTCGTGGGACTGGGCCTGTGGGCGTCGCTCACGCCGCTGGCCAGCGGCACCACCGCCAGCGGCGAGGTTGAGGTCGAATCCAACCTCAAGACGATCCGGCACAAGGAAGGCGGGGTGGTGCGGCGCATCCTCGTATCCGAGGGCCAGAAGGTGACCGCCGACCAGCCCATGATCGTGCTGGACGACACCGAGCCCAAAGCCATGGTGGATGTGCTGCAGAACCAGGCCGACACCTTCATGGCCACCGCCGCCCGGGCGGAGGCGGAGGCCACGGGCAAGACCGCCGTCGCCTTCCCGGCCGAGTTGCTGGCGCGCACCGCGGACCCGCGCGTGGCCGGCCTGATCCGCGACCAGCAGTTCCTCTTCACCACGCGGTTGCAACTGCTGCAGAGCCAGACCCAGGTGCTGGAGCAGCGCATCGAGCAGAGCCAGAACCAGATCGCCGGCGACCAGGCGCAGGTCGAGTCGGTGAACGACCAGAGTCGCCTGACCGCCGAGGAGATGCAGGGCTACCAGACCCTCTACGCCAAGGGCTACGCGCCCAAGTCGCTGATCCTGCGCTACCAGCGCTCCATGTCCGACCTCGCCGGCCGCAAGGGCCAGTTGGTGGCCGACATGGCGCGCCTGAAACAGCAGCAGGGCGAGACGCGCATGCAGATGGTGAGCGTCCGCAACCAGCGAGAGACCCAGGCCGCCGACGAGCTCAAGGAAGCCCAGTCGAAGCTCGCCGACGTCACGCCGCGCCTGGCGGCCGCCAAGCAGACTTTGGCCTCGACGGTGATGCGCTCGCCG
>Ga0105248_10001689_pt1 | contig 24566 bp, 18 predicted proteins | sample KBSS34metaG_FD_81524 | JGI IMG/M metagenome (GOLD analysis project Ga0105248, IMG submission 81524) | Switchgrass rhizosphere microbial communities from Kellogg Biological Station, Michigan, USA - KBS S3-4 metaG | ecosystem: Host-associated > Plants > Roots > Rhizosphere > Soil | place... | reverse complement strand
ATCTCGGGGAAACGCCTGGACTTGCTCAAATGTACGGCACAGTCAACTGGCACCCCAGGACCCGGACGTGAATGTTGACTGTGCCGTACATTTGAGCAAGTCCAGGCGTTTCCCCGAGATGCAACGTTATATTGAAAAGGCCCTTTTCCTCGATCCCTCCAATTGGCAAGCTCTCTGGTACCAGGTCAAACTGTCGGAGACGTTTGGTGACATGCCCAAGGAGGTCGCCACACTGAAAGAAATCGTGCGCTATTTCCCCTGGTCAAAAATCGCCCAGGACAAGCTAAGACAGGTCGATCCCGCCAACGCCCCTCGCGAGCCTCAGACCGGCGCCGGGGTAACAGGTACCACCGGCGTAGGCCAAGCCGGTAATCAGGGCGGTGGTCAAAATGCCAATCAGGCGGCAAGTCAAAATTCCAATTCCGCCGCACCCGTCAATACAAATTCCAATAACGGTTTTATCAATCGGCGCTCGAACACCAATCAGACTCTCAGGCCGCCGGATAATCCTGGGACTGCGCTGAAGCGGCCGCCGCCTCGATACTAAGTCTCAGCCTTTGACTGACCGCTTTTTTACGGCACCTGAAAGCTGCACAAATTTTGGTCCGAAATAGTACTTCCTCATCTCTTTGTAGGCTTTATCAAAAGTGTACCCGTCTTCGGAGACGCGCCATATGCCGACCATACAGCCTGTGCGGTCGGAGCCGTGGGCGCAGTGCACAAAGACCGGCTCGTTTTTGTCACGCCCGTCTTTTACCGTCTGCATAAAGGTATCGACCTGTTTGGTTGTAGGTGCCTTATCGCTCATCGGCAGATCGATATAGCGCAGGCCGAGTTTTTCCAGTTGTGCCTTTTCGGCCCGTGTGGCCTTGGTTTCGGCACGCAGGTCAATAACCGTTTTGATGCCCATCTTGTGCAGCTGCTCGACACCGGCGCTGTTTGGCTGACCGCCTCGGAATAGAAAAGGATGGACCTGGTGAAAGTTGGGCAAAGCCGCCGGTGCTACTTCTGGAATAGCTGATTCTACCGAGGTTCTCGCCTCGCTACCCTGTGCTGCCTTGATGGACAGAGGCGACAATACGACTGCCATTGTTAAAAACAGGATTTGTTGGATTTTTAATTTTGTTGGCATCCGGCAACACTTTGGTCCATTTGGGTTTGCTTACATCATAGACGTAAAGCAACAAAGGCGCATGTTCTGTCGCTCTCTTGACATCTTCAAGCTGCTGGGGATAGCATAAAAGAACCCCGTCTGGCGACGGCATTTTGCTCGGATTTTTGGTGGTAGTTGGGGGTAGAAAAAATTGAATTTTGAATTTTGGGAGCAACACCTCGTCTGACGGGTTGCTCTTTCTTTTAGTGTTACCCGTGTGGTATCGAATTTTATTAACTGGTATCCCTTATAACCATTGCCGGTGGCTGCACAAGTCTTTCGACTTGGTCCGTGTCAGCCATTTTGCGATGAAACGCTACGAGTAACAAGATGGACAAATTGAGCGACGGCTTATTGCGTAACGTACTCAATTCACCCCTTCCGACAATGTGCGCGAAGGCCTCCGGGGCTATTCTAGCGTCCAATCGGCAGTGTCATGATTTTGTCGAATCTAGTGTATCCACTACCGAGGAGCAGACTTGGTTTGCCTTTGTCGACGCTGAGGACAAGGAGAAGTCAAAAAACTATTGGGACTCAATTATTTCGCACAGCGATGATACCACCCAGCAGCAGACCTATTCACTTGAATGTAGGATGAGACTCAAAAACTCTGAAGTAGCTCAGTGGTATCGGCTCTTTTTCTCTTGCAGTGAACACATAGACAGTACATCTGGGGCCGAATCGCTAGCAGTGGATTCGCGGCCCTGGGTTCTAACTTTTGTGCCGGTGCACGAAGATGTGGTTACAAGATCGCGTTTTGAGATGGTGAAAAGAGAACTGAGTAAATCGGTAACGGAGTCGCATCTCAACAGTTCGGAAAAATTATTGATGCAGCGTCTGATCGATTCTGTCCCCGCTCTTGTTTGGACTGCGAATAGGAACGGCGATGTCTTGTTTGTTTCTCAATCACCTAAAGCTAACACGCTGCTGCCCTGGCAAACAATCGAAAAATCCGGCTGGGGCTCTGTAATTCACAGCGATACAGCACAAGAAGTAAAAACTCGCTGGGAGGAGGGGGCATTTAAGAACGAGCCTTTCGATTTTGAACTGATGATTACGCAGCAGGACGGTACAGGCGGTTGGTATCGCGTTAATGCCAATCCGGTCAAGGACGATCAAGGAAATATCATCAGATGGTTTGGCGCTTGTTGTAATGTCAGTATCGAAAAGAACTTATCGGCCTCGTTGCAGGCGGCATTGAAAACGCGATCGAATTTTGTCGCACAAGTCAGCCATGAACTGCGCACGCCACTTAATGGAATGTTGCCCTTAATTGAAATGCTCTTACGCTGTAACCTGGACGATGAAGCTAAGTCCCGCGTTATGACGCTGCGTGATGCCGGCGGTTCACTCCTGCACGTGATCAATGAAATTTTGGACTTCTCCAAACTGGAGTCCGGAAAAGTAGAGGCGGAATTTTCTGATTTTGATTTGCTCGAGCTGGTCGAGGGCGTTGCGCAAATCCTGGCTCCAGCGGCGGCATCTAAAGATCTTCTTTTGCTGTCCGTCATGTCCTCCGACGTACCTGTGACGATCAAAGGCGATGCGCAAAAGTTGCGTCAGGTGCTGCTCAATTTGTGCGGCAATGCCGTTAAATTCACCGACAAAGGGCATGTTCAACTATCAGTAAAGACAACCGTGAACGATTTGTCTCAGCCTGCTTTGCTCTTTTCGGTTAGCGATACGGGTCCGGGTATCGATCATGCGAGCTTAAAGCAGCTGTTCGAACCCTTCTTTCAGGGGTCTGGCTCCAGTCATCGCGAGCGGGCCGGAACTGGGTTGGGGCTCAGCATATCGCGGCGATTGGTAGAGCTGATGGGCGGCACAATTTCTGTAGATAGCCAACCTGATCGCGGTTCGACTTTTAAGGTTATGCTGCCGCTTGCGGCGCGCAAAGTTGAGCCAACGCGTACTGCCTGCAATTTGCCCAGTCTCAGAGCTACAAGAGTAAACGTATTAACCTTTGAACCGTGTAATTATGGACAATGGCTGATCGGTGATACAGTCAAAATTCTCGATTCTGTTGTTGATTCGACGGACGATGTTGATGTCGCATCTCGCTATATAACTGATGGAGCCCGCGCTGGTCAGGGGCCGTATCAGATTCTTATTGTGGATATGGTTCGCTATAAAGAGCAGAGCTTAAAACTGATTGAGCGAATAAAAAAGGAAGGCCGATCCGCGGCTTTAACTATAGTCGGTGTGGTTGCCGATAACACTGAGGACAATTCGGAATTTGCTCGTAATCTCCAAATCAAAATGACTATGCCTCTGCGCAGAGCTTCACTTGTGCAACTGTTTGATTCTATTTCAAACTCGCCGCGCAAGCATTCGCGGGCCGAGCAGACGTCAACTTTGCAGCTGACTGAAACGATTGAGACTGAACCGTTTACATGGTTGCAGCAGCCGGGTCAAAAGAAACGTGTATTGGTGGCTGACGATAACAACATGAATCGTTATGTTGCTAATCTTCTATTAACTGAATTGGGCTTTGACGTGGACATGGTAAACGATGGTGTGGAAGCCGTTCAAGCCTGCAAGGTAAAGTGCTACTCCTTGATATTTTTGGACTGCAGAATGCCTCGTCTGGATGGGTTTGAGGCAACCAGCATTATAAAGGAGGTTCATGGTCGGCGGAATATAGCTGTGCCGATAATTGCCGTGACTGCCAATGCCGCAGAGGGTACACGAGAGGAATGTCTGGCTCACGGCATGGACGACTATATAAGCAAACCAATAGAGCCTCAAATCGTCCAGGCTGTCGTAGAAAAGTGGCTGGGGCGCTCCAAAATTAAGGAGTCCTTTAAAAGGTCGTCACAGTCCTGGCCTCATCTCAGTACTGAGAAGTCCCATAGCGTCATTAATTACAGTAAGTTGTATGGACGCTTCAGTGATGCCCAGATCAAAGAAATTCTAGAAGTCTTTATAGAGAGCTGCTCATCCAGTTTTGATCGCATGCATAAACTAATCGACTCGCGCGACTTTTTGCGATTTGAAATGGCGGTTGCTTCACTCAAAATCTCTTGCGAGGCTATGGAGGCAGATAAGCTCGTCAGACTGTGCGACGAAATACTACTGGCTGTGCAGCGACACGACATTGGTCGCGCCAGAATAGGTATCAATGAAATGGCGAAACTGGTTGATCAGTTGAAGCGTGAATCGACCGCTTCATTGTCCGAATATACGACGAAGACGTTGCCGATAGTAAACCTGTAGCCTTACCAATCTGGGCGCTTTACGACCGGGATAGTTTGCATTCTCTAAAAACTGTGCGTTAGCACAGTGCGGAAGACGCTTGAGTTTTGTTATCGTGATGCAAGAAGGCGAGCAAGGCTGAAATGTTAAACGTCGTTAATATTGCCCGAATTTGCCCTAGAAATTGAACTTTTTAGTCCATTTGAACGTTTTATCACTAGAACCAGACCGAACAGGTTGGAGAAAGCCGTGGAACCAACGGATGAGGAATTAGTAGAAAAATTCCGTGCTACGGCGGATATGGGTATCTTCAAGACCCTCGTAAGGCGATATCAGAGTCGTATCTTTGCCATTGCTTTGCGTACCCTGGGTAACAATGAAGAAGCGGAAGAAGCAGTGCAGGAGACCTTCGTCAAAGTGCATCAGAATCTTCCCAAGTATCGCAAAAACGCTCTCTTTTCGTCCTGGCTCTTTCGGATAGCTTACAACCAGTGCATGGACACTCTGAGGATGAAGCAAAGACGACTCGACCACCAGACAATAGCTTTCGATCCGCAAGGATCCGCAGGCGAAGATTCGGCCAATGAGGGTCGCGACACTGTTTTTCAGCTAGCCGATAGTACGCCAAATCCGGCTCAATCCCTTGATCTACGCGAGCAGTTTGAGATTGTCCAGGATTCGCTCAATCAGTTGCCAGAATCACAAAAGGTCGTGCTTATATTGCACGATATGCAGGACTTCTCCTACCAGGAGATTTCTGAAATTGTCGGCACCAGTATCGGTACCGTTCGTTCTCGTCTCCACTACGGTAGACTTAAGCTGCGAGAGCTTCTTGCCCCTTACTTCTCCGATAGTGCCTCCCTCAATTTTCCTCTCACTGCAAGGTGACCATCATGTCAGACCAAAGTAAAATAGATTGCTCACAAGTGGCAGAGATGCTCGATGCTTTTCATGACATGGAGCTGGAATTGGCCGAGGCTGAAATGGTTGAAGAGCACCTGGCAGACTGTGCGGCCTGCAGACGTGAGCTGGATGCCATCGAGAAAGTCGTGGCCAGTCTCAAATCTTTGCCGGAAGTGCCGGTGAAAGATTTTGCCGACGCCATTGAAGCTCGTATCTTGAGTCAAGCTGTGGCACCTCAGATAGAAGCAGCTACCGAACCGGTTTTGAAAGCCGTCTCTCTCGACGACCAGTCCGGTCGACCGGCACTGACTGTTGTTTCCAATAAAGATAATGTACGTTCACTGCACGCCGCGCCGCGCCGCTCTTCGAAGCTGATGCTGGTGGCGGCTGCGGCGGCTTTGCTCTGCGGCATGGTAGCGCTTTCATCGCTTGGCCCTAAGGCTCCAACCGAAATTGCCACGGCGCCCGTTGCGCCGGTGAGTGATATTCAGACTGCGAGCAGCAGCGGCAGTTCGGTCAGATCAGTTACGCCCATGTCTGAAGACGTCGTCGCTCTTTATGATGAAGAAGGCGGCAACAATGTTTCAGATGTTGGTATCAGTACAAACGAGGATGGTCTTTATGCGATCAAAATGTAGATCGTTGCTTTTGTCTCTCACTCTCATTTCGGCCTTCGGGGCTTTTGAGATCGGGATAGCTCCTCGTGCTGGATTTTTGCCTGCCGCCCAGGCTCAACCTAAGGGTGGAGCCCCTGCTGCCACTACTGCATCAGGTGATGAGGACAGTGATGGCGGCGGACCAAAATGGGGGCCTGCCGGAGCTCCTGGAGGAATTTCAGGCGGAGGCCCAGGGCGTGGACCAGGCGGTGGACCTGGTGATGGACCTGGAATGCGCGGCGGTCACGGTCGGCGCTTCAACGGCGGTGGTGGTGGCGGATTTGGTGGCGGCGGCGAAGCTGGATTTGCCCGTATGGCGTTGGATTTTTCTCAACTCAATTTGACCGAAGAGCAGAAGAGTAAAATCAAAGCTACACGTGATAAAAACACAGCCAGGGCTAGAGAAATCAAACAGTCGCTGATGGGCAAGCGCGGTGAATTGTTCGACATGATGTTCTCAGAAACGTCAACAAACGAACAAATCCTGGCAAAAAATGATGAGATTCGCGCCCTTAAAGATGAGCAGGAAAAACTCATGCTCAACGACTTTTTGGCCAACCGAGCCGTTCTAACTGCCGAGCAGCGCAAGAAGCGCGCCGAGCTGAAGCCGGAGTTGCCGCCTAGAAAAATGCGCGCAGCCGCTGGTGTATCGGCTGGAGTACCAGTGGACGGGCCGAAAGGCAAATAGTATTTCCATAGGTTCGTACTTTCGTACCCTCAGCACTTACTACTTAGCTTTCTTTTTCTGACCTTTATTTTTGGGCAGTTCGCCCCAGTCTAGAAGGAAATCAGGATCGGCCGCTTCGCCCGTTGTGGTCATGGGCGGTGGCTTGTCTTCCACTTGCTTCTCTTCTTTCGGTGCCGCTTTGGGCTTTTCTACTTTTGGTTTTTCGACCGGTTTGGGCTGCGGTTGCGGTACCGCCTGCGGTACTACCATCGGCTGCATGCCAGGATACATATTCATCGTCGGTGGTGGCGGTGGTACGAAGCCGCCTTTCTTTCCGCTCTTAGGCGGAGCCGAATTGACCGGCGGGAAGACTGCTTGTGGCTGCATAAAGAAGCCGGGCTGCATTTGCATTTGAATGGGCATTTGCTGGACTTGCTGCTGCTGGATTGGTTGTTGCTGTTGCTGGACTGGTTGCTGTTTTGCTGGCTGTTGTGCGGGTTTTGCGGCATCTGGTTTGGACGAGCCTTTCGAGTCGGCCGATTTGCCTGGCTTGTTGACAGCTTTTGCTGCCTGACTTGCTCGCGCCGCGCTCTCCGCCTTGGCTCTTTCCAGCTGTCGGGCCTGCTCTCTTATCTTCTGATTTAGACCAGCTTCGCGGGCTTGTCTTTGCGCTTCTTCCGCTCTCTTTTGTTGCTGCGCTTCTGCTTCTTTCTTGAGCTGCTCTTGTTTTGCCTGTTGCTTTTTCTGCTCATCCTGCTTCTTGCGTTCGCTCAGACCCTGAAGGGGGAAGAGCGACAGGGCGCCGCTGGATTTTTTGCTCGAGTTGGCAGAGTTGCCGGCATTGCTGTCGATAGCACCAAGGCTGGTGTCGCTGCTGGAGGATTTCTTTGTCTCGGTACTGAATGCCTTATCGACATCACTTTGTGATTCGATGCCGGGATCACCTTTCTTGTTGCCCTCGTTTTTCTTGTCGCCTTCTTTTAACGGCGTCAAATTCTTAGGCAAAGTCGGCACGGGATGGCTGGGCGCGGTCGCTTTCTTACCCGCCGTTTTTGGTGTCGCGCCTTTATCTGCCGTTGGTTTAGTCAGACTTAGTCTGGCTAACTTTTGCATCATCGCAATAGTCAGCGCCTCTTGCGTGGCAATGGCCTGGTCTGCGGGCTTTTGGCCATATTTCGATAGAGTCTGAACAAAGCGGCGCCTGGCTACGGGTGACGAAGGATTGACCATAAGCGCTTCGCGCGTCTGGCTTAATGAATCCTGTACTTTCTCTCGCAGATCCAGAAGCTTGGCCAGAGAAAGTCTGGCTGATGCGTTTTTGGGATTAATTTTGATAGCGTGGTTGAGGTAATTTTCAGCCTGGTTAAATTGGTCCATATCGAGATAGAGGCGTCCGGCCTCGTAGTACAAGTCACCCAGGAAGGTCGAGTCCTCGCCAAACTGGCGACTGGCGTGGCTAATAGCCTCGTCGTAAAGCTCGATGGCGGACTTCTTGTCGCCCTTCATCAGAGTATCCAGCGCCGTCAGGCGCAACATAGCAGGGCTCTCCACATCGGCTCGGTCGGCCGCCGCCAGGACTTCGGGCGTGCCCAAGCTGCCCAGCATGCCGAACACCGCCGCTGAAGCCAACGAGAGGGGCAGACTGAGGGCTAGTAATTTCTTGAGCGGAATCAAAGTCAAAATGACCTTCTCTCGGAAACCCGTGTGACACCATTTTAATTCTAGCTTCACAGTACGCCATAGGGAAAAGGATGAACTTAAACAATTTAAGCCCGGTCTTGCTAAAATAAACCCTCGCCTAATAAGGCTTTCCCTCAGGAGCTCAGTCAAGATGCGCAGAACAAAGCATCAGAGAGGGCGAACCAACCGCGACTCGCTGCAAGCGGCGCCGGCGGTTTCAGTCACTCAACAAAGTAACGCCCGCATTCTTTTAGCCAGCGGCGTAGACATCAACACCAATATCGGTGAGGGTTTCGGCCCCTACCGCGTGGATGGCGAAGCCGAAGTACTGCCCTATGTCACTTCAGCCAACGTCGCTTGCGGCGCGCACTCCGGCGATCCGGTTTTGATGGAAGCGGCACTGGAGAGCATTCGCTACTACGGCCTGGCTCTCGGCGCTCATATCGGTTACCCCGACCTGGCCGGATTCGGCCGTCGTGAAATTCACCTGTCATCGGCTGAGTTGCGCGCTTCGGTGCTCTACCAACTGGGAGCCCTTTCCGGATTGGCCCGCACCTTCGGCCTGGAAATTACCCAGGTTCGTCCACATGGCTTCCTCTACCGCCAGATAAGCCACGATGTGCGCATTGCCACTATCGTTGCCAAGGCTCTGGCCGAATACGACCGCTGGTTGGTGATGATCGGACCGGCCGGCAATATCCTTTTGCAGGCTGGCGAGAGAGCCGGTATTAGAGTGGCCGGTGAAGCATGGATTGACCGGGGCTATGATGCCCAGGGCAATTTGCTTCCCCACACGCACTCGCGTGCCGTGCTCAAGAGCCCACAGGATGTCGTCAGACAGGCCAATTTGCTCGTCCGTCACGGCGAAGTAGTCGCAGTTGACGGCACTAGAATAAGACTGGAGTTTGAGACCATCCATTTGCACAGTCGCATAGTCCAGGCCAAAGTAATTGCCGAAGAACTGCGTCAGCTCATTCCTGACGCTTGCTCGCTTACATCTGAACCATTCACTGTAGACAATGTCGAAGAGAACGAAGACTTCCCAGTCCTCGCCTATTCAGGCTACTAGAATCGGCTGTACAGCCCGTACCGATTACGGTAGGCGTTGCGATATGGGCACGATTTCGTCGTACCAACTGCCGTAATATTCCGGATAGTCTTCGCCGGTTGTAGACGTGATTGTCTTTTGCAGGGCCTTACGGATGGCCGTGCGGCCGCCGCGGCGGTAACGCTTGAGCCATTCGAGCTCCTTGGGATCGACCGGAATGCCGGCTTTGATCAGCTCTTTGACGATCTCGATTTCGTGCACGATTGCTTCGGTTTCTTCTTCGATGCAGCGGTCGACGAATTCCTGCCGTCCGGTCTTGCCCGGCACGGGATCGACTGTCGGCTTGACCAGTGCGTGGACAAACTCGTGAGCAATGCTTATCAGCTTGTAATTGCGCGGACACCAACGGCCTATGTAGATGGTCCGTTTTTTACGGTCGTAATAGGCGCGGCAGGGGCCGTCGACGAGTCTGATGCGCACACCGGCTTCGCGGATGCGCTCGATATCGTCAATCAGGGTGGGAGACTTTTGCAAAGCCTCAACCATCCGCCTGCCAAACTGTCGCTTCAGGTTTCTGAAGGACGAATTGGAGCTAGGTTTTGGGACAGACGACTTCCGGGGCATCGAATTGACTCCTCGCACAATATGGAATTACTTATATTAATTCTATAACAAGTTGTTGTCAGTAGCTAGCCCCCAAGACCCTAAATCTATGGGCGATTTGACCGGCCTGCCTGATCTTGACTGCTTGTGATTAATGTTAAATCTCCCGGGAGGCCAACTTTGTGCCCCTGTAGGCCTATCCAGTGGTGTAGAAATCGAACAAATGGCGTCCTCCGACTCTAGTCAAATTTCCCATCTGAGCTATGTTAGAAGTAGTCAGCTGGATTGTTCGCCTCAGCGAGCATTATCGGACAGCTTCATGACCCCCCCCGAACGATCAGATTTGAGTGCCGATAAAGACCTTCGCATGATGGAGGTGCTACGCCTATTGCAGCATTTGGTCCTCACGCCCCGGCGCGGCGGCACTGAAGCGGTCGGTCGGGCCCAGATTGTTTCGGACCTGGCTCAGGACATGGACGCTTTTTGCCAGGCTCTGGAGCTGAAGAGGGCCGTTGTCTATGAGGCGCTATATGACAGCTATTTCGATGGTCTGCGTCTGTCGGCGCTGGCTTGTTGCATTCCCGGTGGGGCCGACGATAAGCCTCCGCCCTCGAATGAGAGTCGCAGTGGGTTGCCTATCGGCAGCAAAAGTGAAGTCTTCAGTTTGCTGCACGAAGGTCAGTGGATTCCACTAGGCCAATCGAGCCCCAATGCATCCAGCATTCCCAACTCATTGCGTGAGCTGGCTGATTTTCTCGCACTTGGAGCCAGCTCCAGTGCTGTTCTATTTCCGCTAGTTGACTCCGGCTCCGGCCGTGTCAACGGTCTAGTCTTAATGGAACGTGATAGCAAGGGTGGTGGCTTCTCCGAGGACTTGCTTGATCTGGGAGCCGTCATCTCGCAGCTACTGGAGCCCAAATTGCTCAAGCTCTCCAGCGACGAGTCGCAGGACGGATCTCTTGCTCTGGTGGAAGAAGCTTTTGAGCGCACAGTACTGCCTGTGGTGATTATCAATCGCAAAACATTGACGATACAAAAGGTCAATGATGCCGCCGGTAAATTTTTGAAAGCCGCCCAGGGGGCCAACGACGGGTCTCTAATGGGCAAGAGAATGAGTGTGCTCTTCCCCGGTGCGTCGCATTTTATCGAAGTCCTGGAAAAGGCATGCGCTAAAAATAGCGGACCCTCATGTTTTTCGGTGGCAGCAAAAGATCTCAGTCATACAGGCTGCGCATTTGCTCTAGTTTCTTTTGTCGGTGACGGAGGCAACCATGTCTGGGTGCAACTGATACCGGAAGATTTCCTGCCTGATACCGGTGCTAAAAGTCCGGCTGCGCAAGGTGATAAGCGAGGTCGCGCAGCTGCTGCAAGTGGTGGTACCGCTTCTGGTGCCGCAGCCGACGAAGAAGCTGTGGTTGAACTATCCCGTCGTGTAAATTTTGAGCGCTGGTTGCGCCAGACCATTTGTAAGTTGCACTCCTCGCTTGACCGCGATCATGTTTTGCAAACCCTGGCTGACAGCCTCGGACGTGCCTTCAGAACAACGCGTTGTCTTGTCATTCGCACCGATGGACCTTCCCATCCGATGGTTACTCACGAGTATGTCGAGCCCGATTTGTCGCCTCTGGGGCTTGGTCGTACCGGCCAGTTTCCTATGTTTGCCATATCGCTCTTCACTCAAAAAACTATTTCCTACGGTGACGTTTCTCTGATGAGAAGCACCGGTCCGCTTATTCCGCCGGAAGTCGATCAACTCTTGGAAAACGGCATCCTCAGCATGGCTGGAGCGCCCCTCTCGTATCAGGGACAACCCTTCGGCGTATTGATTCTTGTCGACGGCAACAGACCGCGTAAGTGGACCGAAGAAGAAATGGAGACTATAGAACTCGCAGCTTCTCAGGCTTCAGTTGCCCTTTCTCACAGTCAGACATACCACCAGGCGAAAGACCAGCTCTTCCATATGAACCTTCTGGGCAACCTGACCCAGCAGTTGACCAACGCTCTGGAAGTGGCTACCAAAGCCCCAAGCAAGGCCGATACTAAGACACAAGACAAGAGTCAGGGTGAAGGTTCAACCACGCCGCTCTCATCACGCGAGTTGGAAGTCTTGCGTTTGATTGCTTCTGGTTTCGCTAATCGAGAAATTGCTCAGCGATTGTTTTTGACTGAGTCGACAGTGGAGCTGCACGCATCGCGCATACGCAAAAAACTGCAACTAAAGAGCCGCACAGCGCTTGTTAAATACGCATGCGATAACAGTTTGGTATAAAAGCGCGGTCACAACCGTCCTCGGGCCTTTACTTCAATGTACTTATCGACCAACCTATCGGAAAGCTCCTGGGGCGGACAATCAAGCACAAGGCAGCCGCGCTTGGTCAGGACCGACAGAGCAAGTTCGCGCTGACTCATAAGGTCCAGAGCAATCGCTCTTCTGTAAATCGGCTCCATTGATTTTGCTGCCGATTCGTCGGCGATTATTGGGCTTTGAGCGATTTGCTGTACCTGCCTGTCTTTGAGCGTGACGCAAAAGGGCAGATGTCTGGGGGCGAGATTGGCCATGCCGTTCAATAAAGCTTGTGAGCCCGTCGGATCCGTGAGATCGCTCAGCACTACCATCAACGAGCGCCCCTTCTGCGCCGATGCGAAATAGGCGAGGATGCCGGCATAATCTGGCTCGACCATGCGTGGTTGCACAGCAAAAGTGGACTCCAGTATCCTATTCATGTAAGACTTGCCGCGTTTGGGCGGTAAATATAGAAGCGGCTTGTCGGCAAAAATACCGATGCCTACCTGGTCGTTGTGGGTCAGCCCGGTGAGCGCCAGACAGAGTGCGGCGTTCAGTGCGCGGTCAAATCTGGTCAGCCCTTCCAGATCCGAGAGCATCATGCGGCCGGCGTCGACCAGCACGAGCAGTCTTTGCTCCTGTTCTGCTTCATATGTTCGGAGTACCGGACGGTCTCTGCGGGCGGTGGCATTCCAATCTATGGCCTTGGCGTCGTCACCGACAGCGTACTCGCGCAGTGAGGCAAAGTCTGTCCCCTGGCCGCGTTTGCGCTGGTGTAATTCACCGAGTTCTGACGAATGTGCCAGACGCACCGAGAGGTCGTGCAGGGCTTTGAGATCCGAAAAGACTTTTACATCAGCTTTACCGGCCGCTTTTATCTCGCGCCAGAAGAGTCCGAGGAAGCTCTTGTAGCGCAGGTTTACATAGCCAAATGTATAGGCGCCGCGCCGGGCCGGAAACAACTTGTATTGCACCTGTGTCTTGGTGCCGGGGGTGAGATCAAATTCAAATAGCTCGATGTCTCTGGCGATGTCGGTGGGCGTATCGTCCTTAAGCCTGCATTTGAGCTTGTTTGAGCCGGTGCCGAGATGGTTGATAAGTATTTTTACTTCATTGTCTCGACCGATCGAGAGGCGATCTTCTACTACCCTTTCAATCTCGATCAGATTTCTAGCAGTAGTCAGTCTGAAGTCTATAACCAGGGCGATAAATATGACCACATCAAGAGCCAGACCAAGCTTCGTCATGTCGGGGAAAAAGGCCGACAAAATTAGAGGCACCATTGCCAGTACCAGTAACCAATAGAGCCTGCGGCTGGCGGTCAACTTTTTAGACCTTCTACTTGAGGGATTTGGAAATCATCGTGGCACAGGCACCTGGCGCAGGAGATTGGCTATGACCTGGGAGATTGTTACCCCGTCCAGCTCGGCTTCGGCGGTCAGGAGTAAGCGGTGACGAAGCACCGGCTCGCCAATAAATTTGATGTTGTCCGGTGTGACAAAATCGCGACCTTCGATGGCGGCATGGGCTTTCGCCGCCGACAGCCAGGCAAGAGCGGCGCGGGGGCTGGCTCCCAGTTGCAGGTCGGAAATGCTGCGTGATTTTTGCACCAGCTCCATCAAATAATCCATAACGCTGTCTTCGACTTTGATTGTGCTCAAAAGTTTGCGACAGGCGAGCACGTCGCCTTCACTGCACACTGGTTGCAGCGGTGCGGCGTTGCGGGCGTAGTGGCCCGACTGCCAGTTGCGCAGCATTTGTTTTTCGGTGTCACCCTGGGGATAGCCAATCACTATCTTCATCATAAATCTATCCAGCTGAGCTTCGGGCAGGGGATAGGTGCCCTCAAATTCAATTGGGTTTTGTGTGGCCACAACCATAAAGAGCTCCGGCAGTTTTTGTGTCTGCCCATCCAGAGTCACCTGGCGCTCTTCCATCGCTTCCAGGAGTGCCGACTGCGTTTTTGGCGGCGTGCGGTTGATTTCATCGGCCAGGAGCATGCCTGTAAATATTGGACCCTTGCGCAGGGTGAAAGTGCGGCTGTTGAGGTCGTAGACATTGGTGCCAAGGATGTCAGAGGGCAGCATGTCCGGTGTCAATTGCACCCGGCCGAATTCTGCTCCGACGAGGGCGGCCAGAGTTTTCACCAGCATCGTCTTGGCCGTCCCGGGAACTCCTTCGAGCAGGACGTGACCATCGGCAAGCAGGGCCGTGAGCAGCTGATCGACTACCAGGTCTTGACCGACAACGCTGGCGTTGAGCGCTGTGCGAAGTTTTTCGCAGGTCTCTTTGATCTGGTTTAAGTTTTCACTTACGACGGTTGCCGGTTGCTGCATTGCTGAGTCCTTCTCTAGTCTGCCTTTAGTCTGCTTTGCTGGTTGTCAAAAGGCTTTCGGCCTGCTCCGATATCTTATCGCAAGCGGCCACAAGCTCCTTCAAATCTTCGTCACTGAGGTCTTTTCTGTTTACAGCGTCCTCGCAGCGCAGGACCAGATTCGTCATGCCGGTGCTGCGACTGTTGTTCTTTTCCTGGGTGGCCAGAGCTTCGTTCAGTTTTTGATCCTCGTCCCTCGGGCTTATCTGCAACACTTTGCAGAGCTTGTTGCGTACAGAATGCCAGATTATAGAGAGCACCGCCTGTCTCGCGTTTGCCCTCAGGTACGTGTTGGCCAGGCCTTCGATGTGCTCGAGATTGGATATGCGTCTGGAGTTGCGCACCAGTAATGTGGCGCCGAAACGCTGGTGGCTGCTGATGACGCCCAAGAAGACGAGGAGTAATATTTGCAAAGTGACATAGCCGGTCGGTCCGCGCATGAAGTAAAAGACAACGTTCAGGCCTCGTGTAGAACCGTGGCATTTTTCGTCAAAAACTATGTCCCCATTGGTGGTGGCAATCCAATTGTGGAGAAACTGGAAATTGGACCAGTGATCGCTTTTAGTTATCTGTCGATTGCACACCATCTGCGGACTTGCAGCGATGAGGATCTTGCCTTTGCCAAGGTCTTTTTGCACAATAATGGCTTTGTCATCCAGGCTGGCCAGAGGCGTACCGCCCACCAGTTTCTGCTGGGCCGTCAGATTGAGCACGCGCAGATGTGTGTACTCGGGGATGTCGCTGCGACCTGTTGTCACCCGGTCGATTAGCTCCTCATCGAGTTCTCGGGCTGTGACGTCAATTTTGTCGAGTAATCTTTTGGTATGGCGGAATTGAAAATTGTCCAGATAGACAAGCGCATTTCCCTGACGCACCCACTCTAAAATGTCTTCCACTTCAAATTCAGCTAGTGACTCATCCGGGCTGACAATTATCAAAACGCCTTTGGTGGCACTGGCGGCCGAGCCTCGCACAGCTCCTTTGAGTTTGCGATAGGGGAAGGCCCATTCGCTCACATGTCTTTTGGGGAAGGTCTTTACGCACAACTCATAAAATGCGGACATGCCGCTGGGTTTGAAATTGTTGATGGAGGCAAATGTCTTAGCCTCGGGCATGATTTTTTCCAGCTGCTTGTCTGAGGCCAGAGTGCCGTAGACGACAATTGTGCTGGTGACAAAGAGCGCGGCAAGCTGCAGTATGAGCGCCCGGTTACTCATATTGATGCCACCCGTTTTCATCTAGTGCCCCACTTTGGAGGGTTCGTGCACAGCCTTGAGCGGCAAGCCTTCTTTCAGTACGCGCAATTGTTCCAGACAATAACGGTAGTCATCCGCACTGGCGACCTTGTCGCCAAACCAGATATATTCGACGTTGTCGACCAGATTGCGGAAGGATGGGGCCACACCCTGCATGCGTTTGAGGGCGTAGAAATATTCGTAGTTGCTTCTTGTGGCGGAAAATGCCACCACATTGCGCTCATCCAATAGATGCAAAACGCTCATATAAACTGCCCGACAGGCTTCTCTGTATGATTGTTTGGCATCCAGCTCCTGGGCCAGTTTTAGCCAACCAGTACTATCGAGCGGACTGTCACCCACTACTATAGAACCCAGGGCGATTTTGCGCTGGGCCTGCAGTGTTCGCATTCTTGATGCCACTAATAGTAGTATCATTACCACAGCCACGACGCCGGCTGCTACTACCAGTATTTGCATCAAAGTAGCGACGCCGCGCGAGTCTGCGTTGCCGAACTGGGGCAGTTTAAGCAGGCTGAATAGGTCGCGCAAGAAGCGATTGATATAGGCTAGAAGATCCTGCAACTTGAGCAAGATATCAGGCGGTTGCCGGTAATCGTAATTTTTTGCTATGGCCTCAAGGTCATGCGAAATATTTTTAAATTCCATGGCTGCTCAGCTTTCCGCTAGCGTCTTCTTCTGCCACGGCATCTATCCGCTCGATCAGGTCGACCCCGTGCTGGCGCATGCGCAGATCGCAGTAATACAGGGCGTAGGCAAGATAATAGATGGGGCTGATAAGCATGTTGACGACGGTTTCCCATACGGCGTTGATCACCTGTATGTACATCGGCAGAGTGGGCTCGGCCGTGACATTGCCGGCGACACCCTGCATGATCATATAACCGGCGATCAATATAACCATCGGTAGAGTCATGGGATAGGCGACAACTGAGACCGAAGTTACTGTGACAAGCAAGAAACCGAGCGAGCGCCAAAAAGATTTAAAAGTCAGAGTCAGACCTTCGCCTATGAGGCTTCCCAGGTCGCGGTCTTTGGGTTCGAGGGCCACGGCCGTGCCGACGAGGTTGTAGACGAGGCTGAGAAAAATAAGTGAGGTTGTCAATCCCAGCAGAGATGTGGCCAGACCAAAGGAACCGATTATCGGCACCAGGCCGTGAGCTTTGAGAGAAGGGATGGAGAGGGCCATGAGGACGCCCCAGATAATCAGAACAACCATGGAAGCGGCGCCGCTGGCCAGGCCAAGTCCAATGAGAGACCAGATGCGCGATACGACAAAGGGCTCGGCATCTTGATAGCTGGTCGAAAAGCCGGTCAAGTAGCGCACCAGAGCCAGGGATCGCAGCCACAAAATCAGAGCCCCGGCAATCAGGACAGTGCCGCCCAGGGCCGCCAAAATAAACCAGATGACACCATTGGCCGGCTCGGACATGAGCTTGAAGCCGTAAGTGCTGCCGACAACCACGCCAACCCGACCCAGGCACATCAAAATAGTGGGCAATACGAGAATTTTGCCGATCAGTAGAATATTCTGGCGAAAAATTCTAAAGGAGCGGCCTACAATATCGCCTGTAGACATTGGCGTTGAAACCGCTAAATTCCTGGCCAACTTTGAGGCTCCTCCCTTTCTCGGCGGGTTTTTCAGACTCATGCATGATAGTGCTATTCCCGCTCACTTTACCGCTTCCGCGGTAATCATCTATCACGGACATATTTTACTCATTCATCACAAAAGAATTGGCGCCTGGTTGCCCCCGGGTGGCCACCTTGATGATTATGAGCTGCCCCACCAGGCTTGCCTGCGCGAAGTGCTTGAGGAAACAGGTCTGGAATGCCAAATTGTAGCCGACCCGGTGCCCCCGACAATGGACCCGGAAGGCTTTATTTTGCCCGCTCCACTCTGCATGCACCGAGTCCTGGCCTTCGAAAACGGCGCTCCCGTCGTGCATCTCGACCTGGCCTACCTCTGCCGCCCCCTCAAAGTCACCTCCGGCCCGCTGCCCAAACTGACCGCCAGTGACGAAGTCTGGGGCGCGCGCTGGGTGGACCTGACCGAACTGCCGACCATGCAGCTGGCCAAAAATGTGAGGGAAATAGTGCAAATGGCCCTGGAAAAAATCGGCAGTGACCTATAAAAACCAGAAGCTCTCAGTAGTAACCCCATAGCCGTGCACAAGGCACTTTTCTCGTGCTAAAGTCACATCAGTCGGAGTGTTACCAGTCGGACCTATATGAACAGTCCCTTTGTTCAACAAATTACCTCAAAACTGAACGGTGTTCGAGATTTAAAGAGAATTCTCGAGACTACCGTAAAGGATGTCGGGGACCATTTTTCAACCGACGCCTGTCAGATAATTTTAAGTAATCCGCTCGATCCCAACATCACATCCATCTGTGAATATCGGTCGACCGGATCTCCTGTCATTCCCGGGCACTCGGCAACCCTGCCCCTGGTGTTGCAGGGCCGCACTTTTGGCTCGCTTACCCTCAGCCGCTCTTCCACCGATGTCTCCAATGAAGAGTTGAACGTCGTACGCCTGGTTCTGGGCGAGCTCAGTGACATCATTCGTCTGGCGCAAATCAACGATATTGTTCAGCGGGACACCTTCCGCGAGACTTTCCTTGTTGAAATAGGCAATTTGATGACCTATTCACTGGGAATTGGTGACGCCCTCTTTATGGTTGTCAACATTCTTGGTAAGGCTTTGCAGGTCAGTCGCTGCCTCTTCATATGTACGGACGACAACCAGGCCGGTTGGAAGTGCTATGAATTTTGGCAGCAGGAAAAAGTACAGTCTTTGCAGCAGTCATACTGGCCCTCGGCCGATTCGGCTCTGGTAGCTCAGACACTGCTCGCTCGCGAACCGCTCAAACTTTTTGAAGGTCAGCAAAATTCCTATGTCTCGCCGGCGCAGGAAGAATTGCAGCTGATCAATGTCAAATCATTTTTGGGCATGGCCCTCAAGAGTAATGAAGGCACACACGGTTGTGTCATCCTGCAACAGTGCGACTATCGCAGAGCCTGGACGCGCAATGAAATCGACATGCTGCAAAATGTCGCCGACAAAGTCGCTGAAGCATTGCATAAATTGCCGGCTGAGAAAAAGGCGCGTGAACCGATCATGCAGTTGCACCAGCGCACAGTATCTGTGCCGCAGTCTGCCGATGTAAAAGGATCCGCCGTCGACGTCAGACGCGCTCTCAAAGGCGCTATGGGTCAGCAGGTTATTTCGCAGGCTGCCAAAACAGGACAGATGCCAGTGCCACCGCCGGTGAAGGCAGCCCCTCCGCCGCCTCCCAAACCACCGGCTCCTCCACCTCCGCCGCCGCCGCAACAAACGCAGCAGACTTCTGGTGCGCAACAAGCTATCGCCAATCAGTCGATAACCGGGCAGATGCCCATGCCCAATGCTTCGGCGACAGGTGAGCATGTACCCGTTGGTCTGCAACCAGGGGCGGTGCCGCCGGGCGCCGATCCCTACGCCGATCTGGATTCGGAATTTGGCGACTTCGATATGGATCCGGCCGCCGCCTCGCCGGTCAATCCGACCCAGGTTCAGCCGCCGACACCAACCACTGCTGCCGGCACAGTCAGCATGACAAATATCAAGGCGCCGGCCACCTTGCCGGGCGTGCCCGGAGTGCCTGGGCCGGCCTGGGGGCCACCTCCCGGCGTTGAATCCATTCCCGCGGCCGCCGAAGCCGCCGGTGCAGAAGCCGCTGCTGCTGCTGCCGCCGCCTCCGAGGCATCATCGGCGGCAGTCAAACAGAGCTGGGGAGATCTTGATGCTATAGGTACACCTGCTGCTAACGCTGCTTCTGCTGCCAGCCCAACGGCCAGTCCGGCAACGAGTCCGGCAGCCAGTCCTGCTGCAAGTCCGACTGCTAGCCCGGCTGCCAGTGCAGCTGCCGCTCCGGCCACAAGTCCGGCTGCGGGTGCCAGTGATGCTGGGTTACTGGCCAGTCTTGATTCTATACCTACGCCCACTGCCGCACCGACCAGGGGTGGTCTGGGCGGGTCAATGCTCGGCCGCGCTCGCGGAGCCGGAGGTTCGGGTGGTCCATTAAAGAACCGCCTTGGCAATACACCCCCTCCTCCCAGTCAAACTCAAGCACCGGCAGCTTCAACCGCGCCGTCCGAGCCAGTTCCGGAAGTTGACGAGGCGACAGCTAAGGCAAAACTAGATCAGATCCTCTCGAACAAGAGCACTCAGGATGCCACTTCCGACTATATCTTTGCCACACCAGGTCTGGATATGCGTATGCTCGGTCGTATCGATGGCTGGGTCAGTCAAATCGAGGCAAAGGATAAATACCTCAACGGTCATGCCAGACAGGTGGCCGAGTATGCTTGTGCAATCGCCAAAGAAATGATGTTGTCGCAGGGTGATATCGATAAAATTAGACAGGCTGCTCTTGTGCATGATCTGGGCAAACTGGGCTCGGCCGCCAACATTTTGCAAAAGCCTGAAGCGGATCTTTCCGATACTGAACTCTTGCTCGTGATGAATCATCCTATAGACGGCGCCGATCTGCTTGAGTCTTTCCCCGATTTGAAAGAACTTGCTCCAATCGTTCGCGCTCACCACGAAGAGTTTGACGGCAACGGATATCCGCATGGCCTCAAGGGAGACGAGATTCCGTTATTTGCGCGCATCATCGGCGTCGCCAATCACTATCACGAAAAAGTTTCACAGAAAAAATCCGGACCAGCTCAAGATCCCGGCACTGTGCAACAAGACATGGTGGCAAACGCCAATAAGGCATGGGACCCCGCTTGTATGTCGGCTTTGATTCAAGCAATTTTGATTGGCAAAGTCCCAGGTCAAATGTAAGTCATGAATTTGGAGCAGCTGCTGCTCGAAAGTGAAGCTCTGCCCGTCGCGCAAGTTAGCGAGGCTAAGCGCCAGAGCGTGATCAGCGGCTTGGCTCTGGGAAAGATTCTTGTTTTTTCTGACCATCTCCTGCAGGAAAAAATTGTGCTGGCGCTCAATCTTCTCGTGCGTCTTCGCGATGATGCCATGTTTTCCAATGAAGACGCCGTCTCGGTTATGCGCGCCTTCGTGGAGACTGAAAAGACTGGTGCGACACCGCCAATAGATATCAAACCTTTTCTTTACCCTATGGGAAAAAATGGCATTCTGCTTGGTCGATTACTGGTGGAAGCGGGTCTTGTCGACGAAGGGCTTGTCGCCGGCGTTCTTGAGATATCGCTTTTGCGCCGTCCCTTGTTGCAAGAGACTCCGCGGCCACGCACTTCCAATATTCGTGAAATGATTCTGGACGATCCTGTTGTCTTTTCAGAGCGAGGCCCTTTGATTGGCCAAGTTTTTATAGAGCAAAACTTGATCAACAAGGATGTCTTGAGCGCCGCCCTGCGAGTGCAGTCAAGGGTGGCCGCCGGCGATTTACCTGTAGAAGAAGCAGCGGCAGAACTATAATCAGAATAACTGATATTCCAACCCTGATTATGTGCATAAATATGCAGGTGTGGTGGTGATTTTGGTATAGTAAGCGACCGTCCTTTTTCAGGCGAGATTCTGCATGGACCTGATTACCTGCCCTTCTGCAAATCAGATTAATCAATATTTGCGCGGGGAGATTGTTGGGCCGCTTGCAGTTCAGCTGGCAGCTCATATAAAGGGTTGCTCTCGCTGTTTGACTACCGCCGCCGGGCCTGACAGCTATTCGCTTATGAAGGAACCGACGCCGTCGACCGGAACGCGCGCTGTCGTCGACACGCAAGACCGCAACTGGTCCAGCCCGCTGTCCGACAATGTTGAGACGTACTCTCTCTCTTTCCTGGCGCCGGCCATAGGGCCGGATGAAATCGGCTGGTTGGCAAACTACAAAGTTTATAAAGTGCTGGGAGAAGGTGGTATGGGCCTGGTACTCCTGGCCGAAGACGCCCATCTGGCACGCCCTGTTGCTCTTAAAGTAATGAAGCCGGAGATAGGCTGCTATGAGGAGTCTCGTCAGCGTTTTACCCGTGAAGCCAGGGCTATGGCCCAGGTGAAAAGCGATCATGTGGTCACTATTCACCAGGTGGGAGAGTTTAACGAAACCTGCTTCATCGCGATGGAATTGCTCGAGGGTGAGCCTCTCGGCAATTACATCGAACGAGTACACCGCCCGCCCGTGTGTGAAACAATGCGCATCGGCAGGGAGGTTGCTCTGGCGCTGCAAGCGGCGCACAGCAAGGGGCTGATTCATCGGGACATCAAACCGGAAAACATCTGGTTGGAAGCCCCGGCCGGGCGTGTGAAGCTTTTGGACTTTGGTCTGGCCAGACCACAGGAACCTGTCGATAAGCTCACGATGACCGGAATGATCATGGGCACACCGTCCTACATGTCGCCGGAACAAGCTCATGCCAGAGACCTGGACGAGCGTTCCGATTTGTTCAGTCTAGGCTCGATTCTCTATCAGCTGGCCACCGGCCAAAAACCATTTAGTGCGCCAACACTGATGGCTACTCTAATCGCCCTCGTCGAACACATGCCGCTGGCTCCAAGCTATTACTATCCGGAGATCCCAACCGCGCTCGATGACTTGATTTTGCGTCTCCTGGCCAAGGATCCCCGAGACAGATTCCAAACTGCCGCTGAGCTTATCGCAGCCATTACCGCCATCGAAGGCGCAGCCGCTGCTGCGAGTTCTGCCTTGAGCGCCTCCGAAACTTTTACTGCCGATCAAGCTTTTGCCCAGCGTTTAAATGCCGGCATGCCTAGTCTTAGTGGCTTAACTGGCGGCACAAGTGCCAGTACCCGTCTGGGACTGGGCACCACTTCTTTTGGTTCGACAATAAGCGGTCAAACGGGAATTGAGCGCGAGGCCGAACGCCGGCAATTGAGTGTCATGGTCTGTGGTTGTGATCTGTTTGATTCGGATCAGTACGCCGAGCTGGAAGTGGAAGAACAGTCCAGGCTCCTCAGTCAGTATCAGGAGGTCGCCAGAGAGGTCGTGTTGCGATTTGGTGGCACGGTAGTTCAGTGTAATGAGGAAAATCTTTTAGCCTGTTTCGGCTATCCCATCGCCTTTGAAGATGCCACATGTCAGGCCGCTCGTTGCAGTCTAAGCTTGCTGGATGCTCTGAGTAAGTTAAGCGAAAAATTTGAGAGCGAGCAATTTGCGCCACTGGACCCTTGCATCGGAGTGCATACCGGTACAGCAATCATCGAGAGAAAAGGTAATGAAGTTTCGCTCGTCGGTGACGCCCGAAAAGTCGCTCTGCGAGTGGCAGATGTCGCTGCCATCGGTCAAGTAGTGTGCAGCGAAGGGGCCAACAGATTACTGCGCGGAAGATTTGAATGCGTCGATCTGGGCCAGCAAAAAATACGCGGCTCAACTCAGCCGATCATGCTATTTCAAATTGTATCGGAGCACCGTCAACACAGTATCGCCGGCGATGCGCGCAAACCTGGTGATGGGCCGGCAATTCTTCCTATTGGTCGCGACCTGGAATTGAGTTTGCTCGATGATCGCTGGCAGCGCGCTCAAGAAGGTATGGGGCAGGTAGTGCTTCTGGTTGGTGAAGCCGGGCTGGGCAAGTCTCAAATTGTGCAGACGATTAAAGAGAAAGTACTTAGTGAGTATCAATCTAAAGTTGCCGAAGCTGGTAAAAAGGCCGCTAAATCTTTGTCTGCTCCGCCGCCTGTTCCAGTTCCTGTACCGGTAATTGAATGGTTCTGTTCATCGCATTTTCGCAATACCGGCTTGCATCCTGTCGCTAAATTTTTTGAGCATCATCTGCAATTTCAAAGGGATGAAAGCGCAAGCGCAAAATACGACCGGTTAGTGGCGCATCTTAAAGAGTATGATCTGGCGCAACCGGATGTGGTGCCTGTACTGGCGACGCTTCTGGGGTTGCCCCCGAACGAAAAATTCCCTTCACTGGCACTCACCCCTGTGCGTGAGAGGGAAGAGACTTTTCGTATTTTGAAAGATTGGTTGCGCGCATACGCAAGCAGGCAGCCTATTCTCTTTGTTATTGAGGATTTGCACTGGCTTGATGATTCTACCTTGCAATTTTTAGAAAAGTTTCTCACCGACAGCATGAATGCCGACGAGTCTATTATGACGGTGCTTACATATAGGCCTGAGTTTCATACGCCCTGGCAAGCACCCGGTCATCAGACAAGGGTGCCGCTCAACCGATTGACTAAACAACAGGCCGGTGAGCTTGTCGTTAGACGTGCCGGGCGCGCTATGCCCGCAGCTGTCATTGCCCAGATATGCGAGCGCGCCGGTGGTGTGCCGCTGTATGTGGAAGAGTTTACCCGAATGGTTCTGGACTCGGGAATGGTTGATGGACAATTGACCGAGGAAGACTCCAGGGGCATGCGGACCCTAATAGGACGTGCCATTCCCGCGACATTGCAAGACTTGATCATGGCTCGGCTTGACCGTATGGCTGGCGACCAGGAGCTGGCGCAATTGGCCGCCGCCCTCGGCCGCGAATTCAACTACGATTTGTTGGCTACGGTTTCCGGCCTGGACGATAAAGTTTTGCAGGAGCAGTTGACCAAGCTGGTGCAGGGCGAAATCCTTTACGAGAAGGGCCGTCCGCCGAAGTCAAATTATGTCTTTAAACATGCGCTGCTTCAGGATGCACTCTACAACGCCCTGGTCAAAAGCAAGCGTCGTCTTTTTCATCAGCGCATCGCCGAGTCGATGGAAGCGCTCAATGCAAAAACCGGCGAGTATATGGCTGAAATACTTGCCCATCATTTTGCCGAAGCCGGCTT
>Ga0105248_10001687_pt1 | contig 24588 bp, 22 predicted proteins | sample KBSS34metaG_FD_81524 | JGI IMG/M metagenome (GOLD analysis project Ga0105248, IMG submission 81524) | Switchgrass rhizosphere microbial communities from Kellogg Biological Station, Michigan, USA - KBS S3-4 metaG | ecosystem: Host-associated > Plants > Roots > Rhizosphere > Soil | place... | reverse complement strand
TGATGTGCATCGGCTGCAACTTGGTCTTTTTTCCGATGCATCAGCTCTGACTCACTGGCATGCCGCGACGCGTCTACACTTACTTACCTGAAACTGGTTGGGGAACTCTGAATCTGATCGCATCGCTGGGCGCGTTCATTCTCGCGGGCGGCGTGCTCGTCTTTATAGTCAATGCGATCTGGGCGCGCTACGCGGGCGCTGTGGCCGGTGATAATCCCTGGGCGGCCGACTCGTTGGAGTGGGCCACTACTTCGCCGCCGCCGAATTACAACTTCCACAATTTGCCGGTGGTTCAGGGTCGATATCCGATCTGGCAGGCGACTGCCGATGCGCCGGTGGTGCGCGGGCTAAGCACTACCAAACGCGAAACACTCGTGACGAGCGTGATGGACGCGCAGCCGGAACTGCGTTTTGATATTCCTGGTCCAACAATCTGGCCTTTCCTCCTGTCCCTCGCCACGGCGGTGATGTTCATTGCCGGAATCTTCACACCGTGGGCGATCTTAATAGGCGCGATTCTGGCCGGCATTGTCCTCGCGTGTTGGTTCTTCGGCGATCCGAACCACGACAACAAGACTGCACGTGAAACTGGAGACCAGTCAGAGCCGGTTAGACCGGCGCCAACTAAGTTGCAACCAAAAGAGGTATGAGTACACAGGCTGTCATCGACATTTCCAAACTGCCGCATCACCAGTTCGATACGTACGATCCGGTGTGGTGGGGAAATAATCTGCTGCTCACGATCGAGACGTCGATGTTTGCGATCCTGATCGCAACCTACTTTTACCTGCGACAAAACTTCGCAGAGTGGCCGCCGCCGGTGGGCCAACTAACCGCCACCCTCAAACCGTTGCCGCAACTTGGCTACGGTACTGCGAACACGATTCTGCTGCTGGTGAGTTGTATACCGATGGTGTTGACTGACATTTCTGCGCGTCGCGGCAACAGAGGTGTGTCGCAGATCGGGCTGGTCGTCGGCATTATGTGCGGACTCGGTGCGCTGATCTTGCGCGGGTTTGAGTTCTCCGCGGTGTACTTTCGCTGGGATAGTAATGCTTACGGCTCGGTTGTGTGGTTCATGCTCGGGATGCACATGATGCACCTCGCTATTTTGACTGTTGAAGCAATCCTGCTCGCAATCTGGATCTTCACACGCGAGTACGACATGAAACATCGTGTGGATATCGTCACGGTTGCGATCTACTGGTATTGGGTGACGGCAATCTGGCTGGTGCTGTACGCAATCATCTATTTCACGCCGCGATTGGGGTGACGGTGATGGACCAGGAACAGCAGGCAACAACTCCGAAGGCGCTGTGGACGTTGATCGTGGCGGGGCCGATTATCGTTGCGATCGAGATGCAGTCCAATTTTGTTTTGGTGCGCCAGGCGTGTTCCGCGCAACGCAATGTCGCGTTGTATGCAGTGATCATCGTCGCGATACTCTTGACGATCGCTACTGTGCTGGTTGCGATCTCATTATGGAGACGAGCGGGTACTGCCTGGCCTACCGAAGCGGTCGATCTGGCGAATCGCATCAGGTTCATTGCGGCGTTAGGAATATTGAGTAGTGCGATGTCGTTTTTGGTAATCCTGGCCCAGGGGATCGCGACAGTGCTTTTCGATCCCTGCCAGTTGTGAAGAAGAAGATGTTTCACGCAAAGACGCAAAGATCAAGAAATAAGGCGCGAAGGAGATCTCAATGATTCTTCTTTGCGCCTTATTTTTTCCTTTGCGTCTTTGCGTGAAACCGGTTTTGCTATTTCACGAAGGCAGGCCACACAACTGGCACGACCTCGTTCGCGCCTGGAGCTTCGAGCCACTCGTCGTCATCTCTCTCACGATCACCGCATTGCTCTTCATCATCGGATTCTGGCGAAATCGAAGATCTGTTCGCACCTGGGAATCGATCTGTTTCGCACTCGGCTGGCTGGCGCTGTTCGTCGCACTCGTCTCGCCCATGCACGCCTGGGGGCAAGTGCTGTTTTCCGCGCACATGACACAGCACGAGATACTCATGCTCGTCGCGGCGCCGCTCCTTGTTCTTGGTCGACCTCTGATCGCATTTCTCTGGGCGCTGCCGCTAAGCTGGTCACGCACCCTTGGCAACATTGCTAAGATCAATGCACTCAATCGACTATGGCGCACGTTCACGATTCCGCTCGTCGCCTGGCTGGTCCATGCCGTGGCTTTGTGGGTCTGGCATATCCCCGTGCTGTTTGAAGCGGTGCTTCGTTACGAGTGGGTTCACACCGCGCAACACCTCTCATTCTTCGTTTCGGCGCTGCTGTTTTGGTGGGCCCTGATACATGGACCACAAGGCGCGATGGGCTACGGCGCCGCCGTCCTCTATCTCTTCACCACTTCGGTTCATAGCGGCGTGCTGGGCGCGCTGATCACTCTCGCTGGTTCCGTCTGGTATCCATCGTATGTTGGTCTGACAAGTTCGTGGGGACTTACTCCACTCGAAGATCAACAACTCGGCGGGCTGATCATGTGGATACCCGCGGGCCTAGTTTACGTAATCGCCGGCCTCGCTTTGTTTGCGGGCTGGTTGCGTGAAGCGGACCTGCGCGCAATGAAGCGAGAGCGTTTGGAGCTGGCTCCATGAAGAAGATTCTGGAGATCGCGCTCGGCATCGTGACGAGCGTTGGTGGCTTTCTCGAGATTGGCTCCATTGCCACCGCAGCCCAAGCCGGCAGTGATTTCTCGTTGCAACTGATTTGGGCCATTGTTCTCGGCGGCATCTGCATCATCTTTCTCGTCGAACAAGCCGGTCGATTCGCGGCAGTCAGTGGACGCACCATTCCCGACGCGATTCGCGAACGTTTTGGGTTCAACTACTTTGCGTTTCTTTACCTCGTGCTGGTGCTCGTCAGTCTGATAGTTCTCGCTGCTGAAATTGGCGGCGTCTGCATCGCGCTCGAACTGGCCACCGGATTCCATTTTTCACTGTGGGCCATACCGGTTGCACTTGTCGTCTGGCTCGTGATCTGGAAAGGCACATTCGGAATCATCGAAAAAGGTGTTTCCATACTCGGATTGGTAACGTTGAGCTTCGTCGTAGGCGCGTACCTGATCAATCCGCCCTGGTCGCAGGTCGCGCAAAGTGCGTTGCCCTCACTGCCGCAACATAACTCGATTCACTACTGGTTTATCGCGGTCTCGATTCTCGGCGCCACAATCTCGCCGTATCTCTATTTCTTCTACTCTTCCGGCGCAATTGAAGACGAATGGAACGAAGGCTACATCGGGATCAATCGCATCATCGCCACCGGAGGTATGAGTTTCGGCTCAATTATCTCGATTGCCGTGTTGATACTGGCGGCGATGATCTTCGCGCCGCAAGGCGTTAAGTTCGAACACTACTCGCAACTGCCAACGCTGCTCACGCCGGTTTTTGGTTACTGGGGTTACTGGCTGATCGTGGCATCGATCGGCATTGCCTGTCTGGGTGCAGCCATGGAGATCACGCTCGAGATTGCGTACCTCACGGCGCAGGGTTTTGGTTGGAACTGGAGTGAGAACCAACGACCGCTTGACGAAGCGCGGTTCAGCGTCGCTTACATGATCGCAATTCTCATCGGCATGTTACCCATTCTCATCGGCATCGATCCTCTGACGCTGACGATCTTCGGTATGGCGCTGACGGCGGCAACGCTGCCGGTGTCGATTGTGCCGTTTCTCTTTTTAATGAACGACTACAGCTACGTGCGTGTTTATCGTAACGGTTGGTTGTCGAATGCGGTCGTGCTTGTGATCATCGGGCTCGCGTTTGTGCTGGCCGTGGTGGCGATTCCTTTGCAGATCTTTGGAGGCAGCTGATGGATTTGATGCGAGATTGTTTGGACAAGCAACTCGAAGATGGCAACAAGCGGCGGATGGGACGCGTGGATGGAATTATTCTCGACATCGAAGACGGCCGGCAGCCGCATGTTGCTTATATTGAAGTGGGAGTGAAGACCCTGATGAATCGCTTGAGTCCGCGTTTGGCAAGTCTGGCGACTGAGCCGTATCGCATTGCGTGGGGAAAAGTGAAAGTCGGGCTGAATAAAGTCGTGGCGGATGTGGAGGCGGAGGAGACGCCGGCGCTGGAGTGGGAACTGTGGTTGCGGAAGAAAGTGATTGGACGGATCCCGGGGGCATAGATGTCGAAGCGACAGGTGCATGTAGAACTTCTGTTGGGCGAGAAAGTCCTTGCGATGAATGGTGTGTCGATCGGGCGGTTGGAGGAGATCCGAACTGAAGTTAACAGAGGGCACTATTATGTGACGGAGTTTCTGGTGGGTAGCTATGCGGTGCTTGAACGTTTGGCGGCGTGGCGCATCGGACGTGCGGTATTGCGTGTGGTGAGGGCGCAGCGAAAAGAGGGATATCGGATTCGCTGGGAGCAACTGGATCTTTCTGATCCGCGGCGGTTGAGATTGTTGTGCGAGGTGGATGAGTTGATGCCGTTGAAGAGGGAGCAGTATCCGTCATGAGAGACTTTCTCCCGCAAAGGCGCAAAGGCGCAAAGGAAAGATCCGCAAAACTCTTTGCGTCTTTGCGTCTTTGCGGGAAACTTTTCTTTTTGCTTGGTGTTGTCCTCGCACTCAGTTGCACTCACAAACCCTCCGGCCCGCTTGCATTCGTCACCAACGAACGCGACGGCACGATCACCGTCATCGACACGAAGACGGACAAAGTCTACTCAACGATCAAAGTTGGCGGACGCCTGCGAGGCATTCGTCTAAGCCCCGATAAGAAAAAGATCTGGGTCGCGATCAGTTATCCCACCAACCAATCCCAGGGTGAAGACAAGATTGCCGAGCTCGATCTCAACGGCAACGTCGTCGCCAAGTACGAAGCCGGCACCGACCCGGAGAACTTCGTCATCGACGACAACGCCACACGCCTCTACATCGCCAACGAAGACGCCGGCACCGCCTCGATCACGGACGTTAAAGCCAATCGCGTGATCGCGAGCATGCCCGTCGGACTCGAACCCGAAGGCGCGGCGATGAGCCCTGACGGGCGTTGGGTTTACATCACGTCAGAGAGCAGCAGCAGCGTCAGTGTCATCGACACACGAAGCGGTGAGGTCGTGAAGCAGTTTCTGGTCGGTGCGCGCCCTCGTGAAGCCGTCTTCACCGCCGACAGTGCGCGTGCCTACATCACGGCGGAAAACGGAAACGTCATATCCGTCGTCGATACCAAAGATCATTCCGTCGTAAAGACTATCCAACTGCCGCGCGGTGAGGGTCAGGCACAGTTAAAACCCAAGGGCATTGCCGTTTCACCGGACGGCAAACGTATCTACGTCGCGACCGGACGCGGAAACAGCGTGGCGGTGATCGATGGAGAACAACTGGCGTTGATCACGTTGATCCCAGTCGGCCAGCGACCCTGGGGCATCGCACTAACCTCAGACGGCCGAAAGCTTTACACTGCAAACGGCGTCTCGAACGACGTCACCGTTATCGACACGAGCACGAATAAAGTAGTCGGGACCATCAAGGCAGGCGACGGTCCCTGGGGCATCGCGCTTTAGCCTGTACGCTATCAAACATAAATATGGTATAAGTTGCTTCCCCTTTCGCCCCTTTTGTTCCCTAAACAATTTAACCCTTAGCATTGATCCGCTTGGAGGAACTGAGTGATCAAACAGAATCGTCGTAATCGTCCCCGGCCGCTCGACGGTCTGCGCAAGGAACCAACCGGCATCCCCGGATTTGATGAAATTACCCGTGGCGGCTTGCCCTCGGGCCGCGCCAGTCTCGTCTGCGGCAGCGCCGGCGCCGGCAAGACACTCTTCGCGATGGAATTCCTCGTACGCGGCGCTACCATTTACAACGAGCCCGGCGTCTTCATGTCGTTCGAAGAAAGCAGCGAGGAACTGGCCACCAACGTCGCTTCGCTGGGATTCGACCTAAACCAGCTCATAGAAGACAAAAAGCTGGTGCTCGACTACGTTTTCATCGAACGCTCCGAGATCGAAGAAACTGGCGAATACGATCTCGAAGGACTGTTTCTACGGCTCGATCATGCCATCACTTCCATCGGCGCAAAACGCGTCGTTCTCGACACCCTCGAAGCACTCTTTTCCGCACTACCCAACGAAGCAATCATCCGCGCCGAACTGCGGCGCCTGTTTCGCTGGTTGAAGGAAAAAGGTGTGACTGCACTAATCACTTGCGAGCGCGGTGATGGCAGACTGACTCGCTATGGTCTCGAAGAGTACGTGGCTGATTGTGTGATCCTCCTGGACAATCGTGTGCAAAACCAGATCTCTACGCGGCGCATGCGCATTGTGAAGTATCGCGGTACCTCGCACGGGACCAATGAGTATCCGTTCCTGATTGACGAGAAAGGATTTTCCGTCCTTCCCATCACGTCGCTTGGTTTGTCTCACAAGGCGCCGACCGAGCACGTCTCAACCGGCATCGAACGAATGGATAACATGCTCGACGGTAAAGGACTTTACCGCGGCAGTTCGATACTGATTTCCGGAACAGCGGGCACCGGAAAGAGCACCATCGGGGCACACTTCGTCGATGCGGCTTGCAGGCGCGGAGAGCGGGCGCTGTTCTTTGCGTTTGAAGAGTCGCAGGATCAAATCATTCGCAACATGCGTTCGATCGGTATCGATCTCGAAAAATATGTGAGAAAGGGATTGCTGAAGTTTCATAATGCGCGGCCTTCGACCTGGGGATTGGAAGTCCATCTCGCGATTATTCACAAAACGATCTCAGAGTTTAATCCGTCAGTGGTCGTAATCGATCCGATTACAAACTTTCTCGCCGTAGGTGATCGTACGGAGACGAAGGCAATGCTCACGCGGCTAATCGACTTCCTCAAGTCGCGGGAAATTACGGCGATGTTTACGAGTTTGACTTCCGGCGGCCACGATCTCGAAGACTCCGAAGTAGACGTGTCGTCGCTGATGGATACGTGGCTGCTCGTGAAGAACATTGAAACGAACGGCGAAAGAAATCGCGGACTCTATATTCTGAAGGCCCGTGGAATTGCGCACTCAAACCAGGTGCGTGAATTTTTACTGACGGATCATGGTATTCAACTCGTCGATGCCTACATCGGTACTGAGGGAGTGTTGATGGGCTCGGCGCGATCTTCTCAGGTCGCGCGGGAAAAGGCCGCGGACCACGATCGAACTCTCGCCATGGAGCGCAAGCAACGAGAACTGCGACGCAAACAGGAACTCTACGAAGCACAGCTCGTCGCGTTGAGGGGACAATACGAAACTGAGCGCGATGCGCTTCTCAGGGAACTCGAGGAAGAAAAGCAACGTCAAAAAGAGATGGCCGAACAGCGCATCGAGATTGCCCGCTTGCGACGGGCTGATAATGGTGAAGTTCAGCTTGAAGGTAATGGCGCCCGAAAATCACGGAAAGGAACTGTTGCCAGATGAAAAACACCCCCACAAAGAAATCGCGCCGTGCGAGCAACGGCCAGCCCCCACAGACTGATGGCAATGCTGCCCGCTGGAATTTACGCCTCTATGTTGCCGGGCAGACGCCACGGTCGCTCACGGCTTTTAAGAACCTGAAGGAGATATGTGAAGAATACTTGAAAGGACAGTATCACATTGAAGTAGTCGACCTAATGGAGAACCCGACGCTCGCGCGCGGAGATCAGATACTCGCGATCCCAACGCTCGTGCGGAAGTTGCCGCAACCGATCCGAAAGATCATCGGCGATCTCTCCAACACTGAGCGTGTGCTGGTTGGTTTGGATATCCAACCACGCAATAACTGAAAGCGTGTGTGAATGGCGAAGCCAAAAAATGAAGTTGAAAAAGGTTACGTTGAGCATGGTCTAAAAAACAGGTTCCGGAACGCGACCGAGGCTTTTGAAGACGCACTCAAGCGGGCGCCGCTAAGACGTGCGAAATACATCTTCCGTTTGTATGTCTCCGGATCATCGACTCGATCTTTGCGTGCTATCTACAACCTGAGGAAGCTATGCGAAGAGTATCTACATGATGATTACGATTTACGAGTGATTGATATCTATAAGAACCCGGATGCAGCGCGTGAGGAGCAGATTATCGCGGCGCCAACTTTGGTCAAGCAATTGCCTCAGCCACTGCGACGTTTTATCGGGGATCTTTCGAATAAAAAAAAGCTCCTGGTCGCGCTGGATATTTCCGAGACCCCGAACGATCATCTCGGCAGCAACCATTAGAAACAAATGACAAAGGTACGAGAAAGCTCAACAAACGAAGACACCAAAATCGTCGAACTGCGGCGCCGGCTCGAAGAAGCAGAGGAAACTCTGCGTGCGATCCGTGAAGGTGAAGTGGATGCACTCGTGGTGGATAGTCCGCACGGGGAGATGATCTATACTCTGACCAGCGCCGACTATCCTTACCGCCTCATGATCGATGAGATGAACGAAGGCGCCGTCAGTGTCTCTCCTGACTCGTTTATTCTTTACAGCAATCGTAATTTTTCCAGCATCCTCGGTTTGAATGGGAACAACACGAGTGGAGTTCCTTTTGGTGACTTCATCGTTCCGGAGATGCGTGACCGATTTCTTAAGGATCTGCAACAAGCACATGAACAAAGTATCCGTCGCGAATACACCCTTAGCCCGGGAAGCGGGCGCGAAGTTCCCGTGCTCATGTCGTTTGCAAAACTACAGCCGCAGACAAACTCGATCGGTATTGTCGTTACCGATCTGACCGCGCAAAAAACACTCGAAGAGAAACTTCGTCAGGCAAAGAATGGACTTGAAGAACAGGTCGCCGAACGCACGAAAGAATTGCGTCAGAGTGAAGCTCGTCTCTTTGGAATTCTCGAACACAGCGCCGCCGACCTGAAAGCCATGCGCCGGCTCAATGAGATCGGAACGCTATGCGCCAAAGAAGGCGACGACATTGACGGCTGTTTGCGAGACGTTCTCGGCGTTGCGATCGAGATCAGTGGCGCAGACAAGGGAAATATTCAATTTCTCGATCGCGAATCAAACATGCTTAGACTTGCGGCGCAGAATGGTTTCGACGAGTCGTTCCTCGAGTTTTTCGAGAGCGTTGGCGGCGACGATAGCGCGTGTGGCGTGGCCCTGCGCACTAAGCAGCGCGTGATTATTGAAGACATTACTAAAAGTGAGATCTATGCCGGCAAGCATTCGTTCGACGCGATGCGCGAAGCGGATGTGATGGCCGTGCAGTCGTTGCCATTGTTGAGCAGCACGGGCAATGTCCTCGGCATGATTTCTGTTCACTTTGCACAAACCCACCGGCCAAGTGAACAGGAGTTGCGCCTGATGGATCTGTTAGCGCGACAAACCGCCGACTATCTGGAGCGCAAACGAGTCGAAGAGGAACGCGAATATCTCCTTGTGCGCGAACACGACCTTCGCCAAACCGCTGAAGAAGCGAACCGGCTGAAAGATGAGTTTCTGGCGATCATGTCGCATGAGTTGCGCAACCCGCTCAATGTGATTCTTGGTTATGCGGAGTTGCTGCTGCGCATGGATGTGATTAAGGAATCGCCGAATCTTTATCGTATGGCCGACGCGGTGAAGCGAAATGCAGTGGCGCAGTCAAAACTGATTCGCGATCTGCTCGATCTGTCGCGTCTGCGAAGCGGCAAACTCGAGCTCAATCGCGAGACTGTTTCACCCGTTGTCTCGATCGAAAACGCGATTGAGACCGTGCGCCTCGACGCCGACAGCAAAGGCATTGAGATAACTGTGTCGTCACCGGACGAGATGTTATTTGTGCAGGCGGATCCGGTCAGGCTGGAACAGATCATCTGGAATTTGTTGAATAATTCGGTGAAGTTTACGCCGCGCGGTGGACGCATCGAAGTTCGTTTGGAAGAGCAAGACGATGAGATTGTGCTGACAGTTTCCGACAACGGGCAGGGAATCGATACTTCGTTCCTGCCTCATATTTTCGAGATCTTCCGGCAGGCTGACTCGCGTACCAATCGCGCACAGGCCGGCATGGGTATTGGTCTCGCGGTGGTCCAACAGTTAGTCGAATTGCACGGCGGTTCAGTCAATGCGTTTTCAGCCGGCACCGGCAAAGGCGCGACGTTCACGATTCGATTGCCACGCAGTGTTGATTCGAAGCGGCCGCTGGCGCCGGTGCTCGATCTGGGTAACGCAACGCTACGGGGATTGGAAGTGCTCGTCGTTGATGACTCGGAAGACACGACGGAGATGGTCCAACACCTGTTGGAGATCGGTGGAGCGACAGTTTGCGCAGTGACGAGCGGGTCTGAAGCTTTGCGTATCGCGCGTGAGAGAAAGTTTGACGTTGTGTTGTCGGATATTTCGATGCCGGAGATGGATGGATTTCAGTTTTTGAGTGAGTTGCGCAAGTTGCCGGGCAAAGAAGATCTGCCGGCAGTTGCGTTAACTGGTTTTGGCCGGCCTGAAGATGTGCAACGCGCCACTGAGGAGGGTTTCTACGCGCACCTCACCAAACCCTTCGACATCCAAACCCTCGCACGCCTGCTCCAGAAAATGCCCCGCCACAAAACCACCGAACTTAGCCGCGGATAGACGCAAATTTACGCGGATCAGTCTTCCGGCCAGATCAGTTTGATCGGAACACTCTCCGCCCTGCGCTCTTTCGGATAACGAACGGCGTTCTGTACGTACCTCACGCCATCAAATACATGATCGACTATGGTGTGCGTGTGACCGCAGACGTGTACGGTTGAGCCGAGCTGTCTGATTTGACTATCGAGCGCAGCGCAGACGGAGACACTTCCCAACCAATCGATTCTTAGATACCCCTTGGGTGGCAGCAGATCCGCGCGCGGCAGGAAGTGTGAAAACGTTATGACAGGCGCGTCGTAAGTCTTCAAGTGTGGTTCGTTCAGGCGTAGAAAGTAATCGGGAAGTGGAGACACATCCGAAGGCCACTTGCAGAAGTGAAAATCGGCCCACGCCTGGCGTGCATACCTTTCGTTATCCGACTCCAGATCAAAGACGCCGTCGTACCAGGAGAAAAGCGGCACTACCCAAAAGTCGTCGAAGCGCACCGGGGTGGTAGTTACGTTTAGCTCAGCGCAGAGTTGAAGAACGCGTCGCAGCTTTTCGATCGAGTCGTACTCGACGCCGCGCACCCAGAGTTCATGATTGCCGGGCGTGAAGAGTAAGTGGCGAAACTTGGAGCGGAGTAGTTCAAGCGTGTCGCGGATGATCTCCGGTCGATCCGAAATATCACCCGCGACAATCAAGGCATCGTCACGATAATCGCTGTCCGAAATCTCTTGCAGCCAGCGAAAGTTTTCTCGGTAGTCGGTATGTAGATCCGACGTCGCAAAAAGCCGCATGCGACGACTATATCAATCCATCACTTCACAGCGGTAGTCGTCGACGGGGCGGCAGCTTTCTTCACGTACTTGTCGTACCACGCAAGATAGCGCTCCCAACGATCGCGCTGGTAACTCGGTCTTTGAATGCCGTGGTTCTCGTTCGGATAGATGATGAGCTGTGTGTCGATGCCCAGACTACGTAGTGCCTGATACATCTGCTGACTACCCTGAACCGGAACGTTGAAATCGCGTTCACCACCGAGGAAGAGCGTCGGCGTCTGGATTCGATCCGCGTGCAGGAACGGATACGAGATCTTCACATACGTTTCCCAAGCTTTTGGATTCCAGGGTGGTCCAATCTCGTAATCGTATTGAATGATGTACTGATCGGTGCCGTAGAATGCGACGGTGAACGCGGTGCCCGCGCCACTCGTCGCGGCTTTGAAGCGATTGTCACTGGCGATCAAGTAGTCAGTCAGAATACCGCCATAACTCCAACCGCCAACGCCGAGTCGATCCGGATCAGCGACACCCATCTTGACGACGTGATCGACTCCCGCGAGTAGATCCTGAACTTCGTAGTTGCCCCAGTCGGCGAAGATTGAACGCGAGAACTTTTGTCCGCGACCGGAACTGCCGCGATAGTTTACGGCGAGCACCGCGTAACCATTCGCCGCAAACACCTGGCGCTCTGTGCTGAATGAATGTTGGTCCTGTCCGTTTGGACCACCGTGAATACGCAACAACAGCGGCACTTTCGTGCCTTTGACGTACCCCACCGGATAAGTCAACACTCCATTTACGGTGGTGCCGTCTTTGCTCTTGAACCCGACTTCTTCAGTTTCGCCAAGATCCAACTCAGCCATGAGTGCGTCGTTCTGGTGAGTGAGTTGGCGCAGCGACTTTCCCTCCCAAACATGGATCTCGTTGGGTTTGTCATCGCTGCTGGTGATAGCCACTGACTTACCGGCGCCGAAGTTCCAACTGAAAACCACAACCGGAGGCGACAGCAAACGTTGTGCGGCGCCGCCCGACAAACTCGCCCTCACTGGATAAACGGAACGATCGTCGGCAACGAGAAATTGAATCGATTTGCCATCAGGCATGAAACGAGGTGACGAGACGCCGCGGTCGAGATCCTCGGCGGCTTTCAACCGGCTCGGCGCGCTGCTGCCGTCTGCCGGAACGAGCGAGAGATGGTCCATGTTGTAGGCGCCATATTGCCTCTCATCGCCTTCGATGAACGCGATCCATTTCGAATCGGGACTCCATTCCGGTCGTGCACGGCTGGCGCGCGTGCTGTTTGGCGTGAGCTGTTTCTCGACTGCGCCCGGTTTAGCTTCCGCGACATAAAGCTGCACTGACGGATCGCGATCGGAATCGTCCGAGTGGTTGCTCGTGAAAGCAATGTGAGTTCCGTCGGGCGACCAGACAGGTGAGCTTTCGTCCCATTTGCTCTTCGTGAGTCGCTCGAGTTTCTTCGTGGCGATGTCGTAGAGGTAGATGTAAGTATGGCGGCCGCTTAGCAGGTAGCCCTGTCCGTCCTGTTTGTATCGATAACGATCGATGACGATCGGCTTCGGGACGCGTGGTGTAGCGCCGGGTTGCGGCGAAGGAGCAGCATCAGCGTCCGGATCGGGATCGCCAACTAAGAGTGCCAGCCGCTTTGAGTCGGGAGACCATTCGTGGCCCTGCAAACGTCCCTTGATCTCCGAGAGTTGCATCGCTTCGCCGCCGTTGCGATCGAGTAGCCAAACCTGGTTGCCGCGTGCTTTGCCGGGTCGTGATGAAGTAAACGACAGATACTTGCCATCGGGGCTGAAGCGCGGCGAACTCTCGCTCTCGTTGCTGAAGGTGATTTGTCGATCGTTGCTGCCGTTGATGTTCACCATCCAGATGTGAGAGTTGGATTTGTCTTCCTTCGCGTCGGTAGTGCCGACGACGTACGCGACCCACTGGCCATCGGGCGAGATTTGCGGATCGCCGACGTTGCGAAGGCGAGTCAGATCGTCGAGTCGAATCGGATGCCGTGCGGTTTGGGCGGCGAGCGAAAAAGCAAACGCCAGGACGAGCAGCAGGGGAAGACAATTCAGGCGTCTTCGAAACATAGGGGCCTCCTAAGATGTGACTTTTAGATCGGGCGCGCAGAGAGGAAGTTTACCGCAAAGAAGATTTCACGCAAAGGCGCAAAGCCGCAAAGAAACCCACAAAAGAAGATGGATCTCTTTGCGTCTTTGCGCCTTTGCGTGAAAACTCTTCCGCTATTCACCACGCACGACGTATTGCCGTCCGGGTGCATAGTTCACGCGGCGGAGTTCCTGCATGCGTCCATCGTCGAGCTTGCCTTCGACGATCTCATAACCCAGCAGTGCGAACACTCTGCCGCGCAGAAACAGTGGTCTCGCGTTTCCATACCAATCGACACACGAAGCGCGGCACTGATCGTCAACCGCTCGCTCAGGCTGCGATCCCAGTTCACCGACCTCACGAAACTGAAGCGAGTCGTTGCGCAGGAAGAGAATCGCCGCCGAACTCTCGAAGAGGTGTTTATACCCTGCGCGTCCCGGCACACTTATGGGTAAGCCGAGCATGCCCGAGGTTTCACCGTCAGGTTTGTAAAAGAATCCGTGACTACGCAACTCTCCCTGCGATGCATCAGCGCGTGTGTATCGCGAAACGACCTCCGGCCATTGCCCGAGACGCAGCGATGAGAAGTGCAGGTTCTTTCCGTCAGTGCCGACAATAACCGCGTCGGAACCCATCTGCTCGATCCGATCGACGCCATGAGGTAGCGTCAACTGATGTGAGTTGCCGCGACTCCAATCCACGATGAACAGATTCGACTGTTCAGACTGCTTCGTCGGATAACTCCAGCCACTGCCCGTCCCGTAGATCAGGTAATTACCGACAAAGCGATTCTGAAACGTATAACCTTCCGGCTTCGGCAACCGGCGATAATTGGCCGCCGGCGCGATCTCGCTGCCATCCGAAAAACTCATGATCGGGATTCGCAGCAGCGCTACGCTGCCCGCCGTATTTTCCGCATCCCACATCCCGTCGCCTCTCGCTTGTGAACGCACGAGCACGTTGAGATGCTGGTCTTCACTCTGAAGGAACGAAAACTGATCGACGGCGCTGCCCGAGACGCGCAACGCACTTGGACCAGACCCATCAAGCGGCATTCGGAACAGCAACGATCGATTCTCACGAGCGCCACCATACCAACTACTGGCCCAAACGAACACCGCATCAGGAGAAACGTAAAAGACGTGTCCCGGAGGCCCCAAGACTGAGGTGGCCTGACAATCAAAACCGCCGTTCGCGAGGTTGCACACGGTTACTGTGTGCAGCGCCGAAGCGTCGTCAACTGGAAAGTCACCTTGCGGCCGGTAGACACGAGTTGCCGGAACGATGCGACGAAACTCTTCCGGCTTTGCATCCTTGTGCCATTTCCTGACTGCCGGGAAGGATTGAAACGGATCTTCAGCGCCTGCATAAAAGTATTGAGGAGCGTAAAAGATGAGTTTGTTGCCGATGAGACGGCTCGCGTAGTTGCGTGAAGAATAGTAGTCATTCGAACGCAGGTGATAGGTCGAACGATATGACAGTTTGCCGTCGTCAGTGATGTCAAAGAGTCCGACTTCAGTGCCGCCGCGTTGATAGCTGTAACCAATCACGACCACAGTGTTTCCGGAGACGAGCATCTCGTCGTACCAGGTGCTGCTCGGATCCATGTCCGGTGCAAAAGCATCGACTGCCGAGATCGGTTTCAACGCGCCGTCACCGATGGCTACAGTGAAGAGCCGTCCGCGACGTAAGACGACAAGATGGTCGCCGTGTACTTTGACGATGCCGCCCTCGTCAACGCCCGCATGCTGCGTGTTGGTTACTGACTCGTCTGCTTTGCCGGCAGCATCAAGTGCCACCATCGGCGCTGCGTTGCTCGCTTCTGCTTTAGCCTCTTTCTCGACTCTTCGTCGTTGTTTCTCGGCTAACTGCCGGAGATAACGCACCAATTCTGCTTCCGACTTGAACGCCTCCATCGTTCGCTTCGTCGGAATGAGATCGGATGCTAAGACCGGCGGAATCGTATCGGTGGTGGCTTCCGTACAGGCCAATAGACCGGAAGTGATTAAAACTGCCGTAAATGTTAGGAGAAAGAAGTTCTTCATGACGGAAGAACGAGGGGCGGGCGGAAACTTGCACCCGCGGATTACACGGATTAGCGCGGATCTGCGTCAATCCGTGTTAATTCGCGGCATTTAATTACTTGTCGTCGTCGGGTGGGATGACGAGTTGCTGGCCGACCTGAATCTTGTCGGGATCGTTTAACTTGTCACGATTTGCATAGAAGATGCGCATGTATTCGCTCGCATCACCATAGAACTGTTTGCTGATCTTCGACAGGTTGTCGCCGCTCTTGACCTCGTATGTCTGGCCTCCGCCACCCTGGCCACCACCTGCTGCCGCGCCCATCGCGCGACTTGTATCGACTGAGATGTCGGCAGTGACATCGTCTCCACCGACGAGTTTGATTTGATCCCAGAATTTATTCTTCGCTTCTTCGGAAGGCGCGATGCCGCGAATGAAAAGCTTGTTGTCCTGCACGTGCAGGTTTTGAAATTGGATCCGTTCGTTATCGGCGGTTGTGAGAACGGTCTGATATTTTTGTTTGAGTTCGTTGAAACGCTGTTGCGCACCCTGTTGTTGCTCAGCTTGGGATGCTCCGCGTCCGAACATCTTGTCAAATAGTCCCATGATGATTCCTCTCCTTGTACGTGATTCAATTCTAAGGGGAAAACGAGGGGAAGCTTTATGGGGTAGTGAGATGATACTACATAAACGGCTACGTCAACATCTCTGCGATCAAGCGATCGACGTGGATGCGAGTAGTGTCGAGTAGTTTAACGCCGTTGTGTTCTTCGGTTCGTAGTAATAACGGGATTTCAGTGCCACCGAGAATGACAGCCTCGATGCCATCACGTGCTTTCATCTCGTTGGCAATCGCGAGAAATCGCGCGCGTGTTTCCGGAAGAAAGACGTCTTTCAGCAGTTCGCCGAAATATTTTTCGTGAATGTAATCCTGTTCTTCTTTGGCCGGTGTGACGAGCTTGACGTCAGTGCGCGAGAAGACCTTCGGATAGAAAGGCGCTTCCATCGTGTAGCGCGTGCCGAAGAGGGCTACAGTCTTGAAGCCGAGTGATTGTGTGCGTTCGCAGGCTGCTTCCACGATGCTGATCAACGGCAGCGACGTTCGTTGCTGGAGTTCGTCAAAGACGATGTGAGCTGTGTTTGCTGTCAGGGCGGCGAAGTCAACGCCGGCTCGTTGTAGTTTTTCAAATTCGGCGACGAGATAATCTCTGACTTTGTCGAGTTCACCGGCGCCCATCCAGGTGATCATCCGTTTCAGATCGACGCTGTTGATGATGACAGGCGGAGAAGCACCATCGACTTTCTCGCGGTACTGCGCGGTGAGCAGGCGATAGTAGTCGATGGTTGATTCCGGGCCGGTGCCGCCGATGAGACCGAGTGTTTTCATAAGAGCCTTTCACGCAAAGACACAAAGTTTGCGCAAAGGCGCAAGAGGATTTAAAAGTGCCTTTGCGTCCTCTTTGCGCCTTTGCGTGAAATATTATTGCTGCGTGGTCGTGCTGCGCGTGACGTCGCCGATGTCATACTCCGGTTTTGGCACGCCCATGAGCCACTTATCGAACCAGCCGACGATGTGCTGTAGTCGCTCGACTCGATGCCATGGTTGACCGGAGCGCGACAGTTCGTGTGACTCGTTAGGGAAACGCACCATCACCGTCGGTATCTTCCGGTACTTCAATGCCCTGAACATTGCTTCACCGCCTGGTCCAGTCGGCGTACGCAAGTCAGCTTCGCCCAGTATCAACATCAACGGCGTTTGGATCTTGTTGACGTAAGTAATCGGCGAACGCCGGCGATAGTCTTCCGGATCTTCAAACGGCGGCGCCTTGCACCACGATGGTTGGAAGAGTGTGAAGTCAGCCGTGTACCACCAGTCAGCCCAGTCTGCAATGTCGCGTTGCGAAACCGCAGCCGCGAAACGCGTCGTCTGCCCCACAGTCCAATTGGTTAACAACCCGCCGCCACTGCCACCGGTGACGCCCATCTTCTTCTCATCGATGTAACCACGCTTGATGAACTCGTCGACGCCGGCCATCAAATCTTTGTAATCGTCGCCGGGATAGTTGTGTTGAATGATGTTGCCAAACTCCTGCCCGTAACTGGTGCTGCCGCGCGGGTTCGGGTAAAGCACAACGTAACCCTTCGCCGCCATCCACTGAAATTCGTGATCGAAGACGAACCCGTAAGCCGCGTGTGGTCCACCATGAATGTTGAGAATCAGCGGATACTTCTTGTTCGGATCAAAGTCAGGTGGCTTTTGTATCCAGGTCTGAATCTTCTTCCCATCGAAACTCGAATGCCACATTTCTTCAGGTTCGGTGAGATTCAGTTTTGCGAACAACTCGTCGTTGATATGTGTGAGTTGTCTTGGCTGACCACCGGGCTTGTCGAGCCAGTAGAGATCACCGACGCGCGTCGGAGTCGAGATCAAAAGCAGAAACTTCGAAGCATCGGGCACGGCGCGGAAATTCACGACTGCCTGGTTACCGTCGGTGACGTCCGACAGTTTTCCACTCGCGACATCAAACGAGCCGACGTTCGCTTTGCCTTCCTTTACATAAACGATCGAGATGCTGTGACCGTCAGCGGACCACACCGGAAAATTGCCGCCACCGCTACGTGGTGCGACGTTGTCACCCGTCAAACCACCGCCGATGTCGAAATCAAAATTGGCGGTGAGATTCCTTGGCTTTGCATTCGCGCTGAGATCCATCACCCAGAGATCGGGTTGCGAATAAGAGCGCACCGGCTGGCTCGCCGATCCTACAAATGCGACCTGTTTTCCGTCCGGGCTGACGGTAAATCCGAACGCGCCCATATCGAACGACGTGAGTTTTGAAGGTTCACCACCAGTGACTGCAATCGTGTAGACATCCGTGCGCGGCAGTTCGTAGTAAGGCTCGTCGGTGTAGTCAGTTTCGAAGTAAAGACGAGAACTGTCTATGGACCAGACTGCGCCGCTATCGCCAAAGTGTCCCTTCGTCAACTGCTTCGGTGTCACCTTTTCGTCACCTGTTTTCGGAGCGTTGATGACCCAGATGTGATTTGGATGTTTGAAGTCGAGATAACCGGCGTCATTGGCGCGATAGACCGCGCGGCTGATCACCCGCACATCGCTTTCGCGTTCCGGCGGAGTCGGACTTGCCGCCGGACTCGGACTCGGTTGCGGCTGGTTCTTTGCGGCCGCTTTCGCGAGCTCTTGCTCAGTCGCACCGTTGTAGAAAGCAATCATCTTCCCGTCAGGAGACCACTGTGGGCCACCCGCGCCGCGTGGCAGAGTCGTAAATTGGAACGGCTCGCCGCCTGCCATCGCCAGCATGAACAACTGTGCTGCCTCGACGCGGCCCGAAACCTCAGGCGCACGCACGAAGAGCAGATACTTGCCGTCCGGTGACCAGCGCGGGGTCGTGTCGCGTGGTCCATTCGTCAACTGGCGCGTCTCGCCGGTCGCGGTTAGGACGGTCCAGATAGCGGTGTTGTAACCGTCTTTCTTGTCGTTCACAGTGGTGCGAACGAAAGCAACGCGAGCGCCGTCCGGAGAGACCTGTGGATCGCCGATCCAGACGAAGTCAAAGATGTCTTTTTCAGTGATGTTGCGTTTCTGCGCGGTGGCGGGCGCACACAAAGAGACGAGGACGATCAGAAGCAGCGAGACACGAACGCGCATGATGATTTCCTTTCGAGGTCGCAGCTTACACAGATTTACGCAGACGATTTACGCAGATATACGTAATAAACCACGCCGCCATAGTCGTCCGTCAAGAGAAACGCGTCTTTTCCGAAACTGAAAACATCCGCGGGGCGGCCGTTGATCCGGCTCAACTCGAAGAACCCGGTGATGAAATCGGTGGACGCGCCAGACGGACTGATTCTTACAACCTTATAACCCCGCCGCAGGCTTTTATTTGTCGATCCATGTAGCGCAACCAGAAAAGAACCGGCGAGATCCGAAGAGTTTTTCGAGTCGAAGTACTCCAATCCAAGCGGCGAGCTATGGGCGGGAAACGGTGTCAGCGCCGCAGGTACCTTGCCGCAATCGAATTTCGTGCCGTTTACATTAAATTTCGGATCGGCGTAGACCTTTGGACCCGCCTGGAAGCAGTAAGGCCAGCCGTAATTTTTACCGTCTTCGAGGGCGTAGAAGGTGTCGGCGGGACGATTGATACCGAGATGATCTGACCCCATGTTTGTCGCGTAGAGCTTGCCTCTGGTCCAACGCAGCCCGACCGCATTGCGCAGGCCGCGAGCGTAGTAATGCTGGCCCGTACCATCAGGGTTCATCTCGAGAATGCTGGCCCGAACTTCTTCTTTCTCTTCGCACGCATTACAACTGCTTCCGACCGCGACGTAGATCTTTCCGTTGCCGCCGACGATCACGGTGCGTGTTAAGTGCCAGCCGCCGTATTTGTAACTGAGACCATAAGCGGGAAAAGTCGCCAGCACGTGAGGATCACCGTAGGGCGAATCCTGTCCGGCGACGTAACGATAGCGAACCAGACGATCGGTTAGCGCGAGATAGAACCACTGTGTGCCGTCGCGGTCGGTATAGAAAGCGACGCTGTTTGGATTGTGCAGGCCGGTGAGATACTTCGTGACCTTCTTGAACCTTCGCGTTGTTTGGTCAAACTGATCGAGGATATAGACGACGCCGAGATGATTGTCAGTGAGGTTGTACATGTCCGTGACGAAGAGACGGTTGTCAGGACTCATCGTCATGAACCGGACCCTTTTCAGACCTTGCGCCGCCACCTTGATCTCGTAATCTTCGGGAAGGTTCAGGTCAAACGCCTTTCCGTTGGCCAACGAGATTGGGTGTGGAACCAACTTCTGGGCTGGAACTGTTGAATGAATAAACGCGATCAGGAATGTCAGTAGAAGTAGTTTAAGGGGTGGCATCGCGGAGAAAATAACACAACTCTGCGGCCCTCTGCGTATCTCCGTGTTCTCTGCGATAAAGACGCAGAGGGCGCAGAGATACGCCGAGGACCGCAGAGATGCACCCGTAGGGGCGAACATGTGGGCGGCGCCGCGCGCGTCGCCCACATGCTGCGCCCTACGGAATGCAAAAGAAACCGCGTTGATCAAATAACACCTGAGCCCGCAAATTATTCCGGCGAATTTTTCAAGCGGTGAGGTGTAGAATACGGTGGTCAAAACTCAGGACTATGGACGGCCTCTTTAACAACCTCGGATTTGGCCTGGAGGCGCTCGAGCACCTCGATGCCCTTTTTGGTTACGCCATGGCCTTAACGCGTGACCTGACCGAGGCTGAGGACTTAGTGCAGGAGACTTATCTGCGCGCGACGACTGCGTCTCATCGTCCCGATCCTGACAGTAATCTGAAGGGCTGGTTGTTTGTAATCATGCGCAATGCCTGGTTGAACCAGGTGCGACACAAAAACAACGGCCCGCGTTTTGTCGAACTCGAGACCGGCGAACAGGCCGTTGACGAAACGCATGAGAATCCACACATTGTTTATTTGAGGAAGCTGGAACGCGAACAGGTGCGAGAAGCGATTGAGAGTTTGCCTGATGCTTACCGCGAGATAGTTGTTTTGCGCGATATCGAAGGTTTCACTTACCAGGAGATTGCCACCGTGCTTGACTGTCCGGCCGGCACGGTGATGTCGCGACTCGGTCGCGCGCGCGGCCAGTTGCGAAAACTTCTTTCCGGTTGGCAAACCAGGGCACGTATCAGAGCAGTTTGAGGAGTGGCGTTTGAGAAATTGTGATGACATTCGCGGGCGATTGACGTTGTACCTCGACAATGAGTTGCAGGGAGACGAGCGTGGCACGGTCGAAGCGCATTTGAGTGAGTGTGAGTCGTGCGCTGCTGTTTTTAAGAGGGAGCTTAACTTTCTCAACACGATTCGCGAGAGTGGACCACTGCACGTCGCTTCGCCGGAGTTGCGTAACCGGGTCGAGCAGATCTTGAAAGTGTCACCTCGTGAGGAGCGGCGGCGGGGGTTTCGTTTTCAGTGGATGGTAGCGACTGCCGCGGGGTTGTTGGTGCTGTTGTTGCCCGTGCTGGTCTGGCGCATCGTAAGGCAAAAAGAGCCGGCGCCAGTGTCACAAGTTTGCGGTTTTGCGATGATGGCTGTCGAAACTCACTTGCGTCACATACGCGGGCAGTTGCCGCTGGAGACGGAATCAGCGCGCCCGCAGGACATTTCGGCGTGGTTCGCAAATAAGGTTAACTTCAGTGTTAAGCTGCCGAACTATCAGGAGTCGTCGGGGCAGGAAAAGCTTTACACCCTCGAGGGCGCGCGGCTCGTCTATTATGAGAATCAGTACGCGGCTTACGTTGCGTATAGCATGGCAGACCGGCCGATAAGTTTAGTTATCACTTCCGACTCGACAGCGAAACCATCCGGCGGTGAGGAGATCTCTTCGAAGGGATTGAAGTTTCACTACAACGCGATTGATGGATTGAAGGTGATCACCTGGTCCGATCGCGGTTTGACTTACGCGCTCGTCTCCGATCTCGAGGAACGCGGCCAACAATCCTGTATCGTCTGCCACGCCGGCACAAAAGATCAGGACTTCATCGAGCCACTAAAACCACACTAAAAATAGCCACAAAAAGGCACAAAAGGCTCATAAAAAATGATTTCCTCAATTGTTAAATCATTTTGTGGCTTATGTGCTTTTTTGTGGCTAACTATTTCTTGAATACATCTTGATGATGCGCTCGATCGCGGCGCGGCAGACTTTACAGAAGTGGTCGGTCCGGGAAAACATGATGCAATCGACTTCCGGCCGGTAGTAACCACGCGCTTCGTACATCGCGCCTTCAAACGCACCCACCTGCCCGAAGTGTTTCTCAGCGGCGAACATCTTTTGCTCGTGCGCAAGCTCTTCCCGAAACAACGCCTCCATCTCTTCTTCGGGTCGCTTGTCCTTGCGCAACTGCACACGTCGTCGCTGGATCTCCCGCGAGTAGTTCTCAAACGCTTCCTTGTTCCACGGTGTCGGAATCGGCGTCACGTTTGCGAAGGGTGAAGCCAGGTTGCGCCACTTCAGTGTGCTGACGTCCAACAGCGCGGTCACATTGGGTTCCCACGGTTCCACTCGCTCCGCAGGTGGAGTATAAGCGACTGACGAGGTGTAGTATTCGTCTGCTAGTCCGGCGAAGTGATGGCCAAACTCGTGTACGAAGACGTAGTTGGCGAAGGCGTTGTCGGAAGCCACGGTGCTGTATAGATTGAAGATGCCGCCGCCACCGTAAGTACGACCATTAACGATCACTTCGATGAACTCGTACGGCGCGAACTGCGCAGTCCGGCGCAACGCGTGATTGTCGAAAGTCAGGACGTATCGCTCTGATCCAAAGGCATCGTAAGTCGCACCCAGTGGGGAGTCGCGATAGATGCCGGTCGAAGGTCTCGAGATCCCTGACTCCGTTGCCGGCGGACACAGAGCCCAGACGTTAAAACTCCGGCGATTCTCTTTAAAAGGCGATGTCGCGAAGAGCGTGTCGGTAAGCCGTCGCGCATCCGCTTCAAACTTCTTTGCCTCGGCGGCAGTGTAGCCGTCGCCGAGGATTAAGAAGTCGACGCGGTCTTCCGGTTCACCTGTTTTCTGAATCGTCACTAAGGGCGCGGGCGCCACGGGCTTCGAGCGATCGACAAACTGGTCCGCCGGATCGATCGTCGTGGTCCAGACGTCCTGAAACACGTTCTTCGCGTCTCGTTTCTTCAGCACGACGCTGACGGGCGCGGCCGGCGCCGGGAAGCGCAGCGACTCCTGAAACGTGCGCTTAATCGTCTTCGCCTCGTCGGTTGTTTCCCACTCGCCGTAGATCGACGCGAAGCCACGTGAGTACAAAAGCTGCTTCGTCTTCGCATCGCGGACTTCAAACAGGTACTTGCCGAGGTTCGACGAATCGATCGCCTGTGACGGATGTCCCGGCCACGGAAGCGGCTCGATCGCGACGCGATCCACGCTGAACACTTCCGACGACGCATCCCCTGTGTGGTAGTAGTCCAGCCGCATCGTCGGCGTAGCAGCGACGGTAACAGCGGCAAAGAGCAAAACGGATGACAGGGCCAGTACAAACTTGATCATAACGTCGATAATACAGATGAAAACCGGTCCGTGTCACCCGCGTTAATCCGCGGCACATGCTATACTCTTGCGATTTATGGCTAGCGTCCTCGAGATCATCCCGCTCGGTGGTATCGGCGAGTTTGGAATGAATTGCATGGCTTTGCGCTACGGCGACGAGATGTTGATTCTCGACGCCGGGATGGGCTTTCCGGAGGAGACTGCCTACGGCGTCGATGTGTCCATTCCGAATTTTGGTTTTCTTGACGAATACAGAGACAACATCACCGCTATCGTTCTCACACATGGCCACGAAGACCACCTCGGTGCGCTGCCATACCTGCTGAAGAAATTCAACGTTCCGGTCTACTGCTCGCATTTCACCGCCGGGCTCGCGGAGAGCAAACTCGAAGAACACGAGCTGCTTGATAACGTGCTGCTGCACCGCGTCGAGCCGCGAGATGTCGTGGACATCGGCGTCTTCCAGGTGGAATTCATACGCGTGTCGCATTCGCTCGTTGACTGCTTCTCACTCGGTATCAAAACGCCGGTCGGCACCATCATCCACACGGGCGACTACAAGGTTGACGAGACGCCGGTAATCGGCGAGCCCATCGATCTACGTTCCTTCCGGCGATATGGGCAGGACGGGGTTCTGGCACTCCTTTCGGACTCGACGAATGCCACTGTGCCCGGTCGTACCCCCTCGGAGCGGGCCGTTATCCCGGCGTTTGAAGAAATCTTTTCCGAGGCGAAGGGACGCATTATCGTGGCGGCCTTTGCGTCGTCAATTCATCGTTTGCAGATCGTGCTCGACGTGGCGCAGCAGTTCAATCGTCACGTCTGTGTGCTTGGACGTTCGATGCAGAAGAACGTTGAGGTTGCGGACCGCCTTGGATACCTCGACATTCCGGACGGCCTGCTCGTTTCGCTCAACGAAGCGAAGATGATGAGCGACGATGAGATCGTGTTTTTAGTTACAGGATCACAGGGCGAGTCACGCGCAGCACTCTCTCAGATGGCGACGCAGAGTTACAAGGGACTAATGATCGACGAAGGCGACACGGTCGTGCTTTCGGCGCGCATCATTCCCGGCAACGAGCGGGTGATCTCG
>Ga0105248_10001685_pt1 | contig 24592 bp, 20 predicted proteins | sample KBSS34metaG_FD_81524 | JGI IMG/M metagenome (GOLD analysis project Ga0105248, IMG submission 81524) | Switchgrass rhizosphere microbial communities from Kellogg Biological Station, Michigan, USA - KBS S3-4 metaG | ecosystem: Host-associated > Plants > Roots > Rhizosphere > Soil | place... | reverse complement strand
GCCGTTCAGGAGCGCCAGCGTGATGGCGAACTGCCCGACGAGCAGCGCATGGGTCCAGCGCCGTACGTTCGGCGGTGCGCTCAGGCGCCCGCCGTCCTTGAGTCCATCGGCGGTCGCGCGACGCGAGGCATAGACGGCGGGCGCCAGGCCGAAGAGTCCGGTGGTGACCAGCGCGATGGCCGCCAGCGTTCCCAGCAGGCGGGCGTCCATCTTGAGATGCCAGTAGGGCAAATGCGGCGCGGCCTGCGACGCCGAGAACGTCAGGGCGAGCCAAGAGCCCGCGACGGCCAGGACCCACGCCACCGCCGCCAGCAGCAGGCTCTCCATCAATAGGCCCCGCACGATCCGCCACTGCGTGGCGCCGATGGCCAGCCGGATCGCGATCTCGCGCGAGCGATAGGCGGCGCGTGCCAGCAGCAGATTCGCGAGATTGGCGGCGGCGATGAGCAGGACGAAGGCAGCGGCGAGCAGCGGCATGTAGACCGACGAATTTGCGAGCCTCATCTCGCCGCCGCCGTTGTACGCCTCGAGCAGAGTGTTCACGAGCGGCCGGATATCCTTGTTCGTGTCGGGATGCGCCACGGCGATGTTCGCCGCGATCGGCGTGAGTTCGGCTCGCACGCGGTCGAGGTCGGCGCCGTCGGGCATGCGGCCGATCATCATCAGCGGGCGTGTGTCGCGGCGTTGCGCGGTCACCCCCGGCATCTGTGCCAGCGGCAGCCAGATGTCGGTGAAGTCGATGAAGCGGACACCGTCGGGCATGACGCCGATGATCGTCGCGGGAATCGCGCCGTTGACCGAGAGCTCTCGCCCCAGCACGTCGCGGCTTGCCCCGTAACGGCTCTTCCAGATATTGGCTGAAATGATCGCCACGGCTTCGGCACCCGGACGATCGTCGGCCGCCGAGAAGTCGCGACCGAGCTGTGGCTTGACGCGCAGCACTGAGAAGGTGGCGGCGGAGACGTACAGCCCGTCAAACTGTTCGGGCGTGGCGCCGTCGCGCCCCAGGCTGATGGTGGTGATCGCAAAGGCGGCCGCCGGGCCGTCGAATCCCCGCGCCTCGCGGCGCCAATCGTCGAAGTCGAGGTACGACAGGCCGGCTTCTCGGCCACGTCCATCAAGCGTCCGCATGATCGCGATGCGGTCAGGGCGCTCGAACGGGAAGTCGCGCCATAGGGCGGCGTAGGTGCTGATGAAGGTGGCGTTCGCCACGCCCATCGCGAGCGCGAGCGTGAGGATGGCGCCGGCCGTGGCCCAGCCGTTCCTGGCGAGGATGCGCCACGCAAATCGCACGTCCGCCCAGAGATCGGAGAGGGCGGGCGGCCTGCGCACGTCGCGGCTCACCTCTTTCACGCGACCCCTCTACTGGAGAGACACGGTCGCGTTGCGCTTGGGCACGAAGCCGACCGGGATACGCGTCGTCTCTTTCATCGAGGCGATATCGACGACCGACACATCGTTCGTGACCGGGTTGGCGACATAGGCGGTCCTGCCGTCTGGCGTCAGCGTCACCCATCCCGCGCCTTTGCCGCCGAGCTCGGCGCTGCCGACGAGTTTCAGATCAGGCAATGAGTACGAGTACAGATAGTTGTTCAAGCGGCTGCAGACGACGAGCGTTTTGCCGTCGGCCGTCACGGCCATGCCATGCGACGGATCGGAGCCTTCGGGCACCGTCATCTTCCCCGGCGGGAGATCGGGGTTGGTGATCCGCTTGATCTCTTTCCGCGTGGCGAAATCGACGACCGCGAAGCCGTTGAAACCGGTGAGCTGCGCGAAGATCCACCGGGTCGAGCCGTCAGGATTCGTGTTGAAGGTCATCGGCCGAATGCCGAGATCCATCTTCAGGGTCCACGCTGGCTCCTCGGTCTTCGCGTCGATGACGTTGATTGTGGCGCCGGCGATCGATCCGGCCACGACATAGCGGCCATCGGGCGTGACGTAGGCGTTGTGGATCGTGCCCTGGGTCGGCACCGTCTTCACCCGCTGCATCGACGTCGTGTCGATGACATCGACGCCGCCTGGCGCCTGAATGATGCCGACATACACCCGGCTGCCGTCCTTGCCGACGGCCATGTTGTTGGGGTGACCGCTGAGGGGAATCTTCTTCAGTATGGCGAGCGACCTGGCGTCGACGACGTCCAGCGTGCTCTCGGCTTCGTCGCTGATGTAGATGCGGCTGCCGTCCGGCGAGCCGCCGGCGCCGTGGCCGGCCTCGATCCCGCGGATGATGCCGACGACCTTGTTGGTCGCCGGATCGATCACGTGCACGTTGTCGCCCGCGCTGTTGGTCTGAATGATCCGCGGATGACGCTCGGTCGCGGAGATCGTCTCGCCCATCACCCACGCCTTGAGCGTCAGCCATTCGGCGTCCTGCCGCGAGGCCCAGTGCTTGCCGCCGTTGTGATAGAAGTCGCCGCCGTCGGCCTCCGCGAGTGGATGCATCAGCAGCCGGCTCTTCAGGCTGCCTGGCACCACCATCCGTCGCACCGCATCGAAGTTCTTCCGCGATTCTTCTTCGGTCCACGCCGTGCGCCCGGCGTCGAGCGGCTGCAGGCGCAGCGGCGTGCCCGACCCGTGGCACGCGATGCAGCGCGCGTGGCCGGCACGCTCGGCGAGAAAGATCGGCTGGACTCTGGTTTTGAAGAATTCGTAGTCAAGCGACGGAGCGGCCGCGGGTGTCTGTGCGACTGCCTGGGAGGACATCGCAAGCACCAGGATGGCGGAACGGGCGACATGCATATAAAGCCCTCTCTCGACGCCCGGCAGAGCGTGTAGCGGGGAGTATCGGCCTGCCATCTCGGGCTGTCAAGGAATCGTGGCGCCATAGACGGCATCTTCGAAGTCGGACAGCTGCATGACGACGTTGTACCGCACGGTCAGCGAACCATCTTTCAGCGTTCCGGTCGCCCCCCATGCGCCCGCAGTGCTCCAACCTTCCCACTGGAAGGTGATGACCCCGCTCGATTCCGTGTACCCGCCGCGATACTCGACGCCAAGCGACACGTACTGGAGCACGAAGGCCCCGTTGTCGTAGAGGACGAAGCGCGACTGCTTCGTGTAATCCATCAGACGGTACGTGAGCTCGTGGCTGAAGGCGAAGGTGCGCGACTGGCCCGCCAACGGCGGGAAGTTGCCAGGAGACGGCGCAGGCGTTGACGGAACGGCGGAGCTCTGACGGCTCGCACTCGGTGCAGCGGGCGCCGAGCGACCGCACGCGATGGTGAGTACCATCATTCCGACAAGGGCTCCGCCCGAACGGGCCGCGTGCATCCCTTTCAGCGACATGAGTCACTCCTCTCTGGACCGTACCGGCTGAATGGGATTCAACCACGAAGCGGTTCCTTTTGACTGGCCGATTGGACGCGACTACGCTGGCAGTGCGCATCAGGACGCGCCCGGGCGCAGGAGGTCGGCATGTCGACTCTCGATTCGCTCGACGAAGTCGGGCAGCTCAAGCAGGCGATCGACACCAACGACATCGAGCGCGTCAAGACGATGATGACGCACAATCCCGCCCTCCATCGAGCGCCGCTTGGCTATGGAAAAGACGGGCCGCTCACATGGGTGGCCGAATGCCGCGTGCCGTGGGCGCCGCCGACGCCGGCCAGGCTGGCCATGGCCAGGTGGATGATCGAACACGGGTCGGATGTGCACCAGGGCGGAGATGGCCCGCTGGGCAGAGCGGCGCTCAAGGGTAATCGCATACCGATGATGGAGCTTCTCGTGTCCTACGGAGCCGACGTGAATGCCGAATGGCACGGAGAGTTCCCGATCATCTTTGCGCCGTGCGAATCTGTCGATCCCGAGGCGCTCGCGTGGCTGCTGAAGCGAGGAGCGAATCCAAACTGCGGGAATGGCCGCGGCCGCGGCACAGCGCTGGATTACGTGATTGCGACCTACGCGCGTTCACCGGAGCGGTTGAGCGCCTGCATCGACGTGCTCCTCGAGGCGGGGGGCACGACGAAGTACGACGCTCCAGGCGTGCTGGACGTGCTCGGTGGTCAGCTCGATCGCCTGGCGCAGCGGCTCGACGCCGATCCAGAGCTGGTGCATCGGCGGTTTCCTGAACTGGACTGCGGCAACACAGCCGGCCGTCGTCTCCTGCTCCAGGGAGCGACCTTGCTGCATGTGGCGGCCGAGTTCGGCAATGTCGACGCCGCGCGGCTACTGCTCGATCGCGGCGCGGACGTCAACGGGCGCGCCACCCTAGACGCTGGCGGCGTCGGCGGGCAGACGGCCATCTTCCACGCCGTCACACAGTGGGACGATCGAGGGTTACCGATGGCGCAGCTGCTGGTGGAGCGTGGCGCCGACCTCGGCGTGCGCGTGAAACTCCCGGGGCACTACGAGCGGCCGGAGGAAGTCGTCGAATGCACGCCGCTGGACTACGCGCGGCGGTTTCCGGAAGAGTCCGATTCTGAGCAGAGCAAAACGCTCGCGTTCCTTATGACCCTTGTTTCTTCCTCGCCGCCCAGTATTTCTTCATCCTCGCGCTGACCGCCTTCTTCGCCGCCGCCGACATCGGCTTGCGCCGCTTTCTGAGACGGTCGAACTCCTGCTTCGGCGCGGCCGGACTGATCGCCGATCCGAACTCGAGATGCGGGAATGCCTTGATCAGTGCGGCAAGCTCCGCCTTCAGTTCGTCGTAACGGTGCGAGGCGCCCTTCTTGGCGAATTCGATAATCGAGGATGAATGCTTTGGCATAGCCTGCGATGGTACTCAAGCGCCTGGCCGAGGGCAAACGAGCCGGCTCACTCGTTCGAGTGCGGGTAGCTGCGCGGATCGCTGAGCCACGCCTCACTGATGGTGCCCAGATCGCGGCGTGCCGCCTGCCGCCGGATGCGGCTGACCAGCGCCCAGATGCCGGCGGCCGCGAGGCCGGCGGCGAAACTCAGATACCACCCACGCTGCATAGCGTCCATCGTCGCTGAACACCGGGGCTGGTTTCAACCTCAAGCGGAGCAGCAACGGCGATCGCCGATCTCTGTGACTTGAAGACCGCGGTTACTTCCGCGTTCCCGCGGTTTCTGTGCATCTCGTCGCGTGGCGACAACTGCAGGCGTCGTTCTGTGGCAATGAGTAAGGCGCTCAATCACGGCGCGCCTTTCCCCGCGCGGGATCTTCCGTTGACGCAATCAGTTCCGAACACGGCGGCGATCGGCTGCGCATGGACCGTGCCTTGCGGATGCGTGCGGCGACTCTGTCCCCGCACCCAATTCGCGCGGGGCCTTGACCTCCCTTGACGGACGCGGCGCGGGGACAGAGTCATCCCGTTACTTCACAAGGAGGGTTCGATGTTCCGTACCGTGTTCTCGCTCGTCGTTGTCTCGTGCCTGCTCTCCGCACTGCCGTCCGCGGCGGTCGCCGCGCAATCGAAGGCGCCGGCCCGCGCCGCCGCCAAGCCGGCCTCCACCGCGATCGTCAATCTGAACACCGCCTCGGCGAGCGATCTCGAAGGGCTGCCGGGCATCGGCGCGAAGACTGCGGCCCGCATCGTGGAGTACCGGCAAAAGAACGGCCCCTTCAAGAAAGTTGAAGAGTTGATGAACGTTCGCGGCGTGGGGGAAAAGAACTTCCTCAAGCTGAAGCCGCAGCTCACGATCGCGGCGGCGAAAGCCGATCACGATCGTCCGCAGCTGCCGTAAGCGGGCCAGGTCCGGGCGCCTCGCCGCGCCCGGGCCGTCACCGTTCATGACGCGCCTACTCGACGGTCACGGCTATTCGTTGCTCGAATTGATGATGGGAGTGGCGCTCTGCGTCACGCTCAGCGGCGCCGCCGTCCCCGAGTTTCTGATCGCGCTCGACGATACGCGGGCGAGCGGGGCGATGTATCACATCTCGGGCCGCCTGCAGCGCGCGCGCATGGAGGCGGTGACCAGGTCGGCGATGGTCGGCATGAAGTTCACACAGTCCGCCGCAAGCTACAGCTACGCGGTGTATCTGGACGGGAACCGAAACGGCGTCCTGTCGCGCGACATTCAGATCGGGATCGACCGATTGATCATGTCGGCCGAACGTTTGCCGGACCAGTTTCCCGGCATCGAGTTTGGAGCGATTCCGGGTCTACCGCCGGTCGACCCTGGCGGCACACCGCCCGGAACGGATCCGATCCGCCTCGGGTCGGCGAACATGGCAAGTTTTTCCGCGGTTGGCACGTCCTCGTCAGGCACGGTCTACATCCGGAGCCGGCGCAACGCGCAATACGCGGTGCGGATCTTCGGCGACACCGGCAAGACGCGGATGTTGAAATTCGACGCGAGGACACGGTTATGGAAACAGCTCTGAGCGACTTTCCACCCGATCGGCGCGGCAACCGGCGTCTGGACGCTCTCGAAGAACATCGCATCCTGTCGGCGAGTGTCCGCCCGGGGGAGCGCGCCCGGGTGATCGACGTGTCGGCCGGCGGTGTGCTCATCGAAACAAGTCAACGACTGCTGCCGGGCACCTCCGTGGAAGTCCAACTGGAGCGGCGAACCGAGCGTGCCAGCATCCACGGCCAGGTACTGCGGTGTGCGGTTGTCCGGCTGCGTCCGACCTGGGTGTGTTACCGCGGCGCGATCGCGTTCGACCGCGATCTTCCGTGGTTCGTCGAGGGACGCGGGGAACGAACTACTCCGCAGGTGATCTGAGATGACGGTCGAAATCACGGAATGTCCCAATGTTTCTGAAAGCGAAGGCTCCATGAGCGATGGCATCAGCTTTGGTTCCGCGGTCACCATGCCCGAGTACATCCCACGGCAGCGCGATCGCCGCGAGACCGTCGCAGAGCTGGTCGCGGCGCTCGCACGCGCGCTCGATCGCCGCCTCGACGTGTCTCTCATGCGCGGAGCCTTCGAGACAGCGCTCGGTCGGGCGATTCCCGTGCGCACGGTTCACCTGCGCGAGATCGGCAGTCGATGGGGCGGTCGCAGCGACGTGGCGGGTCCGGAAGCAGTCGCACTCGACGTGCCGGGCGCGGACCCGTCATCCCAGGGTCTTCTCGAGGTGACGTTCGATCCCGGCGGTCGTCTTGGCGACTGGGATTTCCAGTTGTTGGGGACCGCCGCGAATCTGGGCGCGCTCGTACTCGAAATCGAACGCAGCCGCCTTCAGCTGGCCCGCGCCGGTCTGCTCAACCCCAATCGGCAGCGCCGCGACGGCGCGGCGCCGTTGATCGGATCGACCGATGTGATGCGGGCCCTTCGTTCGGCGATCGAGCGAGTCGGCGCCACCGACTTCACGGTGCTCTTAGAGGGCGAGAGCGGCGTCGGGAAAGAGCTGGTGGCGCGCCAGATCCACGAGTTGAGCCGCCGACGCACCGGTCCGTTCGTCGCGATCAACTGTGCGGCATTGGTCGAAACCCTGCTCGAAGCGGAGCTCTTCGGCATCGAGGAACGCACGGCCACCGGTGTGCGCGGCCGGAGAGGGAAGTTCGAGATCGCAGAAGGCGGCACCCTCTTTCTCGACGAGGTATCGGACCTGTCGCTGTCCGCTCAGGCGAAGCTGCTGCGCGCCATCCAGGACTTGTCGGTCGAGCGCGTGGGCGGCCAGGGCACCCACCGCGTCGACATCCGCATCGTGGCGGCGACCAATCGCAGCCTGACATCGCTCGTCGAGCAACGCCTGTTTCGTCCGGATCTCTTCTACCGCTTGAGCGGCGTCGATATCCGGGTGCCCACACTCCGCGAGCGCCGGCCCGACATCCTCGAACTTGCCCTGTACTTTCTCGAGCGGCATCGTTCGACGAAGCCGCTCCGGTTGTCGGCGGGGGCCTCCGACGCGTTGATGGCCTACGACTGGCCCGGCAACGTGCGCGAGCTGGAGCGGCTGATGGAACGCGCCGTGACGCTCGTGGACGGCGACGTCATCGAGCTCGACGACCTGCCGCCCATCGTCAGCGGCGACTACGGCACGGCGGTGGGGCCGTCATTGCGACGGAACGACAGCCTCCGCGCTTGGGGTAGCCGATACGCGCGGCTCGTGCTCGACCGATGCGCCGGTAACAAGCGTGAAGCGTGCCGCGCGCTCGACATCACCTATCACACGCTTCAGTCGTATCTCCGCTTCCCGGTCCACGATCCGCCGAATCTCGAAGAAGAGGATGGATCGACGGCCGCGCCCGACGGCTGGCCAGGCGAGGTGGACCCGATCGACGGACTGGAGGTGGAATCGGCGGTGTGATTGAGATGACGCGCTCGGCGCGTCGTTCGGGCCGGGGGTCTCCGGCAAACGTGGAAGACGAGACAGGGGCGGCTTGATGGCCGCGAGGTCGCGCGTTTTCCTCATGCACGGCGTGAGGAGACGGCACGATGAAGAAATGGCTAGCGTTCGTGGTCGTGGGCCTGGTGGCTGGCACTTTGACCTGGCCGAAGTCCGGCGTGGTCGCGAGAGCGGCACAGGGAAATCCGCTCGTACAGCTTATCCCGCCTGGCCAGAAGCAGGTGGGCAATCCCGGTGAGAAAGGGGCGACGTATTACGGCCTGGAGGCGCAGACCACGCGATTGACGACAAGGTTCCGCGACGGTCATGAGGCGGTGACGGAGCGTGGGTTGGTTGGCGAGGTGATGACCACGCTGCGCGACGAGAGCGGGAACGAACGCGCGCGGCTGCGATTGAACCGAATCGACGGCGGACACGATATGCTGCACTTCGAACCGAGCGGCGGCGCGCCATTTCAGGCGCTCAGCGATCCGGTCCTCGTCAAGCCCACGCTGGACTGGGCCACGCGTCAGGCGTACAGCCTGGTCAAGGACGGCACCGACGATCTCGTCTGGGACGGCGGAATGATGCGAAGGAAGGGGGTCGCGCGCCGCGACGTGGAGAGCGACATCGAGTCGGTCGAAACGGTCTGGGCCAACGGCCTGGTCGCGAGACTGACGCGGCAGACCTACACGCGCCGGCAGATCGCCCCGGGCCGCTTCGTCCAGGGGAAAGTCCTGGTCAGCGAGTTGACGGCATACGGCGCCCCCGCCGGCACGGCAGTGTGGTTCGAACAGGATCGGGTGTTCGCGTACACGCTACCCGGTCTCATGGCCGGCGGCGTGGCGATTGGACCGGAGGACCTGAAAGCCAACTACGGCGGTTGGCCGTTCACACCCGACAGCACGTGGCTGAACCTGCAGATCATCGCCTCGCGCCACTTCAGGAGCCTTCTCGCGACGAAAGGATCCGTGGCCAAATCGTGCGAACCGACGCAGCCGAGCCGGTGGGCCGCATTCTTCACGCCGACCGTTTACGCCAACGAAGCGGGCTGCGACGATTTCCACTGGCTCGACGGCGGAGTCGTTCGGCAGTGTTGTGACGATCACGATCGCTGCTATTCGAAGTCCGGCTGTGACTCCGACACCTGGTGGCAGTGGTGGAAAAGCTGGTCGTGCGATCGTTGCAATATCGCGGTCGTCGCCTGCTTCTTCGCTCGGGGACAGATCGAGCCGCGTTGTCTGACGCGAGAAGGATGTACGGCGGGTTGAGAGAGGGCAGATGACGCGCTGGATGCGATTCGCTGTCGGACTCCTGACGTTCCTGGCGGCCCACGCCGTCGAGGTCCGCCAGTGGTCCGCGTGGTTCGGCGGTGTCCATCCCCCGTGGTTCCTCAATTCGGGCCGCTCGATCGCGTTCACGCTGGGCTGTGTATGTGCGTCGAGCTGCATGATGGCGCTCGTCGGCGGCTCGGCGGAGCGGGTCCGAGGCATCACGTTCGCCGTGGGCTCGTTTGTCGCGATGACGGCGGTGCTGTTCCTCCAAAAGGGAGGCGCCGGAAGCATCTTTCCGATTGTGATGGTCGTCGGGGGCCTGGGCATTCTGATGGGCAGCATGTTCGGCGCGTTTATCGGTGCGGAGATTCGCCTGGCCGTCCGAGGGCGAACGTGAGACGCCGAGAGCGGTAGGGTAACGGTACGATGTCGCGTCTGATTCTTGACCGCGTGCGAACGCACATAGTACCGTTACCTGTTTCCACTCAGACTCTTGCAGCCCCCAATGGAACAGGCGACCGATACACCTCTGAAGAAGACGCCGCTCAATGCCCGCCACCGCGCGTCGGGCGCCAGAATGGTGCCGTTCGGCGGCTGGGACATGCCGGTCGAATACAGCGGCCTGTCGAACGAGCACGCGGCGGTCCGCACCCGCGCGGGGATCTTTGACGTCAGCCACATGGGCGAGATCGAGATCGCCGGCAAGGACGCGCTCGCCGCCGTCCAGCGCATTTCGTCCAACGACGCCTCGAAACTGGCGGTCGGGCAGGCGCAGTACTCCGGCCTGCTGACGCCGCAGGGTACCTTCGTCGACGATCTGCTCGTGTACCGGCTCGGGCCCGCGCACTTCCTGCTCGTCGTGAACGCCGGCAACATCGCGAAGGACTACGCCTGGATCGCCGAGCACATTCAGGGCGTCGGCGACGCGGTCGCCGTCGACTCCAGCTCGCGCTACGCGCTCATCGCCGTGCAGGGCCCAGAGGCGCTGAACGTGCTGCAGCCGCTGACCGGCGTCGACCTCGCAGGCATGAAGTACTACTGGTTCGGTCACGGGGAAGTCGCCAGCGTCCGCGCCACCGTCTCGCGCACCGGCTACACCGGCGAGGACGGCTTCGAAATCTTCGTCCCGCCCGCGCAGGCCGACAAGGTGTGGCTCGCGCTGCTCGAGTCCGGGAAGGCCGCCGACGTCATCCCGTGCGGATTGGGTGCGCGCGACACGCTCCGGCTCGAAGCCGGCATGCGCCTCCACGGCAACGACATCGACGAAACGACAACCGCCGTTGAAGCCGATCTGAACTGGATCGTCGGCTGGAAGAAAGACGACTTCATCGGCGCGAGCGCGTTGCGCGATCAGAAGGCGAGTGGGCCGGCGCGCAAGATTGTCGGATTCGAGATGCTCGAGCGCGGTATCGGCCGGCACGGCTACGACGCCTACGTCGGCGATGCCAAAGTCGGCGTGGTGACGAGCGGCACGCAGACGCCGCACCTCAAGAAATCTATCGGCATGGCCTACCTGCCGATCGAGCACAACGCACCAGACACCGAGTTCGACGTCGACATTCGCGGCCGCCGTACTCGCGCGCGCGTTGTGCCGATGCCGTTTTACAAGCGACAGAAGTAGGGATGTAGGCCGGGTCCTCTCGGACCCGGCGGGGAGCGACGATGGCATATCCTGACGGCTTCAAGTACACCAAGGACCACGAATGGATCGATCTCACGGGCGACAAGGGCCGCGTGGGCATCACCGACTACGCCCAGCAGCAGCTCGGCGACGTCGTCTACGTCGAGCTCCCTGAAGTCGGCGCCAAGGTGAAGCAGGGACAGTCCTTCGGCACGATCGAGTCGGTGAAGGCCGTCTCGGAGCTGTACTCGCCGGTGACAGGAGAGATCGTCGAGGTCAACACGGCGCTCAAGGACAAACCCGAGGTCGTCAATGCCAACCCGCACGAGAGCTGGATGGTGGTCATCAAGCTCACGAATCCGGGCGAAGCGAGTGCGCTCCTCGACGCAGCGCAGTATCAGGACCTCGTGAAGTAGCGCAGGCCTTCACGCCTGCCATGAGCCATCAACCCTAGCGATCAGACATCAGCTATCAGCCATTACATGGTTTTTGACTTCGAATCGTTCCAGTCCCGCCACATCGGACCAGACCCGGAAGAAACGGCCGACATGCTCAAGGCCGTCGGCGCGGCGTCGCTCGACGCGCTGATGGACGAAGCGATCCCGGCGCGCATCCGGCTCAAGTCGCCGCTGAACCTCCCGGAGGGCCAGAGCGAGCACCACTTCCTCAAGAAGCTCCGCGCGGTCGCGTCGCGCAATCAGATCGCCCGCTCGTTCATCGGCTACGGCTACTACGACACGGTCACACCGAGCGTCATTCTCCGCAACGTCCTCGAGAACCCGGGTTGGTACACGCCCTACACGCCCTATCAGGCCGAGATCGCGCAGGGGCGCCTCGAATCGCTCCTCAATTTTCAGACGATGGTGACCGACCTGACGGGGATGGAGGTCGCCAATGCATCGCTGCTCGACGAAGCGACCGCCGCTGCCGAGGCGATGACCATGCTGGCGCGGGTGCAGGCGAAGCGGATTGAGGGGCGTGTGGGCGCGCCGCAGTTCCTGGTGTCCGACTCCTGTTTTCCGCAGACGCTCGACGTCCTTCGCGCGCGGGCGGAGCCGCTCGGGATCGAGATTCTGCTGGCGCCGAACGAGATGATGGCGGAGGCCGAGTTCGACGACCGCGTGTTCGGCGCGCTGGTGCAGACGCCCGACGAAGCGGGACGGGTGCACAACCTGCGCGCGTTCATCGCGCGCGCGAAGGAAGCCGGCGTCCTCGTCGCGGTCGGCACGGATCTCCTGAGCCTCGCGCTGCTGACGCCTCCCGGAGAAATGGGCGCCGACGTTGTCTACGGTAACTCGCAGCGCTTCGGCGTGCCGCTGGGTTACGGCGGTCCGCACGCCGCGTTCTTCGCGACGCTCGAGAAGCACGTTCGCCAGGCGCCCGGTCGGATCATCGGCGTCTCAATCGACGCGCACGGCAACACGGCGTACCGCATGGCGCTGCAGACGCGCGAGCAGCACATCCGCCGCGAGAAGGCGACGTCCAACATCTGCACCGCGCAGGCGCTGCTCGCCAACATCGCGGGGTTGTACGCGGTCTACCACGGACCGAAAGGGCTGACCCATATCGCGACCCGCGTGCACGCGTACGCGACGCTGCTCGAGGCCGAGCTCGGCGCGCTCGGGTTCCGCCAGTTGAACGACGTCTACTTCGACACACCGCGGTTCGACATTCCCGGCGGTGTGCAGGCGGTCGGCCAGATTCTGAAGGCGGCGATAAAGGGGAAGATCAACCTCGGCTACCGGCGCGACGGGACGATCCACGTCGCGCTCGACGAGACGACGGACGAGCACGACATCGCGGCCATCGTGCTCGCGTTCACCGCCGGCTCGACGGTGACCGCGGCCGAGGCGGGCTCGAAAAAGTCCACGCTCAACCTGGGCTTTCCGAAGGCGCTCGCGCGAACCTCGGCGTTTCTGACGCACCCGGTCTTCAACACCCATCACTCCGAAACGCAGATGATGCGCTATATCCGCAGCCTCGAGCGCAAGGACATCGGCCTCGACACGTCGATGATTCCGCTCGGCTCCTGCACGATGAAGCTGAACGCCGCGTCCGAGATGCTGCCGATCACGTGGCCCGAGTTCGGCAAGCTCCATCCGTTCGCACCGGTCGATCAGACGGACGGGTATCAGCAGATCTTCAAGGAGCTGGAACAGATGCTCTGCGAGATCACCGGTTTCGCGGCGGTGTCGCTGCAGCCCAACTCCGGTGCGCAGGGGGAGTTCGCCGGACTGATGGTGATCCGCCAGTACCACCTCGATCGCGGCGACACCCACCGCAACGTCGTCCTGATCCCGGCGTCGGCGCACGGCACCAACCCCGCCAGCGCTGCCATGGTCGGCATGGACGTCGTCGTCGTCGCCAGCACGAAGGACGGCAATATCGACGTCGAGGATCTGAAGGCGAAGGCCGACACGCACAAGGATCGCCTGGCCGCGCTGATGGTGACCTATCCGTCGACGCACGGCGTCTTCGAAGAGACCATCCAGGATGTCTGCGCGACCGTGCACGAGCGCGGCGGCCAGGTATACATGGACGGCGCGAACATGAACGCGCAGGTCGGGCTTACCAGCCCGGCGGCGATCGGCGCCGACGTCTGCCACATCAACCTGCACAAGACCTTCAGCATCCCGCACGGCGGCGGCGGCCCGGGCATGGGGCCGATCGGCGTCGCGGCGCACCTGGCGCCGTACCTGCCGGGGCATCCGATGATCGCGACAGGCGGAGCGAAGGCGATTCACGCGATGTCGGCGGCGCCGTGGGGCAGCGCGAGCATCCTGCTGATCTCATACGCGTACATGAAGATGCTCGGCCGCGACGGCATGACCGACGCGACGCGTTACGCGATCCTGAACGCGAACTACCTGAAGTCGCGTCTCGAGCCGTACTTTCCCGTGCTCTACACTCGTCCGAACGGCCGCGTCGCGCACGAGATGATCTTCGATCTGCGCCCGCTCAAACAGGCGAGCGGGATCGAAGAAGGGGACGTCGCGAAGCGGCTGATGGACTACGGGTTCCACGCGCCGACCGTCTCGTTTCCGGTGGTCGGGACCTTGATGGTCGAACCGACCGAGAGCGAGGCGAAAGACGAGCTCGATCGCTTCTGCGACGCGATGATCGCGATCCGTGCTGAAATTCAGGCCGTGATCGACGGCACGGCGGATCGGAAGGACAACGTCCTGAAGAACGCGCCGCACACCGCCGGCGCCGTAACGGCGGCCGACTGGAGCCACCCGTACTCGCGCGAGCAGGCGGCGTTCCCGCTGCCGTTCGTCCGCGCGAACAAGCATTGGCCCAGCGTCGGGCGGATCGACAACCCGTACGGCGACCGCAACCTGATCTGCTCCTGTCCGCCGATCGAGGACTACGCGTGATCGGCGTTCGGTGCCGGCGGCGTCGCGACGCGCGCAATCGCCTGCTCCCGGGTCGCTTCGATTGATAACTCCGGAAGCAACCCGCCCAGATCCAGGGCGATCCTCGCTGGCTCGGTCACCCCGCACACCGACAGGGCACCTCGAGCGTCGCGGCAATGCCTCGCGGCGGCCGCCAGCGCCTTCAAACCGGCACTGGATATGTAATCGACGCCGTCCAGATCGACCACCAGCCGGACATCGCCCCGGCCGAGTGCCCCGGTCACCGCGCCATCAAGCCGTACGGCTGAGGCAGCTCCCAGGCGGCCGGTCAAGGCGAGGACGAGCACTCCCTCGACACGCTCCTCGCTGATCCCCAGCGGCCATCTCAAGTCCATGCAAAAACCGGTAAATGCGCCGGGCCCGGCGACTATATCATCCGGGTGCGGACAGCATTCCGGATACGGACACCCATGGGCAGCGACGTCACCAACTTTTCACGCGATCGGGTGTATGTGGATCAGGATGCTGATGACCTCGCGCTTATCGCCCGCTGCAAGGCCGGCGAAACAGCCGCCTTCGAAGGGCTCGTGGTCAGGTATCAGCGGGTCCTCTTTACGGTCGCGGTCAGAATGCTGGGCAACGTCGACGCGGCAAGCGACGCCGCCCAGAACGCCTTCATCAAGGCTTACCAGAAACTCGAGACGTTCGATCCAAACCGCCGGTTTTTCAGCTGGATCTACCGGATTCTGGTCAACGAATGCCTCAACGCTCGTCGCGACCACATCGTTCACGAACCCCTCACGCCGGCTCTCGCCTCGGTGGACGGTCCAGACGAGGCCTTCGAAGCCGCTGAACGCCGCGGACGGGTGCAGGCCGCCATCCTGGCGCTGCCGCTCGAATATCGCGAGGTCATCGTGCTGAGGCACTACGCCGGCCTGTCGTACGAGGAAATCGGGGACGCCCTGCACGTGCCGGCCAAAACGGTGAAGTCGCGGCTGCACACCGCGAAAGAGCGTCTCGCGGCGATGCTGCGAGGATTGGAAGGCGGACATGTTTGACAACGACTCGGATCACGTCGAGCGGCTCCTCGACGAACTGGGGCCCGCAGAACCGCCGGCCGGTTTCACCGCCGGCGTGATGGCGCGCCTCGCCCAGACACCCGCTTCAGCCCACGGACGCGTCGTCTCGTTTAACGGAAAGGGAATCACCATGATCAGGAAAGTGATGTGGGGCCTCGCAGCGGCGGCGACGATTGCGTTCGCGGTGTTTGCGATGAAAGGGTTCCCGCCCGTGGGCAATGGCACCGAAGGCACCATCGGCGCCGCCAAGAAGTACCAGACGCAGCAGCTCGCCGACAAGGACGTCGTGCTCGGCGACGCCGCGGTGCAGGAATTCCTTCAGAGCGACGCGTTCGACCGCCTGCTGAAGGATCCGAACGCCCGCCGCCTGATCGCCGACGCGCGCGTCGACGCGGCGCTGCGCAGCACGGAGCTCCGGAGCGCGATTGGCAACGCCGACATCCGGGTCGCGTTCGCCAATGCCGACTTCCTCCAGGCCTATTCCCGCGCCGAACTGCGTCAGGCGCTCGCCAGCGCGGAATTGAGAAGCGCGTTCGACGCGGAGTTCCAGGCGGCCCTCGCGGCCGGGATGAGGTCCGAAGCGGCGATGCGGCAGGCGACGGGAGACGCGGCACTCAGGAGCGAGGCCGCGGCGACCGCGTTGCGGAACGCCGTGCAGAACGCCGGCGTCCGGCAGTCTGTTGGAGATGCGGCGCTTCACATGGCGGTGAGCGACGCGTCGTTCGCCGCCGTGCTGGCGAACATGAGCCTGCGCAGTGCCGTCGAGAACGCCGCGATTGCCCAGGCGATGGCCAACGACGGCTTCCGCGCCGCCCTGACCCAGCCGAACATGATCGCGGCGTTCAACAGCCCCGCGTTCCTCGCCGCGATGCAGCACTCCGGCTTCGCCAGCGCGCTGCAAAGCCAGCAGCTGCATAACCTGGTGTCCCAGTAGTCTCATTCCCGAGCCAACGCCCGGCGATCCGCTCAGGGTCGCCGGGCTGTCTGTCATCTCCGGCCTCTCACCGATTCGGCCCGTTCAGTTGCGCTAATATCAGCGCTCGGTTCCCATTGCGCTTGCGGCCCGTCATCGTCGCGTGCATCGTCGGACTCTTGCTCGTGGCCGCGTCGCCGGCACAGGCGCAACTGCGCGTCATCGAAACCGCGGACGTCCGCCTGATCTATTTCGATCCCGCAGAATCCTTCCTCGTCCCGCATGCCGTTCGCACGTTCCTGAACTCGCTCGCGTTCCAGAAGCGGCTGTTCGATTTTCATCCCGACGGTCCGATCACCGTACTGCTGGCGGACTTCTCCGATGCTGGAAACGCCGGCGCCACGGTTGTGCCGTACGACGCCGTGATCTCTCAGATCTCGCCGTTCAGTTTCGCGTTCGAGACCATCGCGGGCAACGATCGGATGAACATCATCATGAACCACGAGCTGGTCCATGTGGCGACGATGGATCAGGCGGCGGGATCGGATCGCTTCTTTCGACGTCTGTTCGGCGGAAAAGTGTCGCCGGTGCATCAGCAGCCGGAGTCCATCGGGTACTTCTTCCTGACGACTCCGCGCGTCGCGGCGCCGCGCTGGTTTCACGAAGGCATTGCCGTGTTCGTCGACACGTGGATGGCCGGCGGCCTGGGACGCGCGCAGGGCGGCTACGACGAGATGGTGTTCCGCTCGATGGTGCGCGACGGCACGCCGTTCTACGATCCGCTCGGGCTGGTGTCCGAGGGCACGCGAATCGATTTCCAGGTCGAGGTCAATTCGTACTTGTACGGCACGCGGTTCATGACGTGGCTGGCGCGCCGCTATTCGCCTGAGAAGCTGATCGAGTGGGTATCGCGCCATGACGGCAGCCGCGCCTACTACTCCTCGCAGTTCAGTCAGGTGTTCGGAACGTCACTCGACGAGGCGTGGCACTCGTGGGTGAAGGACGAGACGACCTTCCAACAGCGCAACCTGGAGGCCATCCGCGCGTATCCGGTGACGCCGTACCGCGACGTCATCACGCGTGCGCTCGGGTCGGTGTCGCGCGCCTATTACGATCCGGCCGACCGCAGGATCTACGGCGCATTCAACTATCCCGGTGTGCTGTCGAACGTTGGCGCCATCGGTGCCGACGGCAGCAGTGCGGATCGCATCGACAGGCTCGTGGACATCAAAGGCCCGTCGATCTACACGGTCGCCGGGCTTGCCTACGATCCTGCCGCTCACACGATCTTCTATACAGCCGACAACAACGCCTATCGCGATTTGATGAGCGTCGACACGGTGACGCATCGCACACGCATGCTGATGAAGGATGCCCGCATCGGCGACCTGGCGTTCAACCGGGCCGATCGCTCGCTCTGGGGCATTCGTCACCTGAACGGCATCTGCACACTGGTTCGAATCGCCGCGCCGTACCGGCAGTGGGAGCGCGTGGTGTCGTGGCCGTACGGCACGGTTGTCTACGATCTCGACGTCTCGGCTGACGGGTCGCGTGTGGCGGCGTCCTTCGGCGAGATCAGCGGCAAGCAGGAGGTCCGCGTGTTTCAGACCGCGGCGGCGTTGGAACGCGGCGACACGACGCCGGTCGCGCGGTTCGACTTCGGCAACTCCGTGCCGAACGGGTTCGTCTTCTCGCCGGATGGCCGCTATTTGTACGGAAGCTCGTACTACACCGGGGCGTCCAATATCTTTCGCTATGACCTCGAGTCGCAGAAACTCGACGCGGTCACCAACGCGGAAACGGGGTTCTTCCGGCCCATTCCGCTCGGCGGCGATTCGCTCATCGTCTTCCGCTATTCGGGTGAAGGATTTGTGCCGGCGCGGATCGAAGCGCGTCCGCTCGAGGATGTCAGCCCGATCACGTTCCTCGGCGAGCGGCTGGCCGAAGAACAGCCGATCGTCAAGCAATGGATGGTCGGATCCCCCGCGGCGATTCGGTTCGACGACACACAGAAGCCACGCGAGTATCGGCTCATGGGGGGCATGCATCTCGAATCGCTATATCCGGTGCTTCAGGGATACCGGACGACGGCCGCCGCGGGCTATCGCGTCAATTTTTCCGACCCGCTGCAGCTGAATCGGGCGTCGGCCACGGTTTCCTACTCCCCGAGTGGCTCCATCCCGGCCGGTGAGCGCCTGCACCTCGACGCCGCGTACCAGCGCTACGACTGGCGCGCGCGCGCGCGGTGGAACTGGGCCGACTTCTACGATCTGTTCGGACCGACGAAGACAAGTCGCAAGGGTTATCTCGTCGAAGCGGGACACACGAATACGCTGGTGTTCGACGATCCGCGCCGTCTCGAGCTCGCCGTCGATGGCGCGGTCGCCGGAGGCCTCGACCGCCTGCCCGAATACCAGAACGTGCCCGCGGCCATCGACCGGCTGTTTCAGCTCCAGGCCAGGCTGTCCTACACCGACGTGCGAAAGTCACTCGGCTACGTGGACGACGAGCGAGGGCAGCGGTGGTCGGCGGTGATCAGCGGCCAGCGCGCGAACGACGTGACCGTTCCGCAGATCTACGGCACCTACGATTACGGCATCGCTCTGCCGCTGGGCCATTCCTCCATCTGGTCGCGCAGCGCCGCCGGCTTCTCGCCGAGCGACCGCGACCTGCCGCTCGCCAATTTCTACTTCGGCGGTTTCGGCAACAACTGGATCGATCATGGCGACGAGAAGCGCTACCGCGAGTGGTACAGCTTTCCGGGCGCCGAGCTCAACGCGATCGGCGGGCGCAACTTCGTCAAGTCCGGCCTCGAGTGGAACGCGCCGCCGTGGCGGTTTCGTCGCGTGGGCATTCCGGGCTTTTACACGACCTGGGCGCGGCCGGCGGTATTCGTGACCGCGCTGATGACGAATCTCGACGCGCCGGAAGCGCGGCGCGTCGTCACCAACACCGGCGGACAGATCGATTTCCGGTTCGGCGCGCTGTCGGCGCTGGATCTGACGCTGTCAATCGGCGGCGCGGTCGCCATCGAACGGGGACAGCCATCGCGGCGGGAAGCGATGGTGTCGCTCAAGATTCTTCGATAGTACATGTCTGTGATCAACGTCGCGATCGCTCTCGCGCCTGTCGTGGCGTTCCTCGCGATGCTCTGGCTGATGGACAGTTTCCGGCTCGTTCGGCCGGCGGCCGTGCTCGCGGCGATTGCGTACGGGGTCGTCGCGGCGGCAGCGATGCTCTGGCTGCACGAGTGGCTGATCCAGGTCCGGCATGTGCCAGCCGGCGCTCTCAGCCGCTACGTCGCTCCGGTCACGGAGGAGACCGCGAAAGCGCTGCTGGTCGCGATGCTGGTGGCCACCGCCCGCGTCGGCTTCCTGGTGGACGCGGCAGTGCTCGGCTTCGCCGTCGGGACCGGCTTCGCGGTGTTCGAGAATCTCAGTTACCTCCGGACGCTGCATGAGGCCACACTGACGTTGTGGGTCGTGCGCGGCCTGGGGACGGCGGTGCTGCAAGGCGCGACGACGGCGATCTTTGCCATGCTGTCGAAGACCGCCGCCGATCGGAGTCGCGATCGATTGGCACTCGCGTTCCTGCCAGGCTGGGCGGCCGCGATCGCGATTCACTCGACGTTCAACCACCGGCTGATGCCGGCGGTCGCGCAGACACTCGTGCTGCTGGTCACCCTTCCTCTACTGATGCTCTGGGTCTTTGCGCGCAGCGAGCGATCGACGCGCGAGTGGATCGGCGCCGGGCTCGACCTCGACATCGAGCTGTTGTCGCTGGTGGCGTCGGAGACGTTCGTGGTGACGCAGTTCGGACGGTATCTGCAGGAACTGCGGGCGCGCATGCCCGGACCGGTCGTGGCCGACATGTTCTGCCTGCTGCGCCTCGAGCTCGAGCTGTCGATTCAGGCGAAGGCGATGCTGCTGGCGCGGCAGGCGGGCGTCGACGTGCCGGTGGACGAGGACCTGGCCGCGAGTCTCGAGGAACGCCGTTACCTGCAGCAGTCCATCGGAACGGTCGGGCTCCTCGCGCTGAAGCCGCTGCAGGTCACGAGTTATCGAGACACCTGGCATCGCCATCTGTTGCAGCAGGGGCGGACGTCACGCCAGAAATAGCGCGGCGGCCTCATCGGACTGACCCGGCTCACGGCTTATAATCCGCTCACTCGGATGTAAGGAGGACCATATGAAGGCGACGACCGCGTTGTATGCCCCGTTGGCAACGATGGGCCTTGCGCTGTGGTTGACGGGCACGCAGACCCCCGTGAGCGCCGGCCAGACCGGCGACGCCGTTCGCGTCGATGCCGACGACCTTGGCGGCATTGTCAGCAGCGCCAAGGGACCTGAAGCCGGCGTCTGGGTGATCGCGGAGACGGCCGACCTTCCAACCAGGTTCGTCAAGATTGTCGTCACCGACGATCGTGGACGCTACCTCCTGCCAGATCTTCCGAAGGCCAATTTCAACGTCTGGGTCCGCGGCTACGGACTGGTGGATTCGGCCCGCGTCAAAGCGGTGCCCGGCAAGACCCTGAACCTCACGGCGGTCGTGGCGCCGACGGCACGCGCGGCGGCCGAGTACTATCCGGCCGGCTACTGGTTCTCGCTGATCCGCGTCCCCGAGAAGAGCGAGTTCCCCGGCAACGCGCCCGGCGGCAACGGCATCGCGGCGAACATCAAGAACCAGGCTGACTGGATCCAGCGTTTGAAATCGGGCGGCTGCACCGCGTGTCATCAGCTCGGCACCAAGGGGACGCGTGAGATCCCGAAGGGGCTCGGTACTTTCCACACTTCGGCGGAGGCGTGGGAGCGGCGGATTCAGTCGGGACAGGCCGGCGCGCAGATGGCCGGCGGCCTCAACGCGATGGGGAAGGATCGCGCGCTGGCGATGTTCGCCGACTGGACCGATCGCATGGCCGGCGGCGAGCTGCCGCCCGAACCGCCGCGGCCGCAGGGCCTGGAGCGCAACGTCGTGATCACCCAGTGGGACTGGGCCGATCCGAAAGCGTATCTCCACGATGAAGTGTCGACCGACAGGCGTAACCCGACGCTGAACGCCAACGGCCTGATCTACGGCTCGCTCGAGCTCAGCGCCGACTATCTGCCGGTGCTCGATCCGGTACACCACACGATCAGCCGGGTACCGCTCACCGTGCGGGATCCGAACACGCCGCGGACGTCGGCGACGATGCCGAAGCCGTCGCCGTACTGGGGTGAGGAAGCGATCTGGACCAGCCGCAACAACGTGCACAATCCGATGTTCGACGAGAAAGGGCGCGTGTGGTTCACATCCGCCGTGCGGCCGGCGTCGAATCCGGACTTCTGTCGCGAGGGATCGAGCCATCCGTCGGCGAAGCTGTACCCGCTCGCCAACAGCGGACGCCAGCTGGCGATGTACGATCCGAAAACCAAGCAGATCACGCACGTCGATACTTGCTTCGGCACGCACCATCTGATGTTCGCCGAGGACGCAAACGGCACGCTGTGGACGAGCGGCGGTGGCCAGGTCGTCGGCTGGCTGAACACGAAGATGTTCGACGAGACGCACGACGAAGTGAAGTCGCAGGGGTGGACGGCGCTTGTCCTCGACACCAACGGCAACGGCAAACGCGACGCCTACGTCGAGCCCAACCAGCCGCTCGATCCGGCGAAGGACAAGCGATACGGCAACGCGTTCTATGCAGTGGCCCCGGCGCCGGACGGATCGATCTGGGGATCGGTGCTCGGTTTTCCTGGCGCGGTCGTCCGGCTGAATCCCGGGACCCATCCGCCGGAGACGGCGTTGGCCGAAGTCTACGAGCCGCCGATGCCCGGCTACTCGCCGCGCGGCGGCGACGTCGATCGCAACGGCGTCTACTGGACGGCGCTCGCGAGCGGGCATCTGGCGAGCTTCGATCGCCGCAAGTGCAAGGGCCCGCTCAACGGTCCGAAGGCGACGGGACAGCACTGCCCCGAGGGATGGACGCTGACCGCGGAGCCGCTGCCGCAGCTGAAGGGCGTGACCGAGTCGGGCAGCGCTGAAGCGAGCTACTACACGTGGGTGGACTGGCACGACTCGCTCGGGCTCGGCGCCAACGTGCCCATCGACACCGGAAACGCGTCTGAAGGTCTGCTCGTCCTGAAGGACGGCAAGTGGGTCGTGTTGCGCGTGCCGTACCCGATGGGGTTCTACACGAAATGGATGGACGGCCGGATCGACGATCCAAAGGCCGGCTGGAAGGGGCGAGGGCTCTGGGCGACGATCAGCACACGGACGCCGTTCCACATGGAGACCGGCAAGGGCACCACCAGCAAGGTCATGCACTTCCAGATACGGCCTGATCCGCTGGCGAAATAGAGAGGAGCCGCATGGCAGGAGTGTTAAGGTAGCCCGACTGAGCTGAGGAGGTTTGCATGCGCGCCATGCTGTCGAAGTTGTTGGGCGTCGTCGCGTTGGTCGGTCTTGCGGCCTCACCGCTGTCAGCGGAGGTCGTGCGCATCGAAGTGCAGTCCCGCAGCGATCTCGTTGGCGGGCAGGCCTTCGGCGCCGCCGGATCCTTCGAGAAGATTGCCGGCAGGATCTTCTTTGCCGTCGATCCCTCGCTGCCGGCGAACCGCATCGTCGCCGACCTCGACAAGGCGCCGCGCAACGCGGTCGGCAAAGTCGAGTTCTCCTCGGACTTCTTCCTGATCAAGCCCAAGGACATCGCGCGCGGCAATGGCGCCGTGCTCTACGAAGTCTCCAATCGCGGCGGCAAGGGCATGCTCGGGTTCTTCAACCATGCGACCGGCAGTGCCGATCCGAAGACGCCGTCGGACATGGGCGACGGCTTTCTCATGCGCCAGGGCTACACGCTGCTGTGGGTCGGCTGGCAGTTCGACGTTCCGGAGCGGCCCGGGCTGGTACGCGTGTACGCACCGATCGCGTCGGACAATGGCCGGCCGATTCGCGGGCTCGTGCGCAGCGATTTCGTCGTGACCGAAAAGGAGACCGATCACTCGCTCGCCGACCGCAACCACATCGCCTACGTTGTCGCGGACCCACGTTCACCAGACAACGTGCTGACGGTCCGCGATTCGGTTGAAGGCGCACGCCGCATCGTGCCGAGAGATCAGTGGAGCTTCTCGCGCAGCGAGGGGACCTCGCAGGTCGTGGACGCGACGCGCGTCTCCCTGAAGACGAAGTTCGAGCCGAACAAGATCTACGAGGTGGTCTACACGGCCGAGAACCCGCCGGTGGTAGGGCTCGGCCCCGCGGCGATCCGCGACGTCATCTCGATGCTGAAGTACAAATCGACCGACGCGCTGTCGATTCCCGCCGGCGCGATCACCAGAGCAACCGCATTCGGCATCTCGCAGAGCGGGCGTTTCCTGCGCACATACCTCTATTACGGCTTCAACCGCAGCGAGGACAACCGCAAGGTGTTCGACGGTGTGATCGCCCAGGTGGCGGGAGCCGGCCGCGGCAGCTTCAACCACCGCTTCGCCCAGCCGTCGAGAGACGGCCATCCGTACATCAACTTCTTCTATCCGACCGACATCTTTCCGTTCACCGACGCCGCGGAGAAGGATCCGGACACCGGCGTGACCGACGGGTTGCTGACCCATGCCGGCGCGCCGGAACTGCTGCCGAAGATCTTCTACACGAATTCGGAGTACGAGTACTGGGGCCGCGCGGCATCGTTGATCCACACGACGATTGACGGCACGGCCGACGCGCCGTTGATGGACAACGTCCGGATCTATCTGCTCTCGGCGGGACAACATGGCCCCAGCGCATTTCCGCCCGCCCAGACGATCGGGCAGCAGCGCAACAACCCGCTCGACTACCGGTGGGCGATGAAGGCCCTGCTGGTCGCGATGGACCGGTGGACCGCCAATGGCACGGCGCCGCCGCCGAGCCAGTACCCCCACGTCGGCGACAGCACGCTCGTGCAGCCGGATCGCCTGAAGTTTCCGAAGGTCCCCGGCGTGACGACGTCGACGGCGGTTCATCGCGCCTATCACGCCGACTACGGACCGCGGTTCGCGTCCGAAGGGATCGTCACCGTCGAACCGCCGCGGATCGGCACCGCATTTCCGGTGCTGGTACCCCAGGTCGATGCCGACGGCAACGGCGTGGCTGGAATCAGGATGCCAGAGGTGACCGTTCCGCTCGCCACCTACACCGGATGGAACCTGTTCAACGATCG
>Ga0105248_10001682_pt1 | contig 24633 bp, 22 predicted proteins | sample KBSS34metaG_FD_81524 | JGI IMG/M metagenome (GOLD analysis project Ga0105248, IMG submission 81524) | Switchgrass rhizosphere microbial communities from Kellogg Biological Station, Michigan, USA - KBS S3-4 metaG | ecosystem: Host-associated > Plants > Roots > Rhizosphere > Soil | place... | reverse complement strand
ACATCGCCTTCAACAACGCCGGCACCCTGGGAGAGGGCGGCGCGAGCACCGGCGTGTCCGAAGCGGGCTGGAGCGACACGCTGGCGATCAATCTCACCGGCGCATTCCTTGGCGCCAAGCACCAGATCGGCCAGATGCTGAAGACGGGCGGCGGCTCGGTGATCTTCACCTCGACCTTCGTCGGCCACAGCTTCGCCTTCCCGGGCGTGGCGGCCTATGCCGCGAGCAAGTCGGGCCTGATCGGCCTCACGCAGGCGCTCGCCGCGGAGTTCGGCCCGCAAGGGGTGCGCGTCAATGCGGTGCTGCCGGGTGCGGTGGACACCGACATGTACCGGGGCATGAACGACACGCCTGAGTCGCAGGCCTTCGTGACGAATCTGCATGCGCTCAAGCGGGTGGCGCGGCCCGAGGAGCTGGCGCGCTCGGTGCTGTATCTGGCCTCGGACGATTCGGCCTTCGTCACTGGAACGGCGTCGCTGGTCGATGGTGGCGCGTCGATCACGCGGACCTGAGCAGGCGCACGCATTCGCGCGCCCGACCGGCCAGCAACTGCCGCTCGCGCTCATTGCGCGTGAGCATGGCGGCTCGCTCGAACTCCGCGCGTGCCTCGTCGAAGCGACCGAGCTTGAACAGCAGGTCGCCCCGCACGCTGGGCAGCAGGTGATACGACCTGAGTGCGCTCTCGTCGAGCAGCGGGTCGGCCAGTGCGAGACCCGCGGCCGGCCCGTAGGCCATGGCGTGCGCGATGGCGCGGTTGAGCTCGATCACCGGTGACGCAGCGAGATGCGCCAGCTCGTCGTAGAGCTGCGCGATGCGTGACCAGTCGGTCGCCTCGGGCGTTGCGGCGCGCGCGTGACAGGCCGCGATCGCGGCCTGCAGTGCATAGAAGCCCTGCTCGCCGCCGAGCTGGCGCACGCGCTCCAGCGCGGCCAGCCCGCGGCGGATCAGGAGGTGGTCCCAGCGGCTGCGGTCCTGGTCGAGCAGCAGGACCGGCTCGCCGGCCGGCCCGGTGCGCGCGGACATGCGCGAAGCCTGGATCTCCATCAGCGCAACGAGCGAGTGAACCTCGCTCTCCTGCGGCGCGAGCTCGGCAAGGATGCGCCCGAGCCGCAGGGCGTCCTCGCACAGCGCGGGGCGCATCCAGTCCTCGCCCGCGGTGGCGGCATAGCCTTCGTTGAAGACGAGGTAGATGACTTCCAGCACCGAGGACAGGCGCGCCGAGCGGTCTTCGCCGCGCGGCAGCTCGAAGGGCACGCAGGCCTCGGCGAGCGTGCGCTTGGCGCGCACGATGCGCTGCGCCACGGTCGCCTCGGGCACGAGGAAGGCACGAGCGATCTCGTCGGTCGTGAGTCCTCCGAGCAGCCGCAGGGTCAGCGCCACGCGCGACTGCGCCGGCAGCACCGGGTGGCAGGCCGTGAAGACGAGCCGCAGGAGGTCGTCTCCCATGTCGTCGTCCAGCGCATCGACGAAGTCGTCGTGCGTGACACCCTGGCCGAGGGTCTCGATGTCCTGCCCGAGAGTCTCGTGGTGCTCGCCGATCAGCTTCGCGCGGCGCAGCCAGTCGAGCGCGCGGTGCTTGGCCGCGGTCATCAGCCACGCGCCCGGGTTCTCCGGCACGCCGGACGCGGGCCAGGTCTCGAGCGCACTCACGAGCGCGTCCTGCGCGAGCTCCTCGGCCACGCCGAGGTCGCGCACCATGCGGGTGACCTTGGCCACGATGCGTGGCGACTCGATGCGCCAGACCGCGTCGATGGCGCCATGGGGATCGTTGCTCATGGGTGCGTGTGGTTCCTCGGGTCGCGGGAAGGGCAATGCCGGGTGGCGCGGGCGATGCAGGGGCGGATCATCGCAGGGCAGCGACACATCGAAGGCGCAGGGACGAATGAAATACGAACTGGTTCGACGCGGGGCGCGGCTGGAGGCCATCGGGGCGCACAGCGGCTATCGCATTCGCATGTCCACGCTCGCGGCCGAGGGCTTCGAGAACTACCCGGTGACGGTGCATATCCGCGGCTCGGAGAGCGAGGACGAGGTGGCGGTCGATGTGCCGCATCGCGACCTGCGCTGCGCGCGCGAGGCGCTGGACTTCGGCTACGACTGCGCGGTGTGCTGGATCGACGCGCTCGACCACCGCGGCTGAGCGCCCCGCGGCTCAGGTGCCGTCGGGGGTCTCGGTGATGGGGGGCTCCTCGCGCGTGATCTCGAAGGAGTCGATGAAGGTGAAGTAGAACGACGCGCACACCACCGTCATCATCATCAGCGCCAGCGGAAGCGCGGCGAGGGCGGCGAGCTGTGGCTCGCCGAGCATGGCGAACACCCCGCCCACGACCATGAGCGACAGCACCATGACGGCGAACCACGCCAGCCCGTAGACGACGAAGGCGCCCAGTGCGCGCCAGATGGCCACCGCGCTGAAGAACACTGCCTTGGCCCAGCCGAGCTGTCCCCAGTACACGAGCGCGGGGGCGTGCCAGAACACGAGTGCCACCGCGAGCAGCAGGCCGCCGAAGAGTGCCGCGCTCTGGGCGAAGCCCGCGTCGCGCAGCGCTTCCGCATCGCCCCTCGCCACGGCGTCGAGTGCGCCGATGAGCCGCCCGTCGATGCCCTGCGCGATCAGCGACGCCAGGATCATGCACACCGCATAGGCGCCGCCGAGCTGCAGCAGGACTTGTCGAGGCGGGTCGCGCTTGAGGGGCAGCAGCAGCAGGCCCGGGTGCGCGGGACGGCCGTTGAGCGCCTCCTGGCTGGCGAACATGAAGGCGAGGGTGGCCACTGGCGCCAGGGCCAGGGCGATCACCGGGCCCACATAGGGCAGGTTGCCCACCACGAGCAGGATGAAGCTCGTGAGCGCATACAGCGCGGCGAAGGCCAGGGGCTGTCGAAGAAAGACGCGAAACCCCTGCCGCACCCAGCGGGTGCCGTGGGACAGGGTCACCGTTCTCAGCTTGACCGCCATGCCGGGAGTTTCGTTCGAGCTCAGTTCAGGGCGAAATGCCAGGGCGCTGCGATGCGCTCGCGCAGCACGCGTTCGAAGTGGCGCGGGTCGTGAGGCGTGAGCAGCGCCGCCTCGCGCGGCAGATGCAGATCCCACAGCCGCGAGATCCAGAAGCGCAGCGCCGCGGCCCGCAGCAGCGCGGGCAGCAGACGCTGCTCGTCGGCATTGAGCGCGCGCTCGCGGTGGTACGCGGCCACGAAGGCCTCCGCGCGCTCCTCCACGAGCCGGCCGCTGTCCAGGTCGATGCACCAGTCGTTCAGGCACACCGCGATGTCGAAGAGGAAGCTGTCGACTCCCGCGAAATAGAAGTCGAAGAAGCCGGTGAGCTGGTCGTCCTCGAACATGACGTTGTCGCGGAAGAGGTCGGCATGCACCGGGCCGCGGGGCAGCATGGCGTAGGAGGGCGAGGCCGCCACCTCGTGCTGGAACGCGAGCTCGCTGCGCAGGAGCTGCGCCTCCTCGGGGCTCACGTGCGGCACCACCTGGGGCACGGTTTCGTCCCACCACGCGAGCCCGCGCAGGTTGGGCTGCACGCGCGGGAAGTCGCTTCCCGCCACATGCATGCGCGCGAGCATCGCGCCGACCTGCTGGCAGTGGTCGGCGCACGGCGCCAGCACATGCGCGCCGCGCAGGCGGTCCACCACCGCCGTGGGCTTGCCGCACACGCGGTGCACGAGTTCGCCCGTCTCGTCTGCCCGCGGCTCGGGCACCGGCAGGCCGTGGCGCGCGAGGTGACGCATGAGGTGCAGATAGAAGGGGAGCTGCTCGAAGGTGAGGCGCTCGAAGAGCGTGAGCACGAACTCGCCGCGCTCGCAACTCACGAAGTAGTTGGTGTTCTCGATGCCGGCCTTGATGGGGTCGAGTGCGGCAAGGCGACCGAGGCCCACTCGCGAGACCAGCGCGGCGGCCTCGTCGAAGCCGACTTCGGTGAACACCGCCATGGCCGGCGGCTCAGAAGTTCAGCACGCGCCAGACGCTGTGGCCGGCGGCGCCGCGCGCGGAACTGGGGCCCGCCGAGATGTCGCGGCCGCCGTCGGCCGGCACCACCTGGTAGGGCTGCTTGATTCCGACCTTGGGCTGCACGGTGATGCTGCGCACCTCGCCGCGCACGCGCAGCTCCTCGATGCGTGCGTTGTCGTCCTCGACGACGGTCTGGCGCACGTTGGGTTCGGGTGTTTCGCGAGGGACTGAGACGGCGCCCGGGGCGGCCGGCGCCGGCGCGGGGGCAGGCGCCGTCTGGGCCGAAACCCACAGCGGAAGGGCGAGGAGGCCCAGGCAGATGGAGGTGCGAGCGCTCATGCGCGGCATTGTAGGTCTGCCGTCCACGCACAATGCAGGCATGAGCACGACCCTGCTGCTGGTGGATGGATCCAGCTATCTCTATCGCGCCTTCCATGCGCTTCCCGACCTTCGCAACGCACGCGGCGAGCCCACCGGTGCCATCCACGGCATCGTGGCCATGCTGAAAAAACTGCGCGAGCAATATCCCTCCGCGCACGCCGCGTGCGTGTTCGACGCCAAGGGCCCCACGTTCCGGGACGAGTGGTACCCGGAATACAAGGCCAACCGCTCCGCCATGCCCGAGGCGCTCGTGCAGCAGGTCGCCCCGATCCACGAGGTCGTGCGCCTGCTCGGCTGGCCGGTGCTGGAGGTTCCCGGCATCGAGGCCGACGACGTGATCGGCACGCTGGCGCGCCAGGCCGGCGAGAGCGGCCATCAGGTGGTCGTGTCCACGGGCGACAAGGACCTCGCCCAGCTCGTGAACGAGCGCGTCACGCTCATCAACACCATGAGCAACGAGCGGCTCGACCCGGCCGGCGTGCTGGGCAAGTTCGGCGTGCCGCCCGAGCGCATCGTCGACTACCTCACCCTCATCGGCGACTCGGTGGACAACGTGCCGGGCGTCGACAAGGTGGGCCCAAAGACCGCGGTCAAGTGGCTGACGGAGCATGGCTCGCTCGACGGCGTCATCGCGGCGGCCGACGGCATGAAGGGTGCGGCCGGCGAGAACCTGCGCCGCGCACTCGAGTGGCTGCCCATGGGACGGCGGCTCGTGACCGTGAAGACCGACTGCGACCTTGACGGCCACGTGAGCGGCTGGCCTTCGATCGAAGCGCTGGCGTGGCGCGAGGTCGATCGCCCCGCGCTGCTCGACTTCTACACGCGCAACGGCTTTCGCGCCTGGAAGAAGGAGCTGGAGGATGCGCTCGGCGTCGCGAGCGCGGCGCCTGCCGCGACGCCCCCGTTGCACCACGGCGGGACCGACGCGCTGTTCGCCGAGCCCGTCGTGACGCCGGTGACGCTCGCGCGCGAGTACGAGACCGTGCTCGACTGGGCCGCCTTCGACCGCTGGCTCGCACTGGTGGAGGAGGCGCCGCTCGTCGCGCTGGATACCGAGACCGATTCGCTGGACCCGATGCGCGCGCGCATCGTCGGCATCTCGATGAGCGTCGAGCCCGGTCGCGCGTGCTACGTGCCGCTTGCGCACACCTATCCCGGCGCGCCGGATCAGCTGCCGCTCGCGGAGGTCCTGGAGCGCCTGAAGCCCTGGCTCGAGGACGAGACGCGCGCCAAGATGGGCCAGCACGTCAAGTACGACCGGCACGTCTTCGCCAACCACGGCATCGACGCGCGCGGCTTCGTGCACGACACGCTGCTGGAGAGCTACGTGCTGGAAGCGCACCGCCCGCACAGCCTCGAAAGCCTCGGCCAGCGCCACCTCGGGCGCAGCGGCCTGAGCTACGAGGACGTGTGCGGGAAGGGCGCGCAGCAGATCCCGTTCGCGCAGGTCGAGATCTCGCGGGCCACCGAATACTCGGGCGAGGACAGCGAGATGTGCCTGCACGTGCATCAGGTGCTGTGGCCGCGGCTGGAAGCCGAGAGCGCGCTGCGCTTCGTCTACGAGTCCATCGAGATGCCCACCTCCGACGTGCTGATGCGCGTGGAGCGCAACGGCGTGCTGATCGACGCCTCGCTGCTGGCGCGCCAGAGCGCGGAGCTGGCGCAGCGCATGGTCGCGCTGGAGGCGCAGGCGCATGCGATGGCGGGCCAGCCCTTCAACCTCGGCTCGCCCAAGCAGATCGGCGAGATCCTGTTCGGCAAGCTCGAGCTGCCGGTGCGCAAGAAGACCGCCAGCGGCGCGCCGTCCACCGACGAGGAAGTGCTGCAGGACCTCGCTCGCGACTACCCGCTGCCCGCGGCGATCCTGGAGCACCGCTCGCTGTCCAAGCTCAAGGGCACCTACACCGACAAGCTGCCGCTGATGGTGAACCCTGCGACGGGCCGCGTGCACACCAACTACGCGCAGGCCGTGGCGGTGACGGGTCGCCTGTCGAGCAACGACCCCAACCTTCAGAACATCCCCATCCGCACGCCCGAGGGCCGGCGCGTGCGCGAGGCCTTCATCGCACCGCCCGAGCACGTGATCGTCTCGGCCGACTACTCGCAGATCGAGCTGCGCATCATGGCCCACATCAGCGGCGACGAAGGCCTGCTGCGCGCCTTCTCCGAGGGCATCGACGTGCACCGCGCCACCGCTTCGGAAGTGTTCGCCGTGGCGGTGGACGAGGTCAGCTCCGAGCAGCGCCGCTATGCCAAGGTCATCAACTTCGGCCTCATCTACGGCATGGGCGCCTTCGGGCTCGCGAGCAACCTCGGCATCGAGCAGAAGGCCGCGCGCGACTACATCGAGCGCTACTTCGCGCGCTACCCCGGCGTGAAGCGCTACATGGACGACACCCGCGCGCAGGCCAAGGCGCGCGGCTATGTGGAGACGGTGTTCGGGCGGCGCCTGTGGCTGCCCGAGATCAACAGCCCGAACGGCCCCCGCCGCACGGGCGCGGAGCGCCAGGCCATCAACGCGCCGATGCAGGGCACTGCCGCCGACCTCATCAAGCTGGCCATGATCGCGGTGCAGCGCGAGATCGACGCGCGCGCCATGGCCACGAAGATGGTCATGCAGGTGCACGACGAACTCGTGTTCGAGGTGCCGCTGTCCGAGCTGGAGTGGGCGCGCGAGGCCGTGCCGCGCCTGATGGCCGGCGTCGCGCAGCTCAAGGTCCCGCTGCTGGCGGAAGTGGGCGTCGGCCCCAACTGGGAGCAGGCGCACTGAGCAGGCGCACCGGCGGCGCGGCGCAACGCCGCGCGCGCTTCATTTCGCCGCGGTGTTCGCCGCCTTGGCGGCCGGGTTGTCCTGCGGGTTCACGTACTGGATGTCGAACGGACCTTCGCCCGTGATCTGCACGACGGTGATCGTGCGGGTGAAGGCGTAGTGCTTCTCCTGCGCGGGCAGCATGTGATAGCCGCCGGCACGAAGCTCATGCGCCTTCTTCGTTTCCAGCTTCTCGCCCATGCCGAGGTAGAGGGCGCCCGAAAGCACCGTGAGGCGCTCGTCCTTCGAATGCCAGTGGGGCGCCACCTTGTAGCCCGCGGGCGCGCGCAGGCGGACGGTGAACAGGCCCGGCTTGCCCGGGTCGCCTTCCAGCACCGCGACCTTGGCTCCCTTGGGCAGTTCAGGCGGCGCGTCCACCCACTTCAGGCTCGAGCTGTCGACCATTGCTCCGGGCGTCTTCATCTCGTCGCCGCCGAGCGCCGCCTGCGCGGCCAGGGCAGCCAGAAGCAGCAGGGCCGCCCGGACATGTGGGAGTTGACGCATGGTGTCCCTCCATCGCTGTGTGGGCCTTGCGAAAAGTTTAGGAGCCGGGCCTCGAAATGAAAGCTCGCGAAAGGGTTGTCATCGCGACGTCATGAGCGGGTCGCCGTCGCGTCATGGCCGGGTGCCAGCATGACGGGCCATGCGTTCGCCACTCGACACTTCGTCCCTGAAATCAGACGACAGCCACCCCGACGAAGCGACGCATCGCTTTCGCAGCGTATGGATCTCCGACATCCACCTCGGCACGCCCGGATGCCAGGCCCACGCGCTGCTCGACTTCCTGCGGCGCACCCACTGCGAGCACCTCTACCTTGTCGGCGACATCGTCGACGGCTGGCAGCTGCGGCGCAGCTGGTACTGGCCGCAGGCGCACAACGACGTCGTGCAGAAGCTGCTTCGAAAGGCGCGCAAGGGCACACGCGTGGTGTTCATCCCCGGCAATCACGACGAGTTCGCGCGCCGCTATGTCGGGCACGACTTCGGCGGCGTGCAGGTGATGCACGAGGCGGTGCACACCACCGCCGACGGGCGACAGCTCTGGATCACGCATGGCGATCTCTTCGACGGCGTGATCAGCTGCGCGAAATGGCTGGCCTACCTGGGCGACTCGCTCTACGAATTCACGCTGCGCCTGAACCGCTGGCTCAACTCGGCACGCGCCCGCATGGGCCTGCCGTACTGGAGCGTGTCGCGCTACCTGAAGGCGAAGGTCAAGCGCGCGGTGAGCTACGTGAGCGACTTCGAGGGAACGCTGGCACGCGAGGCGCGCCGCCGCGGCGTGCAGGGCGTGGTGTGCGGGCACATCCACCATGCGCAACTGCGCGAGATCGACGGCGTGATCTATGCGAACGACGGCGACTGGGTGGAAAGCCTCACGGCGCTCGTCGAGCATCCCTGCGGCCACCTGGAGATCGTCGAATGGGGCTCGCAGCTCGCGAGCCCCGCGCGCGTGGCCGTGGCGCCGCAGCCGGACGACGCCGCGCTGCTGCCTGCCGCGTTCGAGGGGGAATCCGTGCAGGCAGGCAGCGGCGCGGCCGTGGTCGCGTCTTAAACTGGACGCCATGGACGCAGCCACTTCCATCGCACCGGTGCTCCTCGCGACGAGCTCGGTGCCCCTGCTGAACCGGGAACTCTCGATCCTCGAATTCAACCGCCGCGTGCTGGCCCAGGCGCTGCGCCACGACGTACCGCTGCTCGAGCGGCTGCGCTATATCTGCATCGTCTCGTCCAACCTCGACGAATTCTTCGAGGTGCGCTTCGCCGACTACCTGGAGGCGGCACGCCTGCCGGGCTCAGGCATCACCTCGCGCGAGATGGACGAGGTGGCCGCCGCCGCGCACCGGCTCATCGACGATCAGTACCTCGCGTTCAACGAGGTCGTGATGCCGGCGCTGAAGCACGCGGGCATCGTCGTGCTCAACCACGCCGAGCGCAACGAGGAGCAACGCCGCTGGGTGGACCAGTTCTTCCAGAAGCAGGTGCGCCCGCTGCTCGTGCCTGTGGGCCTGGACCCGGCACACCCCTTCCCGCAGGTGGCCAACAAGTCGCTGAACTTCATCGTGAAGCTTGGCGGCACCGACGCCTTCGGGCGCGACAACTCCATCGCGATCGTGAAGGTGCCGCGCGTGCTGCCGCGCGTGATCCGCCTGCCCGCGCGGGTCTCGGGCGGGCAGCAGGCCTTCGTGCTGCTGTCCAGCGTGATCCGCGCCCACCTGGAGGAGCTGTTCCCGGGGCGCGCGGTGGAGGCCTTCTCGCAGTTCCGCGTCACACGCGACTCCGACCTTGAGGTCGACGAGGACGACATCACCAACCTGCGCATGGCGCTGCGCTCGTCGCTGAGCACACGGCACTTCGGCCAGGCGATCCGCCTGGAAGTGGTGAGCAGCTGCCCGCCCGAGCTGTGGCAGTTCCTGCTGCATCAGTTCGGGCTGCCAGACGCCGCGCTGCACATGGTCAACGGGCCGGTGAACCTCGTGCGCCTGAACGAGCTCATCGACCAGGCCGAGGCGCCCGCGCTGCGCTTTGCGCCGCACGAGCCCGCGTGGCCGCTCTCGCTGCCGCCGCACGGGCCGATGTTCGAGCGCATCCGCGAGGGCGACGTGCTGCTGCACCATCCCTTCGAGAGCTTCGAGCCGGTGGTGCAGCTCCTGCGCGAGGCGGTCGCCGACCCGGCCGTGCTGGCCATCAAGCAGACCATCTACCGCACCGGCAGCGAGTCGGTGCTGATGGACCTGCTCCTGGAGGCCGCGCGCCGCGGCAAGGAAGTGATGGCGGTGGTGGAGCTCAAGGCGCGCTTCGACGAGGAAGCGAACATCAACTGGGCCGAGCGCCTGGAAGCGGTGGGCGCGCAGGTGGTCTACGGCATCGTGGGCCTGAAGACGCACGCGAAGCTCATGCTCATCACGCGGCGCGAGGAAGGCCAGCGCGGCCCGGTGCTGCGCCGCTACGCGCACATCTCCACCGGCAACTACAACCCGCGCACCGCGCGGCTGTACACCGATGTCGGCTATCTCACCGCCGACCCCGAGCTGACCGCCGATGCGGACTCGGTGTTCCAGCAGCTCGCCAGCCTCACCAAGCTGCAGCGGCCCAGGCGACTGCTGCTCGCGCCTTTCACGCTGCACGACAAGCTGCTCGGCATGATCGACGAGGTGGCCGACGCGGCGCGCCAGCAGCGCACCGCGCGCGTCGTGGTGAAGGTCAACGCGCTCACCGATGTGGCGCTGATCGAGGCCCTGGTGCGCGCGGCGCAGGCCGGGGCGCAGATCGACCTCATCGTGCGCGGCGCCTGCATGCTGCCGCCGGGCCTGCCCGGCGTGAGCGAGCGCATCCGCGTGCGCTCCGTCGTGGGCCGCTTCCTCGAGCACACGCGCGTGCTCTATTTCCGCTGGGGTGCGCGCGACACCGATGAAGCGCTCTATCTCTCCAGCGCCGACTGGATGTCGCGCAACATGCTGCGTCGCATCGAGCTGGCCTGGGAGGTGCGCGACCCGGCGCTGCGGCAACGCGTGATCGACGAATGCCTGGTGCCCTACCTGCACGATGCACAGGACGCCTGGGACCTGGCGAGCGACGGCACCTACAGCCGCACCGGCAGCGAAGGCCCGAGTGCGCAGCAGGCGCTCATGGCCCTGCACAGCGCCTGATCCTCAACCCGCGGAGGTATCCCATGGACCTGATCCTCTGGCGACATGCGGAAGCGGCGCCCGCCCGCGAGGGCCAGGCCGACGAGGATCGCCCGCTCACCTCCAAGGGCGAGCGCCAGGCCCAGCGCATGGCGGACTGGCTCAACCGCCGCATCGCGCAGAGCACGAAAGTGATCGCCAGCCCCGCGCTGCGCTGCCAGCAGACGGTCGCGCCGCTCGGGCGCTCGGCCAAGCGCGTCGCGGCGCTGGCCCCGGGCGGCACGGTCGAAGGCCTGCTCGCCGCCGCGAAGTGGCCCGACGCCAGCGAGCCGGTGCTCGTCGTCGGGCATCAGCCCACGCTCGGGGAGGTGCTCTCGCATCTGCTGGGCGGACGCGAGCCGTCGTGGGCAATCAAGAAGGGCGCGGTCTGGTGGCTGCGCTGGCGCGAGCGCGAGGGCGAGGACGAGCCGCAGCTCACCGTCGTGGCGGTGCAGTCGCCCGACCTGCTCTGACGCGCGGGCGGGCCGCGCGCCGCCACGGCCCTCAGACGGCCTTCACACGGTCTCCACGCGCAGGCGCAGTCCCTCGCGGCCGCTCCAGGCCTGCACTTCCTCGTTGAGCAGGAACATGGTGCGCGGGTGGCCGTGCGCCCAGTTCTCGTCGAGCGTGAGCACCGCGCCGTTGGGCGCGCGCTCGAGCGCGACGACATCGCGCGGCAGGTCGCTGCGCGCGTGGCACAGCAGCGTGGCCAGGCGCAGCGCCATCACCTTCCAGGCGAGACCGTCGCGCGCGAGGGCGGGCCCGAGCTTGGCGAGGCTGCCACGCTGGCCGAGCACCAGTTCGGCCACGCGCCGCTGCTGGCTCTGCGAGAAGCCGGGCGCATCCACGTGGGCCACGAGGTAGGCGCTGTGGCGGTGGTGGTCGTGGTGCGACACCGCCATGCCCACCTCGTGCAGCGCGGCGGCCCAGCCCAGCTCGCGCACCGATTCGTCCGCGGGCTTGCGGGCGATGCAGGCGTACAGCGACAGCGCCACGTGGCGAACGCGCTCGGCCTGCAGCACGTCCACGCCGAAGCGCCGCTGCAGCTCCTGCACCGAGGCGTCGCGCATGTCGGCGATGTGACGGCGTGGTGCGCGCGCGGCTTCCAGGCGGTCGGCGAGCTCGAAGATCACGCCCTGGCGCAAGGCGCCGCGCGCGGGCTGCAGGGCGTCGATGCCGAACTGCATCGCGAGCGTGTAGAGGATGGACAGCCCGCCTCCGAGCACGGCGCGTCGCTCGGGTTTCAGGCCCGGCAGCGAGAGCGCGTCCTGGTGCCCGGCCTGCAGGCAGGCCTCGATGCACCAGCGCAGCCCGGCCGGGGTGATGACGCCGTCCGTGATGCCGTTGGCCGCGAGCAGCTGCGACACCGCACTCACCGTGCCGGAGGAGCCCAGCGCCTGCGCCCATTGCCCGGGCGCGAAAGGCTGCAGGCCTTCCTCGAGCTCCGCGCCGGCGGCGATCTGCGCGGCGCGGAAGGCCTCGGGTGTGAAGCGGCCATCGGGGAAGTAGCGCATCGACAGGCTCACGCTGCCGGTCTGGAACGACTCCGCGCGACGCGGGGTGCGGCCCTGCCCGACGATCATCTCGGTGGAGCGCCCGCCGATGTCGATCACCAGGCGCGGCACGTCGCTGGGCTGCAGATGGGCCACCCCCGCGAAGATGAGGCGCGCCTCCTCGCGTCCGGAGATGACCTCGATCGGGTAGCCGAGCTCCTCGTGGGCGCGATCGAGGAAGGCGTCGCGGTTGCGCGCCTCGCGCAGCGTCTGCGTGGCCACGGCGCGCACGCGCTGCGCGTCGACGACGCCTTTCAGGCGCTGCGCGAAGCGCGCCAGGCACTCCAGCCCGCGCTGCTGAGCCTCTTCGGTGAGCAGGCCCTGCGCGTCGAGCCCGCCACCCAGGCGCACCGTTTCCTTGAGGTAGTCGATCCGCTTGTACTGGCCGCGGTGCAGTGAGGCGAGCTCGAGACGGAAGCTGTTGGAGCCGAGGTCGATGGAGGCAAGGGCCTCGCTGGCCCGGGGCTCGCGCTGGGCGGCGGCACCGGCAGTGGCTGTGTTCGCGGCATGCATGGGGCGCGATTCTCCCTGCAATGCCCGGCGCGACAGACCCCGCGACCACGCGTTGGGCGCGCGGTTTCTAGAATCGCGCGTTCGGCGCCGCCGCCGCGACGCCCATCCATGGCGCCCAAGGAGACTTGCAGATGATCGAGAAGGAAATCGACGCTCCGACGAGCTCGCGCGATTTCAATCGTCGCGACTTCGTTCGATCGGTGGTCGGCACCGGCTTCGCCGCGGCCGTGTTGCCAGTGAGCGCGCAGACCATCACCACGCCCGCCGACGGCCTGGATGCCGGCCCCGTGAGCATTCCCTCGGGAGACTTCGCGATGCCCGCCTACCGTGCCGCGCCCAAGGGCAAGTCCGGCGCACCGGTCGTGCTGGTGCTTCCCGAGATCTTCGGCGTGCACGAGCACATCGCCGACGTGGCGCGGCGCTTCGCGCGCCGCGGCTACTTCGCGATCGCCCCCGACCTCATGGCCCGCCAGGGCGATGCGCGCTCGTATTCCGACGTCGGCCGCCTCATGAGCGAGGTTGTCTCCAAGGTGCCCGATGCCCAGGTGATGTCCGACCTCGACGCGGCCGTGGCCTGGGCCCAGCAGCAGGGCGCCGACACCACGCGGCTGGCCGCCACGGGGTTTTGCTGGGGCGGGCGCATGACCTGGCTCTATGCCGCGCACAGCGAGCGGCTGCGGGCCGGTGTCGCCTGGTATGGCCGCCTGGTGGGCACGGCCTCGCCGCAGACGCCGCGCCATCCCGTCGACCTCGTCGGCGAGCTCAAGGCGCCGGTGCTCGGCCTGTACGGGGGCAAGGACCAGGGCATCCCGCTTGACAGCGTCGATAAGATGAAAGCGGCCCTGAAGAACGGCAGCGCCGCGGCCCGGCGCTCGGAATTCGTGGTGTACCCCGATGCGCCGCACGCCTTCCACGCCGACTATCGCCCGAGCTATGTGAAGGCGGACGCGCAGGACGGCTGGAAGCGCTGCCTGGACTGGATCCAGCGCCACCTCGAAGGCTGAGTCGCATCGGCCCTCCAGTTCAGCAACCGCGCCCCGCCGGGCGCGGTTTTTTCGTTCCGGCGCCGTCCCTGAAGGCCGGTGCACCTGATCCCGACACAACGCAGCCTCTCGACACATGACCCTCCTGTACATCGTGCTGGCCACCGGCATCGGCGGCGTGCTCTCGGTGGCCATCGCGGCCGCGCTGACCGTATCGATGCTGCGCGTGGTCGTGCGCCATCTGGTGAGCCTGTCGGCGGGAGTGCTGCTCGGGACGGCGCTGCTGAACTTGCTGCCCGAGGCCTTCGAGGTGCACGCGGGCGTGGCGCACGCCGATCCGAAGTCGCTGTTCGTCACGCTGCTGGCCGGCCTGATGTTCTTCTTCCTGCTGGAGAAGGCCGAGCTCTACCGGCACGGCCACCACCACGAGGGCGACGACCCGCATCACCACCACCACCACGGCTTCGACCGCGAGCAGGCCGGGCGCGGCGGCTTCAGCGTGCTGGTGGGCGACAGCATCCACAACTTCTGCGACGGCATCATCATCGCGGCCGCCTTCCTGGCCGACGCGAAGCTGGGCGCGGTGACGGCGATGGCCATCATTGCCCACGAGATTCCGCAGGAGGTGGGCGACTACATGGTGCTGCTCAACGCGGGCCTCACCCGCAAGCGCGCACTGGCCTACAACGCGATCTCGGGGCTCGCGGCCGTGGTGGGCGGCATCGTCGGCTACCTGGTGGTCGGCCCCTGGGAATCGCTGCTGCCGTACCTGCTCGTCATCGCCTCCAGCAGCTTCATCTACGTGGCCGTCGCCGATCTCATTCCACAGCTGCAGCGCCGCCTCGCGCTGCGCGACACCGTCATCCAGATCGCCTGGCTGGCCTGCGGGCTCACGCTCATCTGGCTCATCGTCGGCCCGCTGCACGGGGGGCATTGAGATGCCCTGGGAATTGCCGTCTCGCTAGCATTCGCGCATGTCAGAACATCTTCCGAATCCTTGGGTGATCGCCACCCGCGAAAGCCGCCTGGCGCTGTGGCAGGCCGAGCATGTGCGCGAGTTGCTGCGCGCGCGCCTGTCCGACCCCGTCGAGCTGCTGGGCATGACCACCCGGGGCGACCAGATCCTCGATCGCACCCTCTCGAAGGTCGGCGGCAAGGGCCTGTTCGTGAAGGAGCTGGAGACGGCCATCGAGTCAGGCGCGGCGCACCTTGCGGTGCACTCGCTCAAGGACGTGCCGATGGACCTGCCCGCGGGCTTCGCGCTCGCCTGCGTCATGGAGCGCGAGGATCCGCGCGATGCCTGGGTCTCCACCCGCTACGCCGACCTCGACACCCTACCGCAGGGCGCGGTGGTGGGCACCTCCAGCCTGCGCCGGCTGATGCAGCTGCGCGCGCTGCGGCCCGACCTCGTCGTGCAGCCACTGCGCGGCAACCTGGACACGCGGCTGCGCAAGCTCGACGAAGGCCAGTTCGACGGCATCGTGCTGGCGGCCGCCGGCCTGAAACGCCTGGGGCTGGCCGCGCGCATCCGCGCCGTGTTCGAGCCCGAGCGCATGACGCCCGCGGCCGGGCAGGGTGCGCTCGGCATCGAGGTCCGTGCCGATGCGCACGAGTGCTGCGCGCCGCTGATGTCGGCGCTGCGCTCGCTCACGCACGAGCCGACCTGGCTCGCAGTCCATGCGGAGCGCGCGGTGTCGCGTGCGCTCGGCGGCAGCTGCAGCATGCCGCTGGCCGCGTTTGCGCATTGGTCCGGCGACGGCGTCCTGCGGCTCGACGCAGCGCTTGGCGGCAGCGAGGAAAGCGCGCTGCCGCTGGTGCGCGCGAGCGTGCAGGCGCAGGTGGCCGATGTGGATGCGGCGCAGGCCCTGGGGGTGCAGGCCGCGCAGGCGCTGCGCGATCACGGCGGCGACCGCCTGCTCGCCACGCTCGGGGGCTGAGGGTGGCGCCGCGGGTGCTCGTCACGCGCCCCGCGGCGCAAGCGCGTGCCTGGATCAACGGCCTCGCCGGGCACGGCGTCGCGGCCGCGTCCCTGCCGATGATCGGCATCGAGTCGCCGGCCGATCCGCGGGCGGTGCATGAAGCCTGGGGCGCGATCGCGTCGCTCGACGCGGTGGTCTTCGTGAGTCCGAGTGCCGTGGAGCGCTTCTTCGCCTTGCGGCCGGATGCCGCGGCGCTGCCGCCGCGGCTGATCTTGGCAACCCCCGGGCCCGGCAGTGCGCGCGCATTGGCGGGGGCAGGCGTGGACCTGCAACGCATCGTCCAGCCTGCAGTCGAAGCCGAGCAGTTCGACTCGCAGTCACTCTGGGAGCGCATGCGTGTGCTGCGCGACTGGCGTGGCGCACGGGTGCTCATCGTGCGCGGGGGCGACGCGGCTGCCACGCCTGCCGACGAGGCGCAGCGCGTGCGCGGCAGCGGGCGCGAATGGCTTTCGAACGTGCTGCGCGAGGCGGGTGCGCAAGTGGACACCGTGGCCGCATATCTGCGGGCGATGCCAGCGCTCGATGCACCACAGCGCGAACTGCTGCGCGACGCCCTCGAACACCCGCTGCGGCATGTCTGGCTCTTCAGCAGCTCGCAGGCCGTCGAGAACCTGCGCGAGCTCGCCGGCAACGGGCCGCTTCCACGCAACGCAAGTGCGGTCTGCACGCATGCGCGCATCGCAGCCGCGGCGCGCGCGGTGGGGTTCGACCACGTGGTCGAGGCCGCGCCCACGCTCGAATCGGTGCTTGCCGCGGTGCGCGTCTGTGAGCCTTTCGTCACGACCCCCTCGATACAATCCCGCGCACCGTGACGCAGCCCCAAGACCCCATTTCTCCCGCAGCGCCCGCACCCGCGGCCGGCCCGGTCGCCGCGCCGGTGACCGAGCCCCGAAGCGGTGGTCTGCGGATCCTGCTGACAGGCGTGGTCGCCGCGCTGGCGCTCGTGTCGCTGGCCTCTGCCTGGTACACGCAGCACCGCGTGCACAACCTCGAGCAGGAGCTCGTGCGCAGGCAGCAGGACAGCCAGTCGCAGGCTGCCGAAGCACGGGTGCTCGCGCGCCAGGCCGATGACGCCGCGCGCGACGCCATGGCCAAGTCCTCGCTGCTCGAAGCACGCATCTCCGAGGTCTCGCTGAAGCGCGGCCAGCTCGAAGACCTGATCCAGTCGCTATCGCGCTCGCGCGATGACAGCGTCGTCAACGACATCGAGGCGGGGCTGCGCGTAGCCCTTCAGCAAAGCTCGATCACCGGCAGCGCCGAGCCCGTGGTGGCCACGCTGAAGGCCGCCGACGAGCGGCTCACCAAGTCGAACCAGCCGCGGCTCGAACCCCTGCGGCGCGCGATTGCCCGCGATCTCGACCGGGTGAAGGCCGCGAGCGTCGCCGACATCGCCACGCTCGCCATCAAGCTCGACGAGGCCACGCGGCTCGTCGACGAAGTGCCGCTGCTGACCGCCGAGGGCGTCAGTGCCGCGGCCAGCGCGGCAGCGGTGGCCAGCGCGCCGGCCGCACGACCTCGCGTCTCGCAGCGCAGCGCTTCGCCGTCCTCCGCCGCGTCCGCACCGCAGGGCACAAGCGCATGGTGGCCGAGCAGCATGAACGCCTGGGTCGATAGCGTGTGGACCGACGTGCGCGGGCTCGTGCGCGTGGCGCGCGTCGATCAGGCCGATGCCATGCTGCTCGCGCCCGACCAGGGCTGGTACGTGCGCGAGAACCTGAAGCTGCGTCTGCTCAACGCGCGCCTGGGCCTCTTGAGCCGCCAGTTCGACCTCGCCCAGGCCGACCTGCAGCGTTGCAGCGCCACGCTCGATCGCTACTTCGATCGCAGCTCGCGCAAGACGGCCGCGCTGGCTGAACTGCTGCGCGGCGTGGCTGCGCAATCCAAGCAGGCCAGCGTGCCTCGGCCCGACGACACGCTCGCGGCCATCGCCGCGATCGGCGTGAACCGATAGGCGAGCCAGACGCATGCGTGCCGTCGTCTGGCTCATCCTGCTGGCGATCGTGGCGGTCGTGGCCGCGGCCCTGCTCGGCGACAACCACAACGTGGTCACGCTGTACTGGGCGCCGTGGCGTGTCGATCTCTCGTTCAACCTCTTCATCGTCGGCCTGCTTGCGCTTTTCTTCGTGATCAACGCGCTGATCAACGCGGTAAGCGCGCTCGTCGGTCTGCCGCGACGCGCCCACCTGTGGCGCGTTGCGCGGCGTGATCGCAGTGCGCAGGCCGCGCTGCGCGAATCGCTGGCGCAGTACTTCGGCGGGCGCTACAGCCGTGCGCAGAAGGCCGCGCAGCGCGCCGTCGCCATCCAGGCCGACACGCCAGAGCTGTCCAACGATCACGAGTTCACCGTGCTCGGCCACCTCCTCGCCGCGGGCAGCGCGCATCGTCTGCAGGATCGCGCGCGCCGTGACGAGCAGCTCGACCGGGCGCTCGATCTCGCGGGCCGCAGCCTGAGCGCGCGCAGTGCCGAAGCGGGCGCCCGCCTGCTCGCTGCCGAATGGGCCCTCGAGGATCGCGATGCGGCTCGCACGCTGGAGCTGCTTTCCGAACTGCCGCCGGGCGTCGCGCGCCGCACGTACGCCCTGCGGCTGAAGCTCCAGGCGGCGCGGCTTTCCGAACAGCCGCTCGAAGCGCTGAAGACCGCACGATTGCTCGCGAAGCATCAGGCCTTCTCGCCGTCCGCCGCGCAGGGCCTGTTGCGCTCGCTCGCCTTCGAGGCACTCGACGGCGCACGTGACGCCGACCAGGTGCGTCGCATCTGGCGCGACCTCGATGCCGCAGATCGTCGCGACGTGTACGTCGCCGCGCGCGCGAGCGCTCGCATGCGCGACCTGGGCCTGCAGGACGAGGCACGCGCATGGCTGCGGCCGCTGTGGGACCGCATCGGCACGCTCTCGCGCGAAGACCGCGAGGTGCTCGCGCTCGCGCTTGCATCGAACGTCGAGGGCATTGGCGCAGATTGGGTCGCCAAGCTCGAATCCGCATGGCAGGCGCATCCGCGCGAAGGCGCGCTCGCCTATGCGGCCGGCAGCGCGCTCATCGCGCGAGCCCTTTGGGGCAAGGCGCGCCAGACGCTGCAGCTCGCGGTGGAAGACCCGACGCTGCCCGCGCACGCACGTCGCGACGCATGGCTGCGCCTCGCCGAAATGTCGGAACGCGATGGCCATGCGGAGCGCGCCGCGGATGAACTTCGTCACGCCGCACAACCGCACGTGTGAACCCAGCATTCGCCGTGCTATACTGTGCGGCTTCAGCGGCTGTAGCTCAGTTGGATAGAGTACTTGGCTACGAACCAAGGGGTCGTGGGTTCGAATCCTGCCAGCCGCGCCAATACAGACAAGGGGCCACCAAGAGGTGGCCCCTTCGTCTTTTGGGCCTGTGACACGTTGCCACTGTTGGGCGTGTCGGCGAGCGCTTCGCGTGCGGTGCGAAGCGAGCGGCAGCTAGCCAGCCCGCGCCGCCCAGCGTTCCGCAGTGGTTCGGTAAGCCTGCAGGCTGCGCCCGTACCAGGTCTCAAGGCCCAGGGCGTCCATTCCCAGTCGACGCATGACCGCGGCGGACGCCGCATTTTCTGGGTCGCAGACCGCATAGAGATCGCGCGCCGCGAGCGGCCCGAAGGCGAAGCCCGCCATCGCAATCGCGGCCTCGCTGGCGAGGCCCTGGTGCCAGCGGTCGCGCCGCAGGCGCCAGCCGATTTCGAGTGGGCAGCCTGGGTCCGGCTGCGGAGCTTCGGTGCGGCGCAGGTTCTGGATGCAGCCCGCACCGACGACCTCACCACTCGCGAACTCGACGAAGCTCCACCACGAATAGCCGAGATCGCGCCAGCGCGTTTGCACGCGCTCGACGACAGCGAGCGTCTCCTCGCGCGTCTCGGGGCGCCCCGTGATGTAGCGCATGACCTCCGGATCGGAGTTCATGGCATGCAGGCCGTCGACGTGCTTCAGCTCGAAGGGCTCGAGGCGCAGCCTCGCGGTGGTCAGGATGGTCATGCGAGGCCGAGACGCGCGCGCGCTTCGTCAGACTTCGTGCAGGTGCTTCCCCACCAGCCCGGTCATCTCGAACATCGTGACCTCGCCTTTGCCCATCACGGCCTTGAGCTTGTCGTCGCAGATGACGTTGCGCTTGTTGGCGGGGTTCTGCAGCTGGTGCGCCTTGATGTAGTCCCACAGTCGCTTGGTGACTTCGGTGCGAGGCATGGCATCGGCACCGACAACGGCGGCGAGTTCGGGACTCGGCTTCATCGCCTTCATGAAGGCAGAGGTCTTCTTGGGTGATTCAGAGGCAGTCATGGCAGTTCTTTTCTGAGGCAGGGGAACCCGGCAGCATACATACCCGAGAGCCTGGAGGCCGGCGATACCGCTCATCTCGGGTCGGTGTCGTTGGTGCGCAGCTTCACTCGCTCATCAGCGTCACTCCCGGCAGCGTCAGCAGCGACGTCTGACGCATCACCTGCACGAAGTCGCTCACGTACGGTCTTGAGGCCAGACGCTCGGGCACCACGGCGTAAAGGCGCCCGGTGAGTCCTTCGGGCCCGATCGGCTGGCTCGCGACGTAGCCGCGCTCCAGGTATCCGCTCACGGCCCATCGCGGCAATGCCGCAAGTCCCCGGCCGCTCGCCACGAGTTGCAGCATCGCCACCGTCAGCTCGGTCGTGCGCCGCGGTGGCGTGATCCCCGCGGGCTTGAGCACGCGTCGCACGAGGTCGAGCATCTCGTCGGGCACGGGGTAGGTGATGAGCGTGTGGCCGGCGAAGTCGGACGCTTCGAGATGGGGCTTGGACAGCAGCGCATGGCCGCGCGGCAGGAGCGCCACGATCTCGAACTCGAACAGGGGCCGCACGACGACGCCGGTCTCCGACTCGTCGATGTCCGACACGATCGCCAGCTCCGCGCGGTCCTGGTGCAGCAGACCGACCGGGTCGGCCTGAAAGCCCGAGACGATGTCGAGCTCGACTTCGGGCCAGCGCTCGCGCAGCGCATCCATCGAAGGCATCAGCCAATCGAAGCAGGTGTGGCATTCGACCGCGATGCGCAGCGTGCCCGCGGCGCCGGACAGGATCCGGCTCACATCGCGTTGCGTTTCAGCCACCAGCGGCAGCACCGCGTCCGCGAGCTTCAGCAAGCGCTGCCCTGGCGCGCTGAACACCACCGGACTCGACTTGCGCTCGAACAGGCTCGCGCCGTAGTGCTCCTCCAGCCCCTTGAGCTGATGCGACAGAGCGGACTGGGTGAGGTTCAGCAGCTGCGCTGCGCGCGACAGGTTTCCCGTCTCGCGCAGCGCCTGCAGAGTCTTCAGGTGCCGGAGTTCCAGCTGGGATTGCGTCATGAATTGCGCTCAGGATGTTCACGAGAAACTTTCGTTTGAATCATAGCGGTCGAAAGCCGACCATTCGACCTGCTCATTCAAATTGCAGTTCGACATGATCCGTACTCATATTCTGGGATTTCCGCGCATCGGCCTTCAGCGCGAGCTCAAGCTGGCCCTGGAACGTCACTGGAAGGGTGAGCTGAGCGAGGCGCAGCTGGAGGAAGCGGGCCGCGAACTGCGTGCGCGCCACTGGTCGGCCCAGCGCGCAGCCGGGCTCGATGTCGTCACCGTCGGCGACTTCGCCTACTACGACCACGTGGCCAACCACATCCAGATGCTGGGCTGCGAGCCCGCCCGCTTTGGCTTCAGCGGCCAGGAGAGTGAGCTGGCGCGCTACTTCACCCTCGCGCGCGGCGTCGCCCGCGAGCACACGCATGACGAGCACTGCGCCCAGGGCTGCATCCACCACGACGACAGCGGCATGCCGGCGCTGGAGATGACCAAGTGGTTCGATACGAACTACCACTACCTCGTGCCGGAGTTCGATGCGCGCACGCGCTTTCGCCTCGCCTCGCGCCGCCTGCTCGACGAGGTCGCGCAAGCCCAGGCGCTCGGTCACACGGTGAAGGCGGTCCTGCTCGGGCCGTTGAGCTTCCTGTGGCTGGGCAAGTCCAAGGAAGCGGGCTTCGACCGCCTCGACCTGCTCGACGCGCTCCTGCCCGTCTACTCGGAGCTGCTCGCAAGGCTGGGCGAGGCCGGCGTGCATTGGGTGCAGATCGACGACCCCATCCTCGGGCTCGACCTCCCGGGCGACTGGGTGCTCGCCTTCGAGCGCGCCTACCACGCGCTGCGCACGCCGGGCGTGTCGCTGATGCTCGCCACCTACTTCGCGCCGCTGGAAGGACATCTGAGCCTCGCCTGCAAGCTGCCGGTGGCCGCGCTGCACATCGACGCCGTGCGCACCCCGCAAGACCTGCAGTGCGTGCTCGACTGGCTGCCCGCGCACAAGGAGCTGTCGGTGGGCCTGATCGACGGGCGCAACATCTGGCGCACCGATCTCGACCGCGCCCTGCAGATGCTGCGTCCCGCGCTGGAGCGTCGCGCGAGCGACGTGTGGCTGGCGCCCTCGTGCTCGCTGCTGCACGTGCCCATCAGCCTGTCGGACGACGACGCGCTCGATGCCGAGCTGCGCAGCTGGCTCGCCGGCGCGAACGAGAAGCTCGCCGAGCTCGGGATCCTCAAGCGCGCGATTCGCGAGGGCGAGGGCGCGGTGCGCGCCGAGCTCTTCGCTGCGCGCGCCGCCGTGGCCGCGCGCGCGTGCAGCCCGCGCGTGCAAGACCCGTCGGTGAAACGGCGCATCGCGAGCCTCCCCGCAGACATCGACCGTCGCCACGCCGCGTTCACGTCGCGGCAGGCTCTGCAGCGCGAGCGCCTGAGGCTCCCGCCGTTTCCCACCACCACCATCGGCTCCTTCCCGCAGACCCACGAGATTCGCGCCGCGCGCGCCGCCTTCCGACGCGGCGCGCTCGCGCCCGAGGCGTACCGGGCGGCGATGCGCATCGAGATCGAGCATGCGGTGCGTGAGCAGGAGGCACTGGGCCTGGACGTGCTCGTGCACGGCGAGGCCGAGCGCAACGACATGGTCGAGTACTTCGGCGAGCAGCTCGAAGGCTTCGCGTTCACTGCCAATGGCTGGGTGCAGTCCTATGGCTCGCGCTGCGTGAAGCCGCCGGTGCTGTTCGGCGACGTGTCGCGCGCGGCGCCGATGACGGTGGACTGGGCGGTCTATGCACAAAGCCTGACCGCGCGACCGGTGAAGGGCATGCTCACCGGCCCCATCACGATCCTCCAGTGGTCCTTCGTGCGCGACGACCAGCCGCGCGCGGACACCGCGCTGCAGATCGCGCTGGCCATCCGCGACGAGGTGATCGACCTGGAGGCGGCCGGCATCGGCGTCATCCAGATCGACGAGCCCGCGATCCGCGAAGGCCTGCCGCTGCGCCGCGCGCAATGGAGCAACTATCTGCAGTGGGCGGCGCGCGCCTTTCGCGTGGCGGCCGCGGGCGTGCGCGACGTGACGCAGATCCACACGCACATGTGCTACTCGGAGTTCAACGACATCCTCCCCGCCATCGCCTCGATGGACGCCGACGTCATCACCATCGAGACGAGCCGCTCCGACATGGAGCTGCTGCGCGGCTTCGGCCACTTCCGCTATCCCAACGAGATCGGCCCGGGCGTCTACGACATCCACTCGCCGCGCGTGCCGGGCGTCGAGGAGATGACGCGGCTGCTGCGCAAGGCCGCCGAGGTCGTGCCGCCGGGCAATCTGTGGGTCAACCCCGACTGCGGGCTCAAGACGCGCGGCTGGCCCGAGACGAGCGCGGCGCTGCGCAACATGGTGAGCGCCGCGCGCGAGATGCGCAGTGCGCTCGCTGCGCAGTAAGTCTCAGCCCGCGCCCTGCATCACGGCGCGCAGCCGCTGCGCGGCGAAGTCGATGAACAGGCGCGCGCGCGGCGGCAGATGCGCGCGCTGCGCGTAATAGACGTACAGCCCGATGCGCTCGCTCGTGTGGCGCGAAAGCAGATGCACGAGCCGCCCCTCGCGCACGAACGGCGCGGCCACATAGCTCGGCAGCTGACCGATGCCGACGCCCGCGAGCACCGCGCCCACTTCCGCATCGATGTCGTTCGTCTGGAAGCGTGCCGGCACGTCGCGCAAGCTCACCTCGCCCTGATCCGAATACTCCCAGGGCATCAGCCTTCCGGTGCCGGCATGCCGAAAGCCGGTGCAGCGGTGGTGCGCGAGGTCCTCGAAGCTGCGCGGACGCCCGTGCCGCTGCACGTACCCGGCCGACGCGCAGATCCAGTGCTGGATGTCCGCGAGCCGCCGCGCCACGACGTTGCGGTCCATCGCGGGCCCGACGCGAAAGCCGACGTCGATCTTCTCGGCCGTGATGTCCGTGATGCGGTCCTCGAGCTCCAGCTCCACCCGCAAGGCCGGGTGCGCTTCCATGAAGGGCCCGATCAGCGGCAGCACGAGGTGCTGGCCGACCGAGCGCGCGGCCGTCACCCGCAGCGTGCCCGCCACCTCCTCGCGCGCGGCCTGCACGCCCTGCATTGCCGCGCGGATCGCGGACAGCGCGGGGCGCACCTGCGCGAGCAGCTGCGCGCCCTCGTCGGTGAGGCTGAGCTGTCGCGTCGTGCGGTGCAGGAGCCGCACGCTCAAGTGCGTCTCGAGCTGGCGGATCGTCTTGCTCGTGGCCTGCGGGGCCACGCCGAGCTCGGCCGCCGCCTTGCGGAAGCTGCCGGTCTCGACCACGCGCTCGAGGGTCGAAAGGGCCTTGAGGTCGTCCATGGATTCGCACCCTTTGGTTGCCAGTCAAACACCCATTGTTCGCCTGGTGCGCAGCAATGCCGGCGCCTAGATTTCATCGGCACTCCCGCACGGCTCGCACTCCTCGAAAGGAAAGAACATGAAGTCGATT
>Ga0105248_10001680_pt1 | contig 24638 bp, 16 predicted proteins | sample KBSS34metaG_FD_81524 | JGI IMG/M metagenome (GOLD analysis project Ga0105248, IMG submission 81524) | Switchgrass rhizosphere microbial communities from Kellogg Biological Station, Michigan, USA - KBS S3-4 metaG | ecosystem: Host-associated > Plants > Roots > Rhizosphere > Soil | place... | reverse complement strand
GCGTCGGCATCATCACGACGGGGATGAAGCAGCGGTAGCGGAGGCGCGGACCAGCCTGGGCGCTTCCCCGGAAAACTGGATCACGAAAAGATCATCCGCGGATAAACACACGACGATCACGACGGGGATGTCGCCGCAGTCGCGCGATCGAAGATCGCGAAGGCACCGAGAGCGAGCGCCAGGAAAACGACCGAGAACGCGATGCCGGCGGCAGGAGCGGACAGAAAGATATAGATCCACATCGCCAGCGACACCAGCGCCGGCAGCGGGTACAGCCACATCTTGAATGGCTTGGCCACGTCGGGGCGGTAGCGCCGGAGAAGGATCACTGCGGCGCACTGCCAGACGAACTGCAGCAGGATCTGCACCTGAAGCAGCCAGTTGACGAGCTGGCCGAGCGTGAAGAAACAGAACGGCAGGGTCACGATGCCGATCGTCAGCAGCGAGACGTGCGGGAAATGCTTCGTCGGGTGCAGGCGTCCGAAGACGCTGAAAAACTGGCCGTCCCGGGCTGCCGCGAACGGGATCCGCGAGTAGCCGAGGATCACGGCATACAGCGATGACGCGGTGACGAAGAGGATCAGCGATGTCATCACCATCGCCGCAATGCGGCCGGCCGCCGGATCCGAGAACGTCCGCGCGATGAACAGCGATGCGATCGTCCGCGACTGCTGCGCTTCCTGCCACGGGATCATGCCGAGGATGACGGTGCTCATCACGACATAGAGCACGACGACGATGACGATCGACAGCACGATCGCCCGCGGCAGCGTGCGCTCAGGCGACCGAAGCTCCTCGCCGATGTTGCAGACGTTGCTGTATCCGCCGTAGTTGTACATCGCGAGCAGTCCGGCGGCGCCCATCGCCCGGAGGAGACCGGCGTCGATGCGGCGCGCCTCCGGCGGAAAGTCGAACGCCTGCTGCCACGAGAAGCGGAAAAGCCCGGCGACGATGACCCAGCCGACCGTCGCGAGCACGACGATGAGCATGACGACTGCAAGGCGGCCGACCGACCGGATGTCGCGGTAGAGCAACATCGTCACGGCCGCGCATATCGCTGCCGCCACCAGGTTGTGCTCCAACGGCGTCATCGTCGTCCAGTAGAACCCGAGGTAGTCAGCGAATCCGACCGCCCCCCCGGCGATGGACAGCGGCGCGACGAGCATCAGCTGGAAGATGAAGATGAACGCCATCAGGCGGCCGAGCCCGAACGGCCGGTAGGCTTCGCGCAGGTAGACGTATGGGCCGCCGCTGCCAGGGAGAGCGGCGCCCAGCTCGGCGTAGACGAGCCCGTCGCACAGCGCGAGCACGGCGCCGAACGCCCAGGCATAGACGATGTGCGGGCCGTTCATCGCCGTCACCATGAACGGAATGGTGAGGAACGGTCCGACGCCGACCATGCCGATGATGTTCGTCGCGGTGGCCTGCAGGAGGCCCATGCCGCGATCGAGCGTTACCCGCTCGGCGGTCACCATAGCGGCGACAAATCGTCTATCAGTCGCGCCGCGGTCGCGTGGCCCTGGACCAGCGGGTTGTGTGCCAGCGCGAGCGTCGCCGCCGCGAGGTCCTTCGACAGCGCGGCCTTGACGGTCAGGCGCTCGTACTCCTTAACCCGCGTCAGCAGCGGCACGATCTTTTCGGGCAACGGCGGCACGTGCAGCGGCGTCGCGCCGTTCGCGTTCACTACGCACGGCACCTCCACCACATCGGTGTCCTGCAGCAACGCGATGTTGCGCTGGTTGGCGACGCTGAGCGGAATGATGGCGTTGGTGTTGAAGCGAATCGCGCGGAGGACCCCGAGCGCGATTCGATCGTAGCCGCTGAGCCCGGACGAGGCCGCCGGCTTCGACGGCCCGTCGGCACCAGCCTCGATCTGCATGTAGCTGGCGCTCCGCGTCCGCAGGTACGAGTTGTAGACCGCCAGAACGTCGGCGCCCGGCGCTTCCAGACTCTCGAACAGCACGGCGGTGAGCTCGGCGATGGCCTGCCCGCGGCCGCGACCGGCGCGGCGCACGTTGTCGAATGCGCGCGTCGGCTGATCGTAGTAGTAGACGTACTCGGTCGGGAGCAGCCGCAGTTCGCGCAGCGACACCGGGTCGAACAGCGGCACTTTGTACACCGAACGCAGGAGATCGGCGTCGCTCCAGAGGCGGTGCAGCTGCGGCTCGCCGCCGCTGTAGACCTCGCGCAGCCAGCCGAGATGGTTCAACCCGAAATAGTCGAACCGGCACGCGTCGGATGGCAGGCCGAGCGCCCCGGCCACTTCCTCGAACAGTTCCGTCGGCGTGTCGCAGATGCCGATGACGCGGCTGGTGACCGTGCGCATCGCCTCGGTGATCATTCCGACCGGGTTCGTGAAATTGACGATCCACGCCTGCGGCGCCACCTCGGCGATGTGCCGGGCGTACTCCACCATCGCGGGGATGGTGCGCGCCGCCATGGCGAATCCGGCCGGACCGATCGTTTCCTGACCGACGATCCCGTGGCGCTGAGCGGTGGCTTCATCGCGCACGCGCTGTTGGATGCCGCCGACGCGAATGCTCGTGAAGACGACGTCGGCCTCCGTCACGCACTCGGCGACCGAGCCGCACAGCGTGACGCGCCCCTTCGCCGCGGCGCGCTGCGCCACCATGCCGATCGTCGCCAGGCGCGCCTGGTCGACGTCGTACAGCGCGATGTGCTCGATGGGAAGGTCGGAATCCGTCAGCCCGCCGACCAGCAGCGGCGTGCGCACGCCCGCGCCACCGATCACCGCGATCTTCATGGGCGCCCAGACCGAGAACGCGTAGGGCTGGTGGGGCGGGTAGGCCATGTGGGTCGGGTAAGCCTGGTGGATTGGGTCGGCAAGGAGGCAATGCCGCCCGCGGCGAGTGTCGACTGCGCGCCGACGAAGTTGCCGAGGCGCAGGCATTCGCGCGGCGGACGGCCATCGAGCCACGCGGCCAGGAAGCCGCCGTTGAAGGCGTCTCCGGCGCCGGTCGTATCCACCGCACGTACACGCGGCGCGGCGGCCGTCACATCGAGGCCGTTCCGGCCGCCGCCGATCCATCGGCTGCCGCGCGGACCGAGTTTGACGATGGTGTTCCGCGCCGTCTTACGCCAGTAGTCCACCGCAGCGGCGTTGTCTCTTCGTGAATACAGCACCGTCTCGGCTTCGTTCACGAAGATGAAGTCGGCGGATCCGAGCAGCGCGATGAATCCCGCGGCTCCCCGCAGTGCCGGGTTCCAGCCGAAGTCCCACGAAGTCGTTACCCCTCCCGCGCGCAGATGCTCGAGGCGGCGGGTCCACAAGCCGCATTGTCGCGGCGCGAACGCGAAGTGCACATGCCTGGCCGGCAGCCGTGCGATTGCCGCCGGCAGCCGAGCCTCGAGCCGATCGTTGACGCCGTTGAACGTGACGAAACTGCGGTCTCGCCTGGTTGAGAGTGCCACCGTCACGGCATCCGATTCGGATGGCCGCTTCATGTTGACGACGCGCACCGATTCGGCGCGTAGCGTCCGCGCTGCTTCGCCGCTGAGCGCGCTGACGATCGTCGTCTTCAGTCCGAGCCGAGATGCCGCGGTCGCCGTGATCACCGCGCCGCCGCCGATGGTCGAGACGAACTCCGCCGTCCGCAGCTCTTCGCCGCTGTGCGGCATGTGCGGCAGTCCCGTGAAAATCAGATCCTGAAACGCTTCGCCGACGGTGAGGAGATCGACGCGCGGCGCCCTCATTTCGGCGACTTGCCGAGCGCGAGCACGTTGGCGAGCAGCCGATAGGCGCCGGCTACGCCGTACGGCAGCTGCCGGTGGAAGGCATATGCGAAGTAGGTATAGGTGCCGCTGCCGTATCGCGCGATCACCCAGCCGCCCTTCTGCGGCGTCTGCCCTTTGTCCCAGGTGGCGATCATCGGCGTATACGCCCCGTCCCATTCGGTGAAGAACTTGGACCCCCGCTGTTCCACCCAGCCGTCGAAGTCCGCCTTGGTGATCTTGTTCGGCCAGTTGAACACCTGGTGCCCGGCGGCGAGGATTTCCACCGGCGAATCTTCTTCCGACACTTCCTCGGCTCCCGGCGGCAGTTTGGCCGGGAACGGCGCGAAGCGATCCGGTACGAATTCCTGGGTGTTGTACAGGATCACAAGATTGCCGCCGTCCTTCGCGTAGTCGAGCAGCCGCTGATTGTACGTCCGGAGATCGTCACGCACCGCGTAGGCGCGAGTGCCGGTCACGATGGCGTCGAACCGTTTGAGGTCGCCCTCGGCCAGGTCGCTCTCCGCAAGCGCCGTCACGGTGTACCCAAGCTGGGCGATACCGGCAGGAACCTGGTCCCCGACCCCCATCACGTAGCCGACGTTGAGGCCCGGCGCCACGTTCACGTCGACGCCTCGCACCGTCGTGACCGCGGGCCGGTAGAGATAGCGTGTTTCCAGATCGCGGTGATCGATCAGATCGTAACCCTCGCTGTAGTCGCGGCCGCCTGCCGTCGCTATCGCGCTGATTTCGTACGTGCGGTTCTCAAGGACGGGAACGGTGACGTCGAACCGCCGGACCATCCGCTCTCCGGCGCTCGCGAAGGTGAACGAATGAGACGCCGGTTCGGACTTCCAGCCCGCGGGCAGACGCAACACGACCGAACCGCTGTGGCGTCCATCGACGTTATTGACGACATCGACCTGGATGTTGATCTTTTTGGTGGCTGCGGCGAGTGGAATGATCGCATTGCCGGGCGACACGGTGAGCGCGACTGCCGGGACGATCCCGAGCTCGCGCATCTCGTAGCCGTACGGCAGCTTCGCTTCCCGACGCCTGACCACCTGCCGTACTTCAACGGGCACTCCGGCGACGTCATATTTCGCCACCACCGCCGGAGCCGGAGAGACAGGGCGGCCGAATTGAGACGGATCGGCGAGGGCGTAACGCGTGTCCGTGAACGATGGGCGCCGGAAAAACGGACGCGTCGACAGGCCGGCGGTATCCGCCGCCTGCATCGACAAGCGGTACGACGCACTCTCGTTGTACTTGAGCGGAGCGAGCGACCCGGACGTCGCGGTGACGCGAAGGCCGGGACTGGGCACAAGATCGATCTGCGACGGCGTAATCGTCATCTTGCCGCGGTTGGTCAGCACCGTCTGGATTTCGAAGCTGCGGCCCGGCACAAGCGGGCCCATGGTCGGCGGAGCGGCGAACGGGGAGCCGCGGCCGGCGGGCTCCCCCGCGCTCGGGGGCTGCGCCACCGCCACGAGATCGATGCCGAGCGCCGCGTTGATCGCGTCCATGAACTGCTGTTCCTTCACCTGCAGGACGAACCGGGCATCCGCGTCGGCGCCGAATCGTCCGATCGCGGTGCGCGTCGCGGCCAGTCCCTTTGCCAGCGCAGGAACCGCGGCTGACGGATCGGTCAAGGTGAACGCCCGCATCGCCTCCGTCACCGCCGCCGCGATCGTACCGAGCAACTCCGTGCTTCCGGGCGGCTCCGGCTTCTTCAGTGTTTGAAAGAGGTGGGGAAGCGTCGTGTCGATCCCCTCAAAGAAACCGGATTCCTTCGTCGAGCCCTGGAAGACGCTGCCGACCCGCTTGTAGTAGCCGTACGACGGTCCCGCGGTCAGCCTCAGCCGTCCGCTATTCTGGGAGCGCTGGTAGCTCAGGCCGAGCGCGCCGAAGTTGGCGTACGAATCGCCGAGCCACGGGCTGTATTCACCGGTGTCCACCCGTACCGTCCAATCCTCGTTTTCACGCACGCCGCCGATGTACACCTTCAGCGGCTGCCACGGACGCAGACCTTCGGCGATCTGCTCGGGGAACATGTTCGGATCGCCGGCCGCCTTGAACGCATCGGCGGTCACCAGACCCGCCGTCTGGTGATTGCCGTGGCCGTCACGCTCGTTTCCCTGGAAGCGCGATACCAGAACGAGCGGCCGATCCATCCTGATGATGCGGACGACGTCGCGGAGCACGTTCTCCTTGCCCCACTTGCGCAGCGTCTCCTCGAGCGTTTTCGAGAACCCGTAATCGACCATCGTCGTGAAGTACTGCCGGTCGACTCCGTAGTATTGATCCGCGTCGAGAAGCTCCTCGGTCCGTATCAGGCCGAGCGCGTCGAACAGTTCAGGCCCGATCGCGTTGTCGCCCGACTCGCCGCGGTTCAGCGTCGTCAGCGCGACCCGCACGCCGTCACGCCGGCTGAGCAGCGCCAGCAGTCCGCCATGCTCGTCGTCCGGGTGGGCGGTCGTGTGCATGATGCTGGCGATCGTCGTCAGCTTCAGCATGCGCTGCCAGGCCCCGCTCGCGCCGGTGTCGGCCGCGGGCGCTGCGGAGCGAAGCGGAATCGCGGCCGCGAGCAGCGCCGCGAGAAGGATCGCCGGCCGAATCGGCCGCGCTGACGGTGTGATCAATGCGCGACTCCTAGAAATAGAGCTTCGCGGCGAATTGCATTTCGCGTGGATCGCCGAGCGTGCTGGTGATCTTGCCGAGCGTGCCCAGGTTGGACACGTTGCGCGCCGGGAAGCCCCAGTTCACCCAGTTGAACAGATTGAACGTTTCGATGCGCAGCTCCAGCCGGCGGGTGCCGAACGGCACCGAACGAAACACCGACAGGTTCATCGACTTCGATCCCGGACCGCGGACGCTGTTCGAGCCGCAGTTGCCGTAGGTCAGCAGCGCCGGCACGCTGAACGCGTTGACGTCGAACCAGCCGTCGATCGTCTGGTTGAAACCCGACGGCACCGGATCCGACGTGCAGTTCGCGCGCGAAATGCGGCCCGGGCCGGTGTTCTGGCGATCGTTCGACGTCACCGTGAACGGCCGGCCGTCGCTTGCGTTGAAGATCCCGTTGACCACCCAGTCGTTGATTAGCGCGCCGACGACGCCTTTGGCCTCGTAGCGGCGTCCGCGTCCGGCCGGCAGCTCGTAGATGAAGCTGGTGACGAAGCGGCGGGGGATGTCGAAGGCGAGCGGCCCGTAGTCCTGGTCCATCGCATAGGCCGATCCGGGCAGGTTGCCGACGGCGCCTCCGCCGGCGCTCAGATGATCGAGAAAGTCCCCTTCGGCCTTGCTCCAGGTGTAGGCGGCGGTGAAACCGAATCCGTTCGTCAGCCGCCGGCGCAGGTTCAGCTGCAGCGCGTTGTAGTCGGCGCGGCCGTTCGTCACGATCTGCTCGAGATATGCCGACCCGAATCCGTACTTCGCGTACGGGAACGTCACCACTCCGTTGGCGATTTGCCCTTCGTTCAGATTGCGCAGGCGCCGGCCGTGACGCACGCGGTTGCCGACGTATTCGGCCGACGCGATCGTGTTCCAGCCGAGCTCGCGCTCCGGGCCGATGCTGAACTGGTGGACGATCGGCACTTGTTGATTGGGATCCTGGATGCGCCACTGCACCTTCGACTTGTCGACCGTCGATGCGTCGAGCGGGGTGAACCCCTGGCTCAGGATCAATGCAGGGGCATCGGTCGCTGAGTTGGCCGTGATCGCCACGTCCACCAGCTGCGGCAGGTTCAAACCGAGCTGGCTCTCGCTGCCGTAGCGATCCTGCTGCTGGTAGAAGATTCCGTAGCCTGCGCGCAGCACCGTTCGCGGCGACAGCGACCACGCGATACCGGCGCGCGGCGCGAAGTCGTGCCGCTCAGGGTTAATCAGCGTGCGCTCGTAGACGCCGCCCGACGCCGACGCGGTGACAATCGCACCGGTGTCCGGGATGATGTTCGTCAGCTTGTTGCTCTCGTCGAACATCGGCGTGAAGTACTCGTAGCGCAAGCCGTAGCTGACGGTGAGATTGTCGGCGACGCGCCAGGCATCCTGCGCGTACGCCTGTGAGCCGTTCGCGTACAGGTGAGGCTCGTGGAACAGCGTCAGCCGCTGCGTGCTCGACAGGCCGAGCAGGAAATCGCCGATGCCGAACCCGGTATAGCGCCCGTCGGCAAAGTTCATCTCGCCGTTCAGCGACTGCAGGTCGATGTAATGGACCATGTCGCGGCGCCATTCGAACCCGAGCTTGTAGTTGTGGCTGCCGTGGTTCCACGTCACGTTGTCGGCAATCTGCAGCACCTGCGACGTCTGGAACTGCGGCCGGAAGAACGGGCCGCCCAGTCGCGTGAACCGGCTGATCGGCATGTGCGGCAGACCGCCATAGAATGCCGGGTTCTTCGGCACACCCTTGATGCCGTACTGCGCGTCGGAATCGATCCCGAATGCCGGATGCACCGAGTCGCCGCGAATGCGGTTGTAGGCGCCGTGCAGCTCGTTGAACACCGACGTGCCGAGCACGTGAGACCAGCTGCCGACGCCGTTCTGGCCGCGGATCAGCATGTTGCTGGCGAAGTCGCCTTCCGCGACCGGATCGTCGAGCAGCGGCGGCTCGGTGCGGTTGGTGTTCTGAAAGCTGTAGCGGACGAATACCTGGTCGTGGTTCGCCTGGATGGTGTGATCGACGCGCGCGTCGAACTGGTTGACGTCGTAGTTCAAAACACCATTCGACAGGTAGTTGTTGCTGACGAAGCCGCCGGGAACGCCGTACTGGGCGATGGCGGACGGCACGTTCGGCAGCGGGTAGAGCGCGATCAGCCTGGCCGCCACCGGATCGAAACATGACGCGCTCACCGTTTTCGCGCCTGCGTTGACGCATCCGGGCGCCACGAACGGGTTGCTTGCGGTCATCGCGCCGGTGAGCTCGCGGAAATCGCCCTGCCGGATGAGCGGTGTCGGCACGGTGGCAGTCTGCGACAGCGCGCGGTCGGTGTAGGTGCGCTGGAAGTCGCCGAAGAAAAACGTCTTGCCGGGCACGATCGGCCCGCCGAGCGTCCCGCCGCTGATGTTCTGGTTGAACTTGCCCTTGGCGACGCCGGCGCGGTTGTTGTCCCAGGTGTTGGCGTTGAACGCCTCGTCGCGCTGGAACGTGAACACGTTGCCGCGGAACGCGTTCGTGCCCTGCTTGACCGACGCATTGATCACCGCGCCCGCAGCCTTGCCGAACTCCGCGGAATAGGTGCGCGTCTGGACCTTGAACTCCTGCAGCGCATCGACCGGCGGCTGCACCACTTGCGGGCTGCGCTCCTGCAGGTTGGTCGAGAATGAATTGTTGTCGGCGCCGTCGAGCGTGTAGTTGTTCCAGGTCGCGAAATTGCCGTTGGCGTTGAAGAAGGTGTCTTCTCCGCGGCTCGTGATCCCGGCCGGCGCCGTGACGACACCCGGCGTCAGCAACGCGAGCTCTGCGTAGCGGCGTCCCAGCAGCGGCAAATCGCGCATCGTCCGCTCGTCGACGATCGCACCGATGTCCGCCGTCTGCGTCTGCAGCTGTTCCGCTCGGCCGCTGACGACGACCTCTTCGGAGACGGCGCCAATTTCGAGCGTGAAGTTCACATCGAGGCGGTCCTGCACGCTGAGGGTGATGCCGCGCTTGACCGCCCGCTTGAATCCCTGCAGCTCCGCCGACACCGCATATCGGCCGACCTTCAGACCGGAAAAAGTGAATTGGCCGACCGCGTTGGAGATCGCCGTCACCGCCACCGCGGTGTCTTCCTGGGTGGCAGTGACGGTGACCCCGGGGAGAACTCCGCCGGTGTTGTCGGTGACGGTTCCGACAATCGATCCGGTATCGATTTGCGCGGTCGCGCGAGGCGCAGCGACCAGCATGACCACGATGGTGTAGATCAGGCGCGTAACGAAGGGGCGAGTCATGCCCGGGAGTATCCGGCGTACCGCGGTGCGCCGTCAAATTGAGGCAACAAAAAAGGCCGGCGCGAGAAATCGCGCCGGCCCGGTCGTACTTCGAAGTTCGACTTCTAAGTTTGGTTCTCTCTTCTAACCTTACTGGAAGGTATACCTGAAACTGAGCATCATCACGTACACGTCCGCGACACCAGCCGAGGTCTGCAGCGGCGCGGTAATCAGGTTGCCGCTGACGTTCTGCAGGTTGTAGCTCAGCTTCCCGGTCGCGTCCGCCGTAGGGGCCGTCAGAATGGAGCCGTTGACCAGACGCTGGCCGACGCCCCAGTTCTTGTTCAGCATGTTGCCGAAGTTGGTGATGTCCAGCCGGATCTGACCCGAGTGCCTGCGGCCGGCGAAGCTGTGAAAGAGATCCTGACTGACGCTCACGTCGATGCGGTTGACAATCGGCAGGAACACCGCGTTGCGCTCGGCGTACTGGCCGCGGTGCGAGCTCAGGTAGCTGTCGGCGTTGATCAGCGTCTCGAACGCCGCCACCTGATCCGCCGCCGTGTAGGTCCTGCCGCTCACCGTCAGCGGCTTGAAGTTCATCTCCGAGGCGTCCTTCGGAATGTAGATCAGGTCGTTGGTCTGACCATCACCGTTCGCGTCGCTGGCGAAGATGTAGCTCGTGTTGCCGTTGGTGTGGCCGTCGTAGAACACCGAGAAGCCGGTCTGGCCGAACCCGAAGTACTGCTTCGAGTAGCTCGCCGTGAAGAAGACGCGCTTGCCGGGGGAGTTCGAGGAATACGCCAGCGCCGGGTTGTTCGGATCGTTGACGATCCCCTGGAACGTGCCAGCCCACGAACTGCCTGCGGTCGACGAGGGCTCGACGAGACTGCGCGACACGCCGTAGTTGAAGCCGCCCTTGAACGAGAACCCGTGCGTCATGTTCTTGGTGAGGGAGCCGGAGATGTTCTGCGAGCGGTTCTGGTTCTGGTTCTTGATGACGTAGTTCGCGGTGACGGCGTTGCCGCGCGTGTTGTTCAGGCGTGTGAGGCACGGCCCGTTCTCCTGGCCGACGGTCGTGACGCACGCCGGAGTCGCAATCGTGATGCCCGGCAGCATCGCGGTGCCAGGTGCGGTTGCGACCCAGCGGTTCCGGTTGTCCACGCCGGTGTAGGTGCCCGTGGGTCCCGGCAGGTTGGCCTGGACGTAGACCGGCGCGTTCAGGTCGCGGTTGTAGATGTAGTCGAGCGAGCCGACCAGGCCCCACGGCAGGCGGCGGTCGATGCCGATGTTGGTGCGCCACGTCTGCGGGAAGCGGAATCCCTTGTCCGTGACGTCGAGCTCGTAGCTGGCCGCGACGCCGCCGGTCGCCGCCGGCTTGTATTTGTCCGGGCTCGGGTTGAAGCCGAATGCCGTCCCGTTCGTCAGCGTGTCGATAAAGCCGAACAGCACGCCGGTGTTGCCGATCTGGTTCGAGATCCAGACGTACGGCGGCTTGCCCGAGAACAGCCCCGATCCGCCGCGGATCTGCGTCGCCTGGCTGCCGTTCACGTCCCAGTTGATGCCGACGCGCGGCGAGTAGTAGGCCGTGGTCTCCGGCAACGCGCCGGTGCTGTACTTCACCGGCGAGCCGTCCTGATCGCGGAACGTCAATGCGTCCGCCGCCGGGTTGGGGAATGCGGTATTGCCGAACTTCGGCACGTCGATACGCAGGCCTGCGGTCACGGTCAGGTTCGTCTTCGGCCGCCACTCGTCCTGGATGTAGCCGCCGGCGTAGATCACGTCGAGCGGCTGCAGCGGTGGTGTCGTCTGACCGGGCTGCAGCAGGTACTTCACCTGGAAGCGGTTCGGCGCCGCCGCGACCGTGCGGTTGGGGTTCGCCAGGTAGCTGTTCGCGTCGGTGTAGAAATCGGCCAGCGAGTTATAGGAATACGCGCTCTGGATGCCGAAGTAGAAGGAGTTGTCGGAGTGGAACTTCTCGACGTTCCCGCCGAAGGTGATCGAGTGGTTCTTCGCGAACTTGGTCACGCTGTCCTGCACCTGGAAGGTGTTGTAGCGGAGCAGATTGAACGGCGTGAACGGCTCGTTGCCGAACGCCGTCAACGCGGTGCCGTCGCCGGCGCCGATGACGACGAATGGAAACAGCGGCGTCTGTCCCTGGGGACCGCGGCTCTCGTCCTGGTGCGTGTAGCCGACCAGCAGGTTGTTCGTCATGTTGCCGAAGACCGAGTTCCACTCGCCGATGCCCGACTTGAGGTTCTCGAGGATCGAGTAGTCCGAGTTCTGGAACGTCAGGAACTGCGTCGAGTTGACCGCGCGGGTCGTGCCCAGCGACGACGACCCGGACTGCAGGATCGGGCTGCTCGAGTCCAGCTGGTTGTACTTGAACGTTACCTTGTTGGCGTTGTTGATGTTGTAATCGCCCTTCAGCATCCACGGCTTGGCCGGCGTGATCTTCTGGATGTTGTCGAACGGGCCGGTGTCGTACTTGAAATTGGTCGACAGAAAATTACTGAGCTGGGTCAGGTCTGACGCGTTGACGCGCGTCGTATTACCGGCCACCGCTGCGCCGCCCGGATTCGACGTGAACGTCGTCAGCGGCCGCGTGTCTTCCTGCTTCTCGAAGTAGCCGAAGGCGAACAGCGTGTTCTTGACAATCGGACCCCCCGCCCAGACGCCGGTCGTGTGCGTCGTGAAATTGCCCGGGTTGAAGCGCAGACCTGCCGCCGTGGTGCCGACGAATCCGGAGCAGGTGTCGACGTTCGTCAAGTCCGAACAGTCCTCGTTGCGGGTCCGGCGGTAGACGGAGGCGGTGAAGTTGTTGGTGCCGCTGCGCGTGACGGTGTTGACGCCGGCGCCGGTGAAGCTGCCCTGGCGCACGTCGTACGGCGCGACGCTGACCTGCACCTGCTCGATCGCTTCGAGCGAGATCGGCGCGACGCCGGTGCGGTCGCCGATGCCGCCGGTGGTGACGCCGAGGCCGAACGAGTTGTTGAAATAGGCTCCGTCCACGGTCACGTTGTTGGCGCGGTTGTCCTGGCCGGCGAACGAACCGCTACCGCCGTATTGCGGCGACAGGCGGGTGATGTCGGTGATGCGGCCGCTGATCGTCGGCAGCGTCGCGAGATCCTCGCGCATCACCGCGGTGGCGGCGCCGGTACGTCCAGAGCTGAACACCGGATCGCTCTGGCCGACCACGGTGATCGTTTCCGCGACGTTGGCGATCTTGAGGCTGAAGTCGAGATCCTGCGTCACGCCCAGACTCACGTTGATGTTGTTCTTCGCTTCCGACGTAAAACCGGGGAGCGAGGCCGTGATCGTGTAAGGCCCGCCGACGCGCATGCCCGGCATGACGAAGCGTCCGTCGGCCTGGGTCACCGCCTCATAGGTGCTGCCCGACGCCTGGTGCACAGCGAGGATGGTGGCACCCGGAATGACGGCGCCCTGCGCGTCCTTCACGACGCCGCTCATGGCGCCGGTTGTTACGCCCTGCGCGTCCGCGCGGCCGGCGGGCCACAGCAGGACGCAACAAATCAGAAGAGCAGCAGATCTCAACAAGGTAGTGCGACTCATGTGTTCTCCATGGTGTGCTGGCATGCGCGGCCACCATTTCCTGACTGAATGGGATTGTGTTCGAGAGACTCGGTATTTTACTGCGGTGGAATGTGACGGGGATGCAAAAAAAGGCCGTCAGGTGCGATCCTGACGGCCTTTGATCCAATCGCTCGTAGGGCGGAAATCACCCCACTTTTGTCTGACTTCTAGGGCGCGGTGCCGGCTGCCTTCGCCTTACGCATCGCGTTCGCCTTCTCACTGAGCGTCGTGGCGTCTTTCAGGAGCTGCTGCTGCTTGGCCGGGTCCTTTTCGAGGTTGGCCTGCAGACGGAGGAGCAGGCCTTTGTAGACAATCGCCTCGACGTAGTCCGGTTTCAGCTGCAGCGCGTGATCGACCGCCGTCATGCCCTTGGCGACAAAGTCCCGCTTTTCCGCGTCCTTCAGCTTGAAGTCGCGGTAGGCCTCGTCCCAGTAGTAGGTAGCGATCGTGTAGAACGCCTCGGGGTTGTTCGGCTCTTTCGTCGCGCGCTCCTCGAGCGCCTCGATCGTCTTGTCGAAGTGCCCCTGACGGTTGTAGTAGCCGGCCAGCGTCATGTAGACCGCCGGATCGCCGGGCTTGGCGTTCTTCGCCGATACGAGCATCTTCTCGGCTTCGTCATAAGCGCCGGCATCCTCGTAGATTTTCGCCAGAGCGAAGTAATTCGTCGGCTCGCTGGGCTCGAGCTGGATCATGCGCTGCACGACCGGTTCGGCCTTGGCCGGGTCGTTCAGCTTGTCGGGCCCGTAAGACGCGACCAGATACTCGAGCGACAGCTTGCCGAGCTTCTTGTCGGCGGGATCGGGCGACGCGGCGAGCTTCTCGGCCGCTTTCTGGTAGTTGTCGACCGCCTTGGTGAGCATCGCATCGTTGGCGGCGTCACCCTTCTTGCTCGGTTTGTACTGATTGTCGTAGCTGTTGCCGAGGAAGAAATACGCCTGGTGGGCGGTAGGGGTGTCGGGCGCGGCGGCGATCGTCTGCTCGTAGAAGTCCGACGCTTTCTTGTAGTCCTGCTGTTGATACGCCTGATTGGCGGCCTTGAACGCCTTCTTCGATTGAATCTCGCCAACCTTGGCGCAGCCCGCAGCCGACAATGACCCAAGGGCCAGCACCGCGGCAAAACCAAGCGATGCTCCCGACAAAGAACGCATGAGCCCCCCTAAACAGAGAAAATTGGTGAAGCCGAAACCGGGCCAGTATAGTGAAGCAAAAAAACGTACGTCAAGCAAACTGCCGAACCGTCCTACAGTGGGTTAGACACCGAAATCCATGATTCGCTTCGAGGATCTCCTGGAAAAAGTCCGGGCTTACAGCCCGGATGCCGACGTCGAGCTGCTCCGGAAGGCCTACGTCTTCTCCGCCTTCGAGCACAGGGGACAGGTCCGCCATTCCGGGGAGCCTTACCTCATCCACCCCCTGGCGGTCGCCGACTTCCTCGCCGACATGAAGCTCGACGCGGTCGCCATCGCCGCCGGCCTGCTGCACGACGTCGTCGAGGACACGCTGACGACGATCGAGCGCATCCAGGAGCTGTTCGGGCCGGAAGTGGCGCATGTTGTCGAGGGCGTGACCAAGATCAGCGCGATCCCGCTGTCGACGTCGACCAGTGAGGAGCGGCAGGCGGAGAATTTCCGCAAGATGCTGCTCGCGATGGTGGACGACATCCGCGTCATCCTCGTGAAGCTCGCCGACCGGCTGCACAACATGCGGACGCTGGGCCATCTGTCCGAGGAGCGCCGGGTGAAGATCGCGCAGGAGACGCGCGACATCTACGCGCCGATCGCCAACCGCCTCGGAATGAGCAAGGTGAAGAACGAGCTCGAGGAGCTGTCGTTCCGGTACCTGGAGCCGCAGGCGTATGAAGCGCTGCGGACCGAGGTCGACCTGAAGCGCCGCGCGACGGAAGGGCTCATCGGCGAGCTGAAGAAGAACATCGCGGCCAAGCTGATGGAAGCGCAGATCCCCGTCGTCGAGATCGACGGCCGCATCAAACGTCTGTGGAGCATTCATCAGAAGCTGGAGCGGCAGAAGATCGACCTCGGTCAGGTCTACGACTTCATCGCCCTGCGCATCATCACCGAGAGCGTGAAGGACTGCTACGCGACGCTCGGGATCATCCACCAGACGTGGTCGCCGGTCCCGGGGCGCATCAAGGACTTCATCGCCATGCCGCGCCCCAACGGCTACCAGTCGCTGCACACGTCGGTCATCAGCGAGGAGGGGATGCCGTTCGAAGTGCAGATCAGGACGATCGAACAGCACCGGCGGGCCGAGGAGGGCATCGCCGCGCACTGGAAGTACAAGGAGGGGCGCGTCGGCGATCAACGCGACGACCGCTACTTCCAGTGGATGCGCCAGCTGCTCGAGTCGCAGCAGGAAGTGCACGACCCGCAGGAGTTCATCCAGAACCTGAAGGTCGAGCTCTATCCGGAAGAGGTCTACATCTTCACGCCGAAAGGGCTGGTCAAGGCGCTGCCGCGCGGCGCGACTCCGGTCGACTTCGCCTATTCGATCCACACCGATCTGGGACACCAGTGCGTCGGCGCGCGCGTCAACGGCAAGATGGTGCCGCTGCGCACCCGTCTGAAGAACGGCGACATCGTGGAGATCGTGCGCCAGGCGGGTCACCGCCCGAGCCGCGACTGGCTCAACTTCGTCGCGACGTCCCGGGCGCGCAGCAAGATCAAGCACCTGATTCATGCGGAAGAAAAGACGCGCGCCGTGGAGCTGGGACGCAAGCTGTTCGAGAAAGAAGCACGCCGCTACGATCTGAACCCGAAAACGATCGTCGACGGCGACGCGTTCGCGAAGGCGCTGACCGACTTCGCCGTGGGCAAGACCGACGATCTGTACGCGGCGATCGGCTACGGCAAGATTCAGCCCAAGCAGGTGCTCGTGCGTCTCGTCCCGGCCGACTCGCTGCGCGAGAAGCCGCCCGAAGGGGCGGTCGCCTCGGTCGTGCGTCGCGTCCTCGGATCGGGCGAGGAGAAGATCAAGGTCAAGGGCTTCGACGACCTGATGGTGTTCAGGGCGCGGTGCTGCAACCCGATCCGCGGCGAGAAGATCGTCGGTTACGTGACGCGTGGCAAGGGCGTATCGGTCCACTCCGCCACCTGCCCGAACGTCGTCAACCTGCTCTACGACCCGGAGCGGCGCATCGATGTCGAGTGGGACAAGAGCGACGCCGTCGCGCGCTACACGGTGAAGCTGACGATGGAGGTCGAAGACCGGAAAGGGCTGCTCGCCGCGGTCAGCGCCAAGATCGCCGGAATCAACACCAACATCAAGAACATGGAGGCGCGTACTGACGACAGTCAGCACGCGCGGATCGACGTCACCATCGAGATCAGCGATCTGAAGCACCTCGAGAAGGTGATCAAATCACTGCGGGGCGTTGAAGGAGTACTCGGAGTTGAGAGGGCGGGCCGAGTGGGATAGCCAGAGTTATTCGTAGGTTGCGATCACGTCGATTTCCACGCGCGCCTCTTTCGGGAGGCGTGCGACCTGCACGGTGGCTCGAGCGGGGTACGGCTCCGAGAAGTACGTGCCGTAGACCTCGTTCACGGTCGCGAAGTCGTTCATGTCCGCGAGAAACACTGTCGTGCGGACGACATCGGCGAACGAGCGTCCACCGGCCTTCAGCACGGCACCCAGATTATCGAACACGCGGCGAGTCTGTGCAGCGATGTCGTCGCTGACGATCTGGCCCGTAGCCGGATCGAGCGGCACCTGCCCCGAGACAAACAGCAACTGTCCGGCCCGCACGGCCTGCGAGTAGGGACCGATGGCTTTGGGAGCGTCCGGACTGGATACAGCCTGTTTCATGGTGACGTGGGAACGCAAGGCCGCTAAGCCCGCCAAGCCACAATGTCGTTTGGCGAGCTTTGCGCGCTTTGCGTTCTAGGCAGCTTTGATGACCTTCTTAGAGCGCAGGCACCGGGTGCAGACGCGGATCCGCTTGTTGCCGCCGTTGATGACCGCCTTGACCGACTGCAGGTTCGGTTCGAACCGCCGCGCGCTTACGTTGTTCGCGTGACTATGCTGCCGGCCGACAACCGGCCCTTTCCCACAGAGTTCACATCGCTTCGCCATATACAGCTCTTCGCTTTCAGCTATCGGCTTTCAGCCCGCGTCAGGATCGGCAATCGGTCTGAAAGCTGATCTGTGAACTGAAAGCTGGTGAGGGTAAACCGCGATTATAGCCGATCAAGCCGACGACCCCGTGCGCTGTAGGCAAATTTGCGCCGCGCCGCACACGACTCGACAATTCTGCTACACCACAGCGTCTCCTTACGCGGACAGAAATTGCGCATCAGAACCGTAGAACCGTCCGGAGGACTGCGGCGTCTAAGGAATCATCGGATTTGAACAGACGGTTGACACGACGGATCGTGAAGATGCAACTCACAGAAAATTAAGGGGTTGTTTGAACATCGAGGCTGGAGTTCGCGCAAGTTTGTTGCTCAGCCCTGTCCGATTCAGTGTTCGAGTCACGCATGAAACCGAGCACTTCAACCGCTTGTATTGGGACTTTATTTCAGCTTACACTTGGCGTTTCATTTGCATAGGCACTCGACACTCATAAGCGTGATGGCCCGGCAGGGTCCGGGGCGGAAGGAGCGGCAGTCATGAAGAACAGACATAAGAAGGAGGCGGCACCGGCACAAACCGGATCCCGCTATTCCGAACTCAAGACGATGCTCGATGATCGGCGTCGTGAGCTGCAGGCTGAAGTCCAGGGCAAGATGCGCGGCGTGCGCGAAGAAGGCTCGTGGGGCGGCAAGCTGAACGAAGTGCTCGACGCGGTCGAGAGCGCGGAAGCCGACATCCAGGAAGACCTGGAATTCGCCCTTGTCCAGATGAAGTCCGAGACGCTCAACAAGGTGAACGACGCGCTCGTGCGGCTCGAGCAGGGAAGCTACGGCAACTGCTTCGACTGCGGCGAGGAAATCGCCGAAAAACGGCTGCGGGCCCTGCCCTTCGCCGTCCGTTGTAAGGACTGCGAAGAGACGAGGGAAACCGCCGAGCAGCGGGAGCGTCAGCTCACCGCGCGCCGCGGCACCAGCTCGCTCTTCCTGGACATGTAACAGTCCGGCGTCCCAGATTAGGGCTCCGCCGGTGGCGGAGCCCATCCCCTCCCCACCGGCTATCCCACTTTTAGAACGCGCATCACGGATTTCGGATTGTGGATTCAGAAAAGTAATCCACAATCAACCCGCAGTCCGTCATCCGCAGTTCGCTACTGAGAAAGGGGTCGCACGTGAGCGATCAACTCGAGAGCCTCAAAACCGAGGACATCTCGATCGGCGACCGGCCGCTCAACATCCCGTCCGAGCTGCCCATTCTGCCGCTTCGAGACACGGTTCTTTTTCCGAACTCGTTCATGCCGCTCGCCGTCGCGCGCGAGAGCTCGGTCCGTCTGATCGACGACGCGATTGCGAACGGCAAGCTCATCGCGGTGTTCACGCAGCGTGACGCCGGCGTCGAGGAGCCGCTGCAAGCCGACTTGTACCCGGTCGGGACGGCGACACACATTCACAAGATGTTCAAGCTGCCCGACGGCAGCCTCCGCCTGATCGTCCAGGGCCTCGCGCGGCTGACGCTCGACGCCGTCGTGTCGACGCAGCCGTACCTGCGCGCGCGGGTCAGCGTGGCCGCCGAGGGCACCAACGACGCGGACCGGCTGGAGATCGACGCGCTGGCGCGCAACATCAAGACGAACTTCCAGCAGGTCGTCTCTCTCTCGCCGCTGCTGTCCGACGATCTGCAGACGCTCGCCACGAACATCACCGAACCCGGACGGCTCGCGGACTTCATCGCGTCGTCGCTCTCCACCATCAGCACCGGCGTCAAGCAGGAAGTGCTCGAGACGCTCGACATCCGGGCGCGCATGGACAATCTGAATCGGATCCTCATCAAGGAGCTCGAGGTGCTCGAGCTCGGCTCGAAGATCCAGTCGCAGGTCCAGTCCGAAGTCGGCAAGAACCAGCGCGAATACTTCCTGCGCGAGCAGATGAAGGCGATCCAGAAGGAACTCGGCGAAGGCGACGATCAGACCAAGGAGATCGAGGAGATCGGCGAGAAGATCGAAGCGGCCAACATGCCCGAGCTGGTGAAGAAAGAGGCGCTACGCGAGCTCGATCGCCTGTCGAAGATGCCGGCTGCGGCGGCCGAATACACCGTGTCGCGCACCTATCTCGACTGGCTCGTGATGCTGCCCTGGGCCAAGCGGACCGACGAGGTCATCGATCTCAAGAAGACCCTGCAGGTGCTCGACGCCGACCACTCAGGCCTCGAGAAAGCGAAGGACCGCATCATCGAGTATCTGGCGGTCCGCAAGCTGAACCCCGACGTGAAGGGACCGATCCTGTGCTTCGTCGGCCCTCCGGGCGTCGGCAAGACTTCGCTCGCCCGATCGATTGCCGAATCGCTCGGCCGCAAGTTCGTGCGCGTCTCGCTCGGCGGCATGCGCGACGAAGCCGAGATCCGCGGTCATCGCCGGACCTACATCGGCGCGCTCCCCGGACAGGTGATCCAGGGCCTGCGCCGCGCCGAGTCGAAGAATCCGGTCTTCATCCTCGACGAGATCGACAAGCTCGGCTCCGACTTTCGCGGCGACCCTTCGTCGGCGCTGCTCGAGGTACTGGATCCGGAGCAGAACAACACGTTCCGCGATCACTACCTGGACGTGCCGTTCGATCTCTCCGAGGTCCTCTTCATCACCACGGCCAACGTCCTCGATCCGATTCCGGCGGCGCTGCGCGACCGGATGGAGGTGCTCGAGATCGCCGGCTACACCGAGGAAGAAAAGCTCAAGATCGCGGTCGATCACCTCGTCGACAAACAGGTGAAGAACCACGGCCTGACCGCCGAGTACATCCAGTTCACGCCGGCCGCGCTGCGTCAGGTCATTCGCGGCTATACCCGTGAAGCGGGCGTGCGCAACCTCGAGCGCGAGATCGGCTCGCTCTGCCGCAAGGTGGCGCGCCGTCGGGCGGAAGGGAACGAAAGCCCCATCGAAATCACGCCGGACATCGTCGTCGAGATGCTGGGCGCGCCGAGATTCCTCGACGAGGAGATGGAAGAGCGGACCAAGGATCCGGGCGTGGCGATTGGCCTGGCGTGGACCGCGGCCGGCGGCGAAGTCCTGTTCATCGAGGCGTCGAAGATGGCGGGCGGCGGTTCGCTGACGCTGACCGGCCAGCTCGGCGACGTCATGAAGGAATCGGCGCGCGCCGCGCTTTCGTGGCTGCGTGCGCACGCCAAGACCTACGGCATCGATCCGGACTTCTTCACCAAGGCCGAGATGCACGTGCACGTACCGGCGGGGGCCATTCCGAAGGATGGACCGTCGGCCGGCGTCACGATGGCGACGGCGATGGCGTCGGCGTTGACGGGGCGGCCGGTGCGCGGCGACATCGCGATGACCGGCGAGATCACGCTGTCGGGACGGGTGCTGCCGATCGGCGGTGTCAAGGAGAAGGTGCTCGCGGCTCGCCGTCTCGGGATCCACGAAGTGATCATCCCGAAGCAGAACGCGAAGAACATCAACGAGGACCTGACGCCGGAGCTGCGCGAAGGACTGACGGTCCATCTGGTGTCGACGATCGACGAGGTCCTCGCGCTCGCCCTCCAGCCGGTGGCATCGGATGTCCGCCCGGCAAAGAAACCCGCGCGGCCGATCGGCCAGGTGGCGGTTCGGGGGAATTGAAGATCGCCGACGCCGGTCAATGCGGAAACCGTCCTTCGACAGGCTCAGGACAGGCGGCTGCCGGCGGTGAGCTTGTCGAACCGCGGGTTCAGCGAGCTCTGCGTTGATCGTCGTCTATTCGTCCCGGTATCAGATCGATATCGGGCCGCACGTCTTCCTCACGCGCAAGTACTCCCTCGTGCACGCCCGCCTGATCGAGGCGGGCGTCATCCGTCCCGCCGATTGCGTCGAACCGGAACCCGCCAGCTGGAGCGATCTCGCGCTCGTCCACACCGCCGGCTATCTCGAGAAGATGCGCGAAGGCACGGTGTCGCCGGAAGACACCGCGCAGCTGGAACTGCCGTGGTCGACGGAGATGGTCGAGGGCTTCCGGCTGATGGTCGGCGGAACGATCCAAGCCGGTCTGGTCGCCTGTCTTGGAACGCAGAGTCCGCAGAGTCCGCAGAACCAAACGATGTCTGCGATCTCTGCGAGCTCTGCGTTCAAAACAACTTCTGCGGGTTCGGCGAGTTCTGCGTTGAATGTCGTGTGTCATATCGGAGGCGGTTTACACCACGCCTTCCCGAATCACGGCGAAGGCTTCTGTCCGTTCAACGATGTCGCGGTCGCCGTCCGAGTGCTGCAGGCGCACGGGCTGGAACGGATTGCCATCGTCGATCTCGACGTGCATCACGGCAACGGCACCGCGTTCACGTTCGAGGCCGATCCGCGGGTCTTCAGTTTCTCGATGCATCAGCAGCACAACTATCCGATGTGGAAGCCGCGCGGAACGCTGGACATCGGGCTGCCAGACGGCGCCCACGACGCAACCTTCCTGCGGGAGCTCGAACGCGCGCTGCCCAACGTGATGGCCCACGCACCCCAGTGCGTGTTCTACCTCGCCGGCGCGGATCCGTATGAGGACGATCAGCTCGGCGGTCTGCGGCTGACGAAAGACGGCTTGCGCCAGCGCGATCGCCTCGTCATCGACTCGGTGCGCAAGGCCGGCGTCCCGCTCGTGATTACGCTGGCTGGCGGCTACGCGCGACGCGTCGAGGACACCGTCGCGATCCATAGCGCGACGATCGAAGAGGCGGCGCTGGCCTCGCAGCCCTGAAGGGCTGCGCCGTCGCCCATGTTTCGGTAGTGTCCGGCTTTAGCCGGACCGTGGCCCTGCGCGTCCTTCAGATCAGCGTCAGCGCGTAGGCCGTCTTCAGATCCTCGATCTCGCCGCGCGCGAGCATCGCACGCGCTTCGGCGATCGTGACCGTCCGCGTCGTGATGTCCTCGTCCTCGTCCGGCTTGTGCGGCGAGTCCGCGGCCGGCGGACGCAGATCCCACGCGCGAAAGAAAATCAGCGCTTCATCGCAGAATCCCGGCGCGGGGTACAGCTCGCACAGGCGCTGAACCTGGTATGGGTTGTAGCCAATCTCTTCCTCGCACTCGCGGCGTGCGGCAGCTTCCGCCGACTCCCCATCGTTCAACCGTCCTGCGGGAAACTCCCACGTCTCGCGATCCAGCGGCGCCCGGTATTGCCTGACGATCACCACGCGGCCGTCGTCCTGGACCGGGATCAACACGACCGACGCGGCGTGCCTGACGATCTCGACCTCGTGCTCCTGACCGTTGGGGAAGCGCCGCTTGCCGGTCTCGACCGAGAACACGCGACCTTTGAAAACTGTGGTCATAACAATTTGCAATCTGCAATTTGCATTTTGCACTTCCTAGGGATCGCCGTGGAGCGCAGGGTCGAATTTCTCGCGCAGCTCGTCGAGCACCTTCTGCAGATCCTCTGGCAACGCGCTGACGAAGTCCATCTTGCGTCCGTCTTCCGGGTGCTGAAAGACCAGGTGCGCGGCGTGCAGGAACGGCCGATCGAGATGCGTGACCGCGCGCAGATCCCCCGGCACGCGCCGGTGCACGCCGCCGTACAGCGCGTCGCCGACGATCGGGTGGCCAATGGCGCTGAGGTGCACGCGGATCTGGTGCGTGCGCCCGGTGTGAATCGCGACCTGCGTCATGGTCAGCATCCGGCCGAAGTGTTCCGCGCGCACGATGCGTGTGACCGCCGCGCGGGTCCGGCGCAGCCGCGCCGACTCCGACGACATCTTCTTCCGGTTGTTGGGATCGCGCCCGATCGGCGTGTCGATGCGGCGTCCCGCCATCACCTCACCCCAGACCAGCGCGAGATACTCCTTCTCGACTTCGCGCTCCGCGAACTGGCGCGACAGCTCTTCATGCGCCTTGTCGTGTTTGGCCACGACCATCAGCCCCGACGTGCCCTTGTCCAGACGATGGACGATGCCGGGACGCTTCTCGCCGCCGATGCCGCTGAGATCGTCGACATGGTGAAGGAGGGCATTGACGAGCGTGCCACTCGCATGGCCGGCGGCCGGGTGCACCACCATTCCCGCGGGCTTGTCGACGACGATCAGATCGCGGTCCTGGTAGACGATCGGGAGCGCAAGCGCCTCGGGCTGCGGCGCTGGATCGATCAGCTCCGGGACGTCGATTGCGATCGCCTGTCCCGGCTTGACCGCCTGATTGGACTTCGCCGTCCGGCCAGCCACGAGCACGCAGCCGTCCTTGATCAGCCGCTGGATCTGCGATCGCGAGAGGGCGAGGACGGAGACCAGAAACCGATCGAGCCGGAGATCCTCGGCGTCAGCAGGGACGGTGATGGTCTGCAAAGGCCCTAGCCGCAGAGACACAGAGACACGGAGAACAATCCTTGCTCTGTGCCTTTGTGTCTCCGTGGCAGATTCTCTCTGTGTCCTCTCGTCATCTCGGTGTCCTCCTACGCGGCCTTTCGCGCGCGCTTCGGCTCGGGCACGATGACCCGCGAGAGATAGACGAGCATGATGATCGCCAGCGGTGCGAGCACGATGGAGATGAACTGCGACGTCGAGAACATCCCGACGGTGCCCCGCTCGTCGCCGCGATAGAACTCGATGATGAAGCGCGAGATCGCGTAGAGCAGCATGTAGAGCCAGAATGTCCGTCCCGCGAACCCGCGTCCCTTTCGTTCCGTCGCCAGCAGCACCACGAGAATCAGCAGCTCCGCGCCCGCCTCGTAGAGCTGGGTCGGGTACAGCGGGACGTTGAGTGGCGTGCCGACGTTGGCCGCCGCGAACGGATCGGTGAACGTGACCGTCCACCAGTGCGGCTGCGGCAACGGCTTGCCGTAGCAGCAGCCGGCGAACAGGCAGCCAAAGCGGCCCACGACATGGCCGAGCGCGATCCCCGGCGCGAACACGTCCGTCGTCGTCCACAGCGGCAAACCGACCTTCCGGATGTACCACAGCGCGACGACGACGGCGAGGATCAGGCCGCCGTAGAAGACGCCGCCGGAGCGGGCGAGCGTGAGGAGCTCGCGCGGGTTGGCGGTGAACGCCCGGAAGTCGGTGATCAACAGCAGCAGCTTCGCGCCAATCAGCGCGCTGATGATGATGTAGATGCCGAGATCGAGCACGCGATTCGCATCGAGGCCGCGCGCCTTCGCCCGGTTCATCGCCAGCTTGAGGCCGAAGAGATAGGCGGCTGCCAGCAGCACGCCGTACGTGTAGACCGTGATCGGTCCGAGCTCAAACAGTCTTGGATACATGCGGTCCTGTCGTGAGCATATCGAGAATCAGCATGGTGACGCCGATGGAAATCGCCGAGTCGGCGACGTTGAACGCCCAGAAATGGTACGACCGCCAGTAGAAGTCGGCGAAGTCGACGACCG
>Ga0105248_10001677_pt1 | contig 24650 bp, 18 predicted proteins | sample KBSS34metaG_FD_81524 | JGI IMG/M metagenome (GOLD analysis project Ga0105248, IMG submission 81524) | Switchgrass rhizosphere microbial communities from Kellogg Biological Station, Michigan, USA - KBS S3-4 metaG | ecosystem: Host-associated > Plants > Roots > Rhizosphere > Soil | place... | reverse complement strand
CGGCGCCGGCGCATCGGCAGCGTTTCTTCTTCGATAGTGTTCACGTGTCCGCTTGTTCGTTAAGTGGACACGATACTCCCAAGAGCTTTAGCGCAATTCAAGGTGGGTTGCCCGGACGCTTACATTCAGACACGCTCGCTTTACCGTTTATCCATCGATTTATGAAGGCTGGGGCTTACCGCTGACAGAAAGTCTTGCATACATCAAGTTCTGCCGGTGCTCGAACGCGTCATCGCTGCCCGAAATGGCGGCCGACCTGGTCGCGTATCTCGATCCGCGGGACACAAAGCATGTAAATCGCGCCTACGCTGGTGTATCGAGCACCCGGATGCGGTGGCTGAGCACGAAGCCGCAATTCGCGGAGGCTATCTCGCACCGGGTTGGGAAACGACCGGCGCCGACGTGCTGCAGCATACGCAAGCACCGCTCGGTGAGAACATCAGCTCATTGGCCACTAGCGGCGGCACCGCGAAGCCCTCTTCGTCAATGCGCAAGGAAGCAGCATAAATGCGCACCCGGCGAGACCGGGCACCCAAAGCCCGCGGCTATACTCAAGCCTCGACCATCCAGCGGATCGTGTCGCGAAACTCGATGGACGGCAGATCCGGCAACAAACGGCGGAGTTTCTCCGCGGAACCCACCAGCATCTTCACTTCGTTCTGACGCACGAATGCCGGATTGACTCGAATCTCGAGATCGTGCCCTGAAGCCTCGCGGACCAGTTGCACGACTTCTTGCAGCGTATAAGGATGTTCGCTGCACACGTTAACCGTCTCGCCAGTCGCGGCATCCGATTCAAGCAGATCGCGGTAAATGCGCGCGACGCTGCGCACATCGGAGAAATCGCGCGCGACGTCCAGGTTGCCAAGCTCGATGCGCGGCTCCTTGCGCACAAAGTGCGCGACGATCTTCGGCACCAGAAAGCGCTCGGTTTGCCCGTGCCCCGTGTAGTTGAATGGTCGCGTCATCACGATCGGCAAGCGGTCGAGCCACGTGCGCACCATGTGCTCCATCGACGTCTTGCTCGCCGCATAGTGGTTGACAGGCGCAGGCGCCATCGACTCGTCGACCACGCCTGCTGCATTGCCGTACACGTTCGCGCTGCTCGCAATCAGGATCTTGTCCGGCCGGTGGCCCACATCTGCACAGGCTTGCAGCAGATTCAGCGTGCCAAGCACGTTGACTCGATACATTTCCAGCGCGTCGTCATGCGCGACGAAGCTGATCGCCGCGAGATGCACGATATGCGAAGGCCGAAGCGTCTCGACAACGCGGCGGCATTGCTCGAGCGACGTAATGTCGAACGCGGGGGTATCTTGCGCGGCAGCATCAGCCTTCAGCCCCGCGCTGACCTGGTAGCCGGATTCTTCCAGCACTTCGCGCACGTACGCGCCGGTGAAGCCATTCAGACCGGTAACCAGCGCATGGCGCTGCACAGTCTTAGAAGGAGAAGCCAACTTTGTTCCTCCGCAGGTCGGCCTCGACCATCATCTTGCATAGCGATTCGAGTGTGGTGTTCGGCTGCCAGCCGAGCTTCGCCTTTGCCTTTGATGCATCGCCAATCAACAGTTCCACTTCTGCGGGGCGATAGAACTTCGGATTGACGCGCACGCGTACCTTGCCATCTGCCGCATCCACGCCCTCCTCCTGCTCGGCCCTGCCGCGCCAATGCAATTCAACGCCGACGGCCTTGAACGCCATCGTGACGAAATCACGCACGGTTTCAGTCCGGTTGGTAGCCAGCACGAAGGTATCCGGCGCATCGGCCTGCAGCATCAGGTGCATGCCCTCGACGTATTCCTTGGCGAAACCCCAATCGCGCTTCGCGTCGATATTGCCAAGCTCCAGCGTATCGAGTTTGCCGAGGGCGATCTTGGCGACGGAGTCGGTAATCTTGCGCGTAACGAATTCGCGGCCGCGCAGCGGTGACTCGTGATTGAACAGGATGCCACTCGAACCGAAGATGTCGTAAGACTCGCGATAGTTCACCGTGATCCAGTGCGCGTACAGCTTCGCGACCCCATACGGGCTGCGCGGATAGAACGGCGTGTCTTCTTTCTGTGGAACCGCCTGAACCTTGCCGAACATCTCGGACGTGGACGCCTGATAGAAGCGGATCTTGTGATTGATGATGCGAATGGCTTCCAGCAGATGCAGCGCCCCGACGCCTGTAATTTCGGCTGTGGTGATCGGCTGGTCGAATGAAACGCCTACGAAGCTCTGCGCAGCCAGGTTGTAAACCTCGCGCGGTTGCGCCCTTTCGAGCAGGCGGATGGTGGTGCTCAGATCAGTCAGATCGTGTTCGATCAGATGCAGGTTGGGATGATTCAGAACGCCAACCTCCTCCATGCGCCAGAAGTTGACCGAACTGGTGCGGCGGTACGTGCCGTAGACCTCGTAGCCACGGTCGAGCAACAACTGCGTGAGGTAGGCACCGTCCTGGCCGGTGACGCCGGTTACTACTGCGCTCGTCAAGGCAAGCTCCTTATGCGAAAGATCATTTTCCGGTGAGATTCGGAGCAGTAGAAAATCCTGCCTGCGTGACGATTATAGGCGAGCGTTAATTCGCAAAAATTCTGACATTAATGATTTTGTCAGACTGGCGGGTTATCTATGTGCGCAGCCGTAGTCGTGGACTATGGGCGGATTGTGCTGCGAAATCCAAAGAGATGAGGGCGAAATCACAATGTATTACGCCGTGCGGCCTGTTATTCGCGCGGCTGCGTTGCATTGAGTTTCCCTATACGTGCGCGGTTGTTTTGATGCGCTAGCCGACTGCGTGCGAAGTGTCCATACCGCCGGCCTATTGGGCCGACGGCGGCCTCAATCAATCGGCTGAACGCGCTGCCACCGGCGCGCCGGCCAGCTCGCGTGAGATCGACGAACCCAGCTCGCGCCCACCCGCATCGGCCCGCGCCACGACGGCCGCTTCGCATTGGCCCAACAACCATCCGCAGCATGCCCAGAACATCAGCGCGGTGGACTGCCACATGAAGTCGTCCGTCATGTTTTTGGCGAGCATGCCCAGCAACAACGCCAAACCCGCCCTGCAAATAAATAGACGCGACTCGCGGAGCATGGAAAACCGCAAGCCGATGGCCGCAAACAGCAACAACTGCGAGGCCAGGCCAATCACGCCCGTTTGCAAAAGCGTGTTCAGGAACAGGTTGTGCGCGTGCGTCTGCGCGTTTTCGTCAATCTTGAGCAACGCGGCGGGAATCGCCTGCCTGTAGGCAAGCGACGGCAGCGGCTTGCCGAACCCGACGCCCAGCCATGGGTGGTTGTGCACCTGGCTGAGGTAGAACGCCCAGATTTTCGGGCGTGCATCGGTGGATGTCATTGCGTCGATGCGGCTGAGATGCTCGAGGTGATCGAGCAAATCATGGGAAGGCGCGGCGGTTGCGGCAGTTGCGGTGTCGATAGAAGCGGATTGCGCTTCAACCGGCGGCGCGGCCGGCATCAGCCGGAGGCGATTGCTGAATGCAGTTGCGCAGACCAAAGCTAGCAGGACCATGCCGAGCGCCAACCAGGCGCGGCGTTGCTTCTGCGCGACGCCGGCACGCGGCCACAGCAACACCACCGCGACAACTGCAAGCGCTACCCAGAAGAAGCGGTTGAGCGTTGCGGCGCCGATGATCACGCAAAAAAAGATGCCCGCTAAACCCAGCCAGCGCGTGGCACGTACAGCGGCCATCGCTGCGAAAACGGAAATCGCCATCAGCGCGACTGTACTGGTGTGGCCGACGCGCGCGTAGAAATGCAGGAGGCCGGGCTTGGGGGCAGAAGGATCCAGAAAGTGAAAGCCGACCACGCTGGCGACGGCCAACGCGAGACAGGCAAGCCAGGATGCAGCTTGCATGCGTCGTTGATGCACCGCCTCTCGTCCGAGCAGCCAGAACGCGTAGAAGCACATCAACGGATAGGCGATCTCATCGAGCCACGCGTGCAGCGTAGCCTCGGGAGCCACGCTCCAGAAGGCGGACAGCAAGGCCCACCCCGCCCACAGGCCTAGGGGCGCGAACAGCGGGAAACGAATCTCCCGGGGAGCCGACAGCAGCGATTGAGCAACGAGGAACAGGATGAGCGCGCCAACCAGACCAATACTGACGAATTTGACCGCCATCATGTGATCGAACATCACCACGAACAGCAGAACGGCGCAAATGGCAGATAAGGCTTCCCCGACCCAAGATCTTAGTCTCAGGGGCATGGCTTTCAAGTTTCCGGCGGTTTGAGTCGGGAGATTTTACGGGATTTATGAGAAGGTTGTGTGTCGGAGGAGTCAATACTTCATTTGGTCCGACGTTGATTCGGAAGTGATCGGGACCTTTGAAAGCACATTGTTTGAATATTCGCTTTATGTTGAGCATTGCAATATTGCTTTCTCGCAGATTTCAAGGGATTTAGCTTCGTCCGCGCCAAATCAATTTCCAACCGAATCGGTTGTAAAACTTGAGCGCTGATACCAAAAACATCTTGACGTGTAAATGCCCCTTCCGCGCAGCGTCTCCCCCATGGTGGAGAATGCGCACGCTTGGGACATAGGCAACCCTTGCAACGTCGTGCGTCCGCAGGCTTAGGTCATAGTCTTCGAAATAGAGAAAGTAGCGTGGGTCAAACCCGCCGAGTCTCTTAAGGACGCTCATTCGAAACAGCATGAAGCAACCGCTGACGATGGGCGGATCCCATACAACGTCGCGTTCGTTAATCACGTCACGCATTTCGTACTGCGCGAGACGTTGTGCGAAAGGCCGTCGCGCACCAGAAGGAAGAAAGCCGCGCACAAACAGGTCGAGTAGGGTTGGGTAGCGACGGCAGAGATATTGAATGCGTCCGCTTCCGTCGCAGATACGCGGAGTAAGTAGTCCAACCTCCGGGTGCGTACCTAAGAATTCTAATGCGTCAACCAGCGCGTTGCGATCAAGATCCACATCAGGATTCAAGATGAGGTGGTAACAGCTATTCGCTTGCTCGATTGCGAGATTGTGACCGCGGCCGTAACCGATGTTTCCGTGACCTGAGACGATTGTGCAGGTAACGTGACAGGCTCGAAGATTGTCCACCGAGGCCGCGACGTCCGACAAGCCGCCGTTGTCGATAAGAAAGAAATGGATTCGCATCGCTTGCGAAGGCGACGTAAGAACGTCGCATGCAGATGCGAGGCTATCTAGTGTACGTGTAAGTTGCGCAGCGTGAGATCGATACACCACCACCGAAACCGAGAGTCCCCAAGGTTTTTCCATTGATGCCGTCACTCCGTCGACCTAATCAAATAACATTGCACAATACACATAATTCCGTCGATAGCGCGGCATGCCAGTGAAAAACGCGCATTCCCAAAAAATGGTGGCAATCGAGATTTACAGATATCGCGGAGCGGTTTTCGCAACTGATGTAAGCCGCGGCGCTTTACAGTTTCGCCCCGGAAACAGTAACCTAACGCCGCCGCCTTCAAATCAAACACCCCTCTGATTGCTATTAGCTCTTACGCCAGTAGACCGCTGCGCCATCGATTTCCTGCAACGGTTCTTCGACTTTCTCTCTGGCCCGAAAGTCATCAACAGCCGCCCGACATCCTTTCAGGATATAGTCGTCAACGACAACAAATCCGCCGGAACTAACTTTGTGATAGAGCGCCTCCAACGTTTGAATCGTCGACGAGTACATGTCCCCATCCAACCTAAGAATAGAAAGCCGCTCGACTGGAGCAGTGTGAAGCGTATCTTTAAACCATCCCTTCAGAAACTTCACCTGCTCATCCAGCAAACCATAAAGCTCGAAATTCTTCTTGACATCCTCTACAGAAACGACCAATTCCTTGTAGGCGCTGTGATGGTCATTTGCATCAGCGGGATACTGCGCAGGGTCGGGTTCAGGCAACCCTTGGAACGAATCTGCAACCCAGACGGTCCTGTTGCTAATGCCGTAGGCTGCAAGCACTCCTCGCATAAGAATGCATGCGCCACCTCGCCAGACGCCCGCCTCAATCAAGTCTCCGGGAATGTCCTCCAGCAACACTTGTTCGGCTAGCATCCGCAAATTACGAAGCCGCGCAGACCCAATCATCGTCTGCGCAGTCCTTGGCCAATCTCTACCAATAGCTCGGATTTCTGGGTCGAAGTCTTTTGTCCAAGGATCGATCGGTACATCACGTGTGATGGATCCCGTCAGCGCTGCTTCCAGAAGATCCAAGTACAAGCGCGTGCTAACACTGTCTTTACTAGCGCCGTCCCTATGCAAGCCGCTAAGCTCCGAACCAAGCATTGTAAGCCGACCAGCAAGCTTTCCATAGAAAATCGAAAGATCCTGCTCAATGCGCTCAGCCAGTTTCTCGGCAATCGAATCGCCAGTCCGAAGCAATTCGACCTGGTGATTTGCTTCAATGCGCTCAGCCAGTTTTGCAGCAATCGCGCCACCCGTTTGTAGGAGTTCGACTTGCTGATTTGCTTCTCGAAGCAGAGCCGAAAGTGATTCGTTCCTGCTAGCGGCTCGCTGATGGTCGCTGCGCAGTACATACAGCTGCAACTCCGCCTTACGAGACTCGTCGCTTAATACATCATATTTCTCTTGCAGGGCTTTGTACTTTTCCGTTATCTCATGCAATGACCTCGCCATCGCTTCATTTTCTGACGATAGTCGGAGGGTAAACGCATAAAGGCGTCGTAGCGGCGGCAGAACAAGGGCCAGACGTCGGGCGGCGCTACGAATGGAAACTGCAGATGTCTCGTTCATGGATTATTGGGTGCAGCCTTAGACCACACAGTCCGATTTATTTGATCGATATACGAAAGAACAATTCGCACCACTTTACTGGACACGTCCTTGGAATCATAGTCCAGCACTCTGCCGGCGTGACGATTCCCATAACCCGATGTAGAAATCCCGTCCATGACACAGCGAACGGCGTCAACAAGCTTGTCGCTATCGAGACTTGCCATAATGAGGGTTCCCGCATCCATACCTTCGGGGCGTTCATGGGCTTCTCGTAGGGTTACAGCTGGAAGATCCAATAGCGACGCTTCCTCTGTGATTGTGCCGCTATCCGAAATAACGCATGCCGAGTCTTTTTGAAGCCGGATGTAGTCGGTAAATCCAAACGGCTCCATAAATCTTATTAGCGAGGACAGTTGGCCTTGTGCATGGGCCGGAAGCCGCTTTCTCGTGCGAGGATGCGTCGAAACAATGATGGGCCAACCGAACGCAAGAGCGAGGGCATCAAGACTTCTCAGCAACGCATCCACACGTGATGCATCGTCAACGTTTTCTTCTCGATGCGCACTCACAACAAAGTAACGCCCTCGCTCAAGTCCGAGCCGTTCACCAATAGTTGACGCCTCGATTTTCGGCTTGAAGCGTTCAAGTACTTCGGCCATGTGAGAGCCAACCTTGAAAATGCGGTCGGCAGGAAGCCCCTCTGCGATCAAATAGCGCCTTGCATGCTCCGTCAGCGTCATATTGACGTCGCTAAGGTGATCAATAACCTTGCGGTTAAGTTCCTCCGGCACACGCTGATCGAAGCAACGATTGCCTGCCTCCATGTGGAAGACAGGAATCTTGCGACGCTTTGCAGCAAGCACGGACAGCCCCGAATTTGTGTCACCATATATAAGGACCGCATCCGGCTGTTCACGCTCGAACACCTGATCCGACGCTTCAATAACCTTAGCGATTGCCTGAGCCGGAGTCGCTGAAGCGACCTCTAAAAAGTGGTCCGGCCGACGAATACCGAGATCATCGAAAAAGACTTGATTCAATCCATAGTCGTAGTTCTGCCCTGTGTGCACAAGAACATGATTGGTTAACCGATCCAAGCGTTCAATCACCAAGCTCATTTTAATGAGCTCGGGTCGGGTGCCCAAGATTGTCAATATTTTCCGCATTTCCTTCCCGTTCAACTTTGGACGCTACCGCTTAATTCTTGCTTCACATAATCGAGATTACGTAGGATCGTCACAACTTCTTCCACACCAAGTTGAAGCGTATTATGGCTGGTGTAATCAGAAGCATCTGATATCTTTGCTTCGCCGTCCGTAAAAAATTTGGAGTAGTTCAAGTCACGGGCATCGGCCGGAATACGGTAGAAGTCTCCCATATCTTCCGCGCGCGCCATCTCTTCACGGGACACTAGCGATTCGTACAGTTTTTCACCGTGCCGCGTGCCAATAACACGAACCGGCACCCTTTTGTTAAAAACAATTTGGACTGCTTCCGCCAAGATTTCCACGGTACAAGCAGGTGCTTTCTGAACGAAAATATCCCCTTGTTTCGCGTTCTCATAGGCAAACAGCACGAGATCAACCGAATCGCCTAGAGACATCAGAAAGCGTGTCATCTTAGGGTCCGTAACGGTGATCTCACGCCCATCACGCAGCTGCTTTATAAACAGCGGAATCACCGAACCACGTGACGCCATTACATTCCCATAACGAGTCGCACAAAGCGTCGTTGCGCCTGCGCTTCGCGACTTTGCGATAGTAAGCTTTTCCATCATAGCTTTGGAAAGCCCCATCGCATTAATTGGATAAACCGCTTTGTCTGTGCTGAGAGCGATAACGCTTTTGACTCCACAAGCTACTGCTGCCGATATCACGTTTTCGGCCCCGAGAATATTCGTCCGTACTGCCTCCATTGGATGGAATTCACATGAAGGGACTTGCTTCAGCGCTGCGGCATGAAACACGAGATCGATCGACTTCATCGCATCGCGAACGCTTGCTTCGTTTCGAACATCTCCAAGAAAAAACTGCAAGCGATCGTCATTAAACGCGTGACGCATGTCCTCCTGCTTTTTTTCGTCTCGCGAGAAAATGCGGAGTTCCTTGATTCCCTGATCAAGGAATCTTCGAGTTATCGTTTGCCCGAACGATCCGGTACCGCCCGTGATTATTGCGGTTTTTCCCTTCAGGAGATCGGCATTCATAGCTTATTTTTCTTCCAGTTTGCGCATCGCGTCAATCATCGTTTCCCACGTCGGAGGTACATATCCAGTGCGAGATTTGAATAGTGTGCTATCTAGAGATCTATCTATTCTCAGTGCACCGTCAGACAAAATCTGGACGTCATGCCCGTACGCGTCTCGAATGAGTAAAAGTAGGTCATACTTTGCGATAGGAGTGGAGGACACGTGCCAAACCCCGCTTAGCGTCGGATCTGGCAGCACGTGGTTAACAATAATCTTGGTTAGTTCGTCCGTCGTTACACCCGAGAAGATTGCGTTGGTATAGCCTTTGATGGTCCCGGTTTGAGCGAGGAACCAATCCACCAAGCCGGCCTGCCCATCAAGCTCTCGACCGATGATGCTCGTTCGCAAGGTTATTGCGTTTGCGTAAGCCACCTCGCCTAGCAACTTGGAGCGCCCATAGAGATCAGTCGCGTCCGGGAGATCGAGTTCGGTGTAACCGCCCGCCTTCCCCGAAAAAACGCAGTCCGTACTGACGTGTACTAGCCGAGCACCGGATAGCTCGCACGCCCGCGCTAACCGATGCGGAAACATCGCATTGATCGGCAGAGCCCAAAGCGGATCATTGGCCGTCTCGAGTTGCTTAATCAAGCCCACACAATTTAGCACCACGTCTGGTCTGACTTGAGAAAGCGCCATCAGCAAGGAATCGTGGTTTAGCACATCAATCCCGACAAGAAATCTGTGCTGCAGTTCAGCATCAAATTTCATCCGTGCGTGGGGACTGCGAACCGTTGCATAGACGTCTATGCCATCGGTTTTGCCTAAAACCCTCATTGCCGCATTGCCAAGCATGCCGGACGCACCAAGAACAAGAACCTTCATTTCACCTTTCCTTCAAAGTACTGGACGCGGCCATTTGCGTCCAAGGAGAAGTCGCCGAGTGCACCCCATGCTGCATCGGTCAAATATTTTTCATCCCCGACATCGTGGCTGAATTGGCGTCCGGCCTCGGCCCATGACTTCGCGATCCGGCTAAGCGCGCCTCTCAAACCATCGATCTGCAACTTTTGTAGAGAATGCAGTTTGTGCTCGCTGAGCACCGATATAAGATTGGACAAACCAATTGTTTGCTTCTCCGCCGAAAGCGCCGCGCTACTGGACGACCACTCTACAATTGACAGCGGCTCGTCAATGCCCAAGACGAGATATCTCGTCGCCAAGTCAATCCAAGCTAAAACATCTTCACCGATGCGGCTCTCCGTTGGGAACACAAAGCCTTCGTCCGCTACCGATCGATGCAGCATCACCGTCGGCATTGCGATTGGACATACCTCGATAATTGCTGGGTATACACAACCGCCAAATGTTCCACTGTGCCAAATGCCGAGACCGCTCCGACTTTCCGGGTAGGAAATGTAGTAGCTCGTGTGCGAGACAAGTGCACCATGCTGCTGCATTAAGCCGACCTGCCGGGAGATCTTTGTGGGCAAAAAAATGTCATCCCCGTCTAGGAATGCGATGTACTGCCCGTTGGCCACCAAAAGCCCGGCGTTCCGCGCCGCAGCAGGCCCCATGTTCGCCTGATGCAAGAGTCGAACCCGACTGTCCGCGTTGCAAAGCTCACGCAGCGGAGTCAAATCCTCAGTCGATCCATCATTAACAGGAATCAGTTCTACAGTTGCGTCACGTTGGTCAAGCGCACTCTTTGCCGCACGAATGGCTAGCGGAACCTCATTGTAGAAGGGGACGATTACGGACGCGAGGACGTCTCGAGACATATCATCCGCGCCAGCATGTGCGACGGCGGCCGCCTGCTTGTACGGTGTGTTGTCGAGGAATTCACCCATCTTTTCAAAGTACCTCCGAGTACTACCGAACAATTGCGCTCGCTCCGTCTCGCTTGGTCCTGTAATCATGCGCTGCCACAGCGCATCCCCTTCGGTAACTGCAAGCGGTTTCTGGCTGTCCTGCCCCGGGTGCAATCGGTAGTGCACCAAACACTCCGGTTGATGAAAAAACTCGTGATCTTGGACGATTCGATTCCAGAAATCATAGTCCTGTGTGTAGCGCAGCGATTCATCGAACGGACCATATTTCCTCATCATCCACATTGGAATAAGGAGAGTACATCCGTTTATATTTCCATTAAGTAACGCGGTTCGCGGCTTTAAGTGCAGCGAGCGTGCGTCCTTAGCTGCCTTGTAGATTAACTCGTCCGACGGCCCTATCAGGTCATAGTCCGAGAACAAGCAGGCATCGGATTTTCCAAGTTCACGTAGAAACCGAATCTGTGCGGACGTCTTGTTTGGAAGGTGTATGTCGTCGTGGCTAAGCCACGCGAAGTAGTCTCCGGTAGCAATACGAATCGCAGTATTTAATGCTCCAGCGACACCACGATTTTCTTGCCGAAAATACTTAACTCTTGACTTATATTCCAAAGCAATGGACTCGGTTTCACCGTTGTCTGTCGAACCGTCGTTGACCACGACGATCTCGAGATTTTCATAGTCCTGCGCCAACGCACTCTCTAAAGCCTTTTTAAAATAAGCTCCGCCGTTGTACACCGGCATGCAAATAGAAACCTTGTCCATTGAGTTATCGCTCGGCGCGTTGCCGCTCATATTTAATAAGATTGGGTGGTGGGTCAGTATACCCTAGCGGATGAGCAGTCCGAAACCCATCACCCCCACAATGACCCGCCCCCGGTTCCATCGGCGCTAGTGCCCACTTGTCGGCGTCACCCGTTGAAACAGCAGAGATACCCACTATTTGCCGAAGACGGTAACAACGTATTGGCTTGGTCAAACCACACGCATGATCAGCAGTAGAGCGGACAGCAGACTTAAGCCGATCATCTTAGTGCGTGTCTTGCGAACTGCAAGGGCCTAGGCGTCGTGAAGACCACCGCGTCGCCCGCATCACAAGGAAGCTGGGTATTTCTGGCACACCCCCTGCCATGCCTGCCACAAGAAGCTCGAGCCCACAGCGCGCTCCACATAGGTGGCCATCATGCTGCGCGAAGTGGTCAATCAGCTGAAGAATCTGCACCGCACATAGCACGAAGCACTTTCCGCGCCCACAGTCACGCACGTCGCCCGCACACGGATCACAGTGGCGATTGCCCGTATGGCCGAGTCCGGGCGACTGAGGTGGTGTCGTGATTTAGATAGTGCGGCTGTGTGGCGTTGTTAGCTACCTGTTGCGCTGATCCTGCTGTGAGCAGATCGAGGTTACCTAAAACCCTGCCGCAAGAAAGGCGGGAAAAACCTGCGCCGCGACAAGCGTTGGCACCCACATTCTGACGATGCGCTTACACAGAGGCCCACCACTCGGGGAACCCGTTGTCCACGCACATCAGACGCATAAGTCAAAGCGCGGCAGATCGGTAGTTATAATGGCGCTCCTTCGCGCGAGTACTCGTCATTGGTGACGAACAGAACGAGATCTGTATTTCTTGTTTTCTTGTCGGCATTTGGGATCCAAAGGTTAAAGCATGCAAGTAGAAGAACGTCTCAATAGGATGTACGCACCAATTGCATGGCTGTGGTTCGCTGTTGCGATGGCCTGCTACTTTTGCAAAGCGAGCGGAAGCGTATCGGTTATCGGTATTCTTGTGATCGCTTCTATGCTCGTGACCTTTTTCCTCTTGGGTGGTGCATTTGTACGGATTGCCCTAGGCAGCGGTCAGCGGTTCAGTGGGGTTCCGGTCAGGCTGCTCATAGGTGCACTCCTCAGCAACATCGTCTTTTATCTCGTAGCGCTCCTGCTTCCATTTGGCCTTCCCATTGATTGGCTTGTCGTTATGGGAATCGCCTTAACGGTATCGTTGGCCGTCAAGAGGAAGTCCAGCACTGACGTCTCCGAGCGTTCCGATGGAACAGATCTTATCTTTGCTCTCGTATCAACGGTAGCGGTCATGATTTGGTGCCTGGACATCTTGCCTCCGATCAAGATGACCGGCAGCGTCGCCATCCTTAAAACATGGATGGACGTGTACTACCACATGGGCGAGATCGGCTCACTAGCCAATTCAACCGGTGTGGCCAACATGCATGATCTGCAAATGGCCGGGGCCCAAGTACACCCTTACCATCTGGCCAGCTACTATTTCCCCGCGCTAATCCAACGATTAACAGGGGTTCCCACATGGGTAGCATATGCGGGCGTCCTTGTACCATTTGGATTGCTGTTGACGGCCTGCGCAGCGTTTTCTTTGGCGCTTCCGGTATTCGGGAGATGGCCCGCTTTGGTTGCGGGCCTATCGGTCTTACTGATCCCCGACGCGTATCATCAAGGCTTTGGCAATCAACTGGTAGGTGGTTATCAATGGATGCAGCAGATCGGGCCGGCGGGAACCTACGGCGTCGCAAGCGCTGCGACCGCCTTCCTCTTTCTTTTTGAAGCGAGCCGGACGGGCAGGTTGGCGCTTGTCGCCATCGGCTATTTCTTTGTAATCGTTACCTTGCTCTTCAAGGCGCAGATATTTGTTGCTATCGCACTGCCTGCATTCCTGTTTCCCGCATTGTTCATGGGGCACCTCAGTTGGAAACGGCGAACCGGGCTAGTGCTCTCGCTTGCAGCCGTTTTTTTAGCGGTAGTTGGTGTTTCGCAGTCTTCACCCAACGTGCCCGTGATGCGTTTGGACGGGTCTGGTTTGAAGTTCTATTCATCGCTGGTAATGATAATTAGCCAGAACGACGGCATCATCAAAAGTCTCTCGCTTGCCGCAATGTCTGCCGCCAAGGACAGCTGGATTCTGCGCGCATCGATATTCGCTTTAGTCCTTGTGGTCACGACATTTGGCTTCGTTGCTCCCCTGTGCCTATTCGTCTTTTTCCGAACCAGGAAGACTCACAGCGCAGCCGTTACGTTGTTTCCCGCGCTGGTCACTGCCGTGTATATAGTGATGTCGACCTGTCTATCGGCGGATACCAAGCGTCTTGGAACTCCCGAGGAGCTCCTAAACCGCCCATTTGTATGGGCATATTTCGCCCTGTTGGTCTGGACTGTCGCGGGCATTTGTCAATGGCTCTGTCGAGACAATACGCGACCGTCACCGCGCGCGAGGTATAGTTTGATCGTCCTAATCCTATGTCTATTGGCGGTCCCCATTCAGCTGCACAGCGGAGTCGCAACATTTAAGGCTTGGGATGTCGGACCTCAAGAGTTGCCTGTTTGTCAAGTCAAAGCGGCAAATTTCCTGCGTACCGAAAGCAAGCCACGCGATGTTATCCAAGACAGTTTGAACGATCGACATTTCATCTTGACCGGACTATCCGGACGACAATTATTTGCGATCGATTCCAGCGGTGTCCGTGCTCCGACTGGCGTCGACACACGCATCGCTTCGCTGAAAATGGTGAAGAATTTGCGTTCCCCGTCGCAGGTGGACGCTTTCATGAAAGAGAACGGCATCATCTTCTACGTGACCAATCCCGACGATTCGGTCGCTTGGAAATATCTCATGGATGACCACAAAGTATTTCAGTGTGATCAGTACAGCATTTATCGCTTCTGACGCGGTGTGAACACTGTGCTTCCGATGCGGAAGCGATTTGGCGGCCGGTTGCTCGCCATGACCTCGGGGGTTGGTCGTCCATAACTGAGCGCAAGCGTCATAGCGCATATCATTGTGGTAGCATGGCCACCTCAGATTGGGCAACAACTGCGGAAAAGGAGTTTGGCAAGCTGCGCGTGGCAACGTGCCATTCCCTCCTTTGCGTTTTACTCAACGCCGGTGCCAAATCTGCACCCACGGTCGTCATTCCATCCTCCGCTACAGGGTCCGATAGCATCGCGGCGAACAGTCGGGATGGCATTGTGCCTCAACTGATACTGATACGGATGGTGAGTGCCAGCGACTTTTGCAGCCGGGCAGCACTGGTACTTTCGGTGTTCGACGAACCGCTGATCTTGATAGGACGGGGTTACGCCGGATGCGATTGATTGTGTCTAACCACCGGGTATCGCCCGTCGGCGACGGAAGACGAAACGCTTCATCAAGAAGAACGACAGCAACGCGACCGGCGGCATCGACAGTGCGCCACCGACATACGCTGGCCATCCGGTCAGTGCGATCAGGTTCAGCAACAGCAGATTGACACCGTAGCAGATGCCGTAAGCGAGCACGAAACGCACGATAAGCCGGTTGTCGTGCGAGTTGAACACCAGCGAGCCGGTGCTCTTGAAATTGAAGGCAATGCCGAGGATGGTAGCGCCAAGCAGCGCGAACGCTTCGTGGAGGCCCATGCGCAGGAACATCGCGAAGCACGCATAGCCGAAGAGCGTGTTGAGCATGCCCACTGCGATGAACCTGACGAACAGCCGCACGTCGTCGCGAGCGTAGAGCGCGACATACCATCGGTGTCGCACCGTACTACTCCTCGCCGAAATTGATTCGCTCTTTCTCGATGACCAGCGGCATATTGCGCACCTGCGTGAGGATCATGCCAACGTACTCGCCGAGGATGCCGAGGAAGAAGAATTGCATTGACGCGAGAAAGAATAGTCCGACCAGCAGCGGCGCGATACCCATGTTGAAGGAGTTCCAGAACAGCAACTTCAGCACGAAGAACACGATCGAGGCCAGCAGCGATAGCATGCCAAGCCCGAGCCCAAGAAACGTCATCAGCCGCAGCGGCAGCTTCGAGTGCTTGGTCATCGCGAGCAATGCCTGATCGAACAAGCCGTACAAGGTCGCCTTCGATACGCCGCGCTTGCGCACAGGCTGCACGAAGCTCACTGTGCAGCGAGAGTAACCGAGATCGCATACGAGGCCGCGGAAGTACGGATATGGGTCGGAGAGCTTGCGTAGTGTGTCGATCACCTTCTTGTCGTAGAGGCCCGCGCCCGTCGCGTGCTCTTCGAGCGGGACCTCGCTGATCGAGTTGAGCATGCGGTAATACGTTTTGCGCACGCGCTGCATCGCCACCGACTCCTCGCTTTGCGCCTTGGTCGGCATTACGACGTTGAAGCCTTCTTCCCACTTTTGCACGTAATCAGCAATCAGTTCGGGCGGGTCCTGCAGATCGGCGGCGAGCAGAATCACCGCATCGCCGTATGCCTCGACGATGCCGTAGTACGGTGAGCGCACAGGCCCAAAATTGCGGGCATTGACGATGATTTTCAGGCAGGGGTCAGTGGCCGCGAGACTCTTCGCGATCTCGACCGTTCGGTCCGTCGAGGCGTTGTCGATGATGATGTGCTCGTAGTCGTAGCGGTCGGCGAGTGTCTCCATGGTCGCGCAGATGCGCGCATATAACTCCTCGACGTTCATCGCTTCGTTGAAGCATGGCGTCACGATCGAGATCAGCTTCCTGCGTTCCATTCGGTTTCGTCCTTGTTGCTGGTCGATTCATCGCCCAGCGCGACGCCGCTCGTCACGAGCCGGTCAGTCGAGTTGCGGATACTGGTCGTCGAGCTTCTTGCCAAACGCGAGCCGCGGCCGGCATTCGGTCGCGTATGGCATCACGAGTTCGACCAGCAGCGGCTTGCGCGACGCGGCCAGCGCATCGAGCGCGAGCTCAAGCTGCCCGCGCGTGCGGACCTGCATCGCGTCGATGCCGTACGCGCTCGCCAGTTCGACGAAACGTGGGCAACTGTAGCCTTCCTTCGTGGACTGGTTTCGCCCGTCGAAATACATATCCTGGAAGTTCTTTACCATTCCCAGCGAATGATTGTTCATCACGATGATCGCCACGTCCAATTGCAGCCGGTTCAGTGTGTCGAGTTCCTGGCTGTTCATCTGCAGACTACCGTCCCCCGTGATGATGATCGCCTTACGATCCGAACAGCGCGCGATGCCGAGTGCAGCGGGCAGCGCGAAGCCCATCGCACCCATGCCGCCACTGTAGTGGACAGCCTGTCCGTGCGCAATGCGCAGGCCTTGCGCGGCCCACATCTGGTGATTGCCGACATCACACACATAATCGACGGGCTTGCCCCGCATCGCGCGGTTCAGCGTGTCGAACACCACGTCGGGGCTGATGTCCCAGTCAGGATATTCGTCGCGCGTGACGCGCTTTCGCAGCGCCGTGAGCTGCTGCGGCCACCCGGCACTGCGGTTCGCGAATGTGCGCGCATCGATGGGAAAGCGCTGAAAAAATGCTTCCGCGTCACAATGGATCGAAAGTTGCGCAGCAATGCGGTTGTCGAGCTGCGCTGCATCGACGTCGATCTGCACCACGTGCGCGTGGCGTGCGAAATCAGCGGTGTCGGCACCAGTCTGCCGCACATCCAGGCGCGCGCCGATCACGACGAGCAGGTCGCAGTGCTGCAAAGCCCAGTTTGCCTCGCGATTGCCGTACGTGCCGATCATATTGAAGTAATGTGCGCCACCCACCACGCGCTCGTGGCCCATCAACGTGGTCACATATGGCACGCCCGCGCGTTCCAATGCGTCTACCCAAGCGGGCATCGACGGTGCCCAACGCGCGCCGCCGCCGATGCAAACGAGCGGCTGACGGGCCGCGTCGCACAGCACGCGAAGCGCATCGACGTCGCGTCCGACGGGAGCAAGCACGGGATCCAGTTGCAGCGGCGTGTCGATCCAACGCGACACCTCAGCGTCGGAAATGTCGACGCGCTGCAGATTGTTCGGAACATCGACCAGCACCGGACCTTGGCGACCCGAGCGCGCGATCGACAGCGCGCGGTGCAGCGCGGGAAGCAAGTCCTCCGCGTTCGTCACCTGCACGGCGTACTTGGTGATCGACGTCACCATTGGGATGATGTCGAGCTCCTGGAAGCCCTGCTGGCGAATAGCACGATCACCTTTCAGTTCGTTCGTGTTGACCTGCCCCGTGATGAACAGGCAAGGCACCGAATCAAGCCAGCAACTGCCGATGCCGGTGATCAGATTAGTTGCACCCGGCCCGCTCGTGCCGAGCGCGACGGCAAGTCTGCGCCCCTGATGCAGCCGCGCCACGCCCTCTGCGGCGAAGGCAGCGGCCTGCTCATGGTGCATCGAGACAATCGTGAAACGTCCGTCCTGCGCGAAGCTGTCGAGCAAATGAGTGATCATTCCGCCAACAAGTTCGAAGCAGTGCTGGACCTCGTGGCCGGCGAGAAACTTGGCGACGGCATCCGATGCTTTCATGATGGCGCGCAAAATGGAAGAACAGGAAGGGCTGAATCGCAGATCATCGAAGCAATCGCCGTCACATCAGCAGCTTGCGCAGTGCGTCGCACACGTAGTTCACTTCGTCGCGCGTGAGGCACACGCCGCTCGGCAGATTCATCGCACGCGCGCCAATGTGAAGCGCGGTCGGGTTGGGCGTTTGCGGGCTCGGCCAGATCGGATACTGGCTTATCGCCGGAAAGACCGGGCGCGTGTCGATGTTAAGTTCCTTGAGCTTTTGACGGAGCGCTTCGCGTTCAATCGGCGCACCATCCTCAAGCATGAGGCTCGTCATCCAGAAAATGCTGCGCGCACCCACCGCCTCCTGATTCAGCGACACGTTGGGGATACCCGCGAGCCCGTCCTTATACCAGCGCGCGACGCGCCGCTTCATCTCGATCTGCTCGTCGGCGCGTTCCAGTTGCGCAAGGCCAAGGGCGGCCTGCACATTCGACATTTTGAACTTGACGCCGTCCTCATCGATCCAGAACACCTTAGACGGATTGCGACCTTGGTCCCAGATCTTGTGCGCACGCCGGTAGAGCGCTTCGCTGTTGGTCACCAGCATGCCGCCTTCGCCGGTCACGAGTAGCTTCGCGCCCTGGAAGCTGAACGTCGCGAAGTCACCGAACGAGCCGCAGCGCTGGCCGTTCCATTCGGCGCCAATCGCAGGCGCAGCGTCCTCGATGACCTTCAACCCATACTTGCGCGCGACATCCATGATGGCGGTCATGCGCGCGGGATGGCCGTACAGGTGTACCGGAATGACCGCCTTGGTGCGTGGCGTAATCTTCGATTCGAACGAGGTGGCGTCGAGATTCCACGTGTCACTCTCGATGTCGGCGAACACCGGCGTGGCGCCGACATACTTGACGGCGTTCGCGGTTGCGACCCACGTCATGTCCGGAACGATGACTTCGTCACCGGGTCCGATATCAAGCGCCATCAGCGCAATCTGTAGCGCGCCCGTGCAGCTCGTCGTCGCGATCGCGTACCGCGTGCCAACATACTGCGCGAACTTTTCCTCGAACTGCGTCAGGTAGCGGCTCCAGTTGCTGTTCCAGCCTAACGACGCCGCATCGAACGCGTAGGCCGCTTCCTTCGCGGAGATCGACGGGCCGGCCGTGGAGATCAGCGTGCTGCCTACGCCAGCCGTACGGCCCGTGAAAGCCATGCGGAGGAAGTGGGCATCGGCCACTTCGCCGTTCTTGCATTCGGCGTAGGAGACCAAGTTTTCGCCGATTTGCTTCTTCAGCGCGATCTTGGTATCTGACGTGAATCCATTGCGCTCGTAGAACGTGATCGCGTGCGCGTTGTCGTCGAACACGCGTAGGAAGAAGCCTTCGACGTTCATCGTCGTGCGCGCCCACCTCATCAGGCAGCGGATTGCGTTCGACAGGATCCCGGGCTCGGCGTCGTCCACGCCACGCACGATGTTGTCGAGTTCCATCGCCGCGTCGTCGTTGCAGCAGCCGTTGAAGCCCGCATGACCGACTACGTTGCCCCTGCGATCGACGACCAGAAAGAGAATGCGGTCGGGCACCGCGAGTAGCCGGTCCTTGAGCCACGCACGTGTGCTCTCGACGGTCGCGACAAATTGCGTCGGGTAGCTCGTCACGACGCGGTTACGCCATTCGGCGAGACGGCCGAGTAGCGCATCGTCATGTTCGTGCACGTGTGCGACAGGCACGAGGAAGCCTTGTCCGTCGTCGAGCGCGATCGCGCGAAGATAAAGCTGCTGGATATTGCCAGCGGCCTTGAGGAACGCGAAGTTGTCCGCAATCGCTTTCTTGTAGATGTCCAGTGTCGTCATTTTCCGGCTTTCTCGCTATGCGTAGTCAGTTACGTCGTCGGGCGCGATGCAGTCACCACACGCCGACGAACAGCTGGATCTGCTCGATCACGAAGTCGAGCATGGTGTCGTTCAGCCCGGGATAAACACCGATCCAGAACGTGTCGTTCATCACGATGTCGGTTTGCGTCAGATCGCCCGAAACGCGGTAATTGCGGCCAAGCATGTAGGGTTGGCGCGTCAGGTTGCCCGCGAAGAGCAAGCGTGTGCCGATCCTCTGCTGATCGAGATATCGCAGCAGCTCGACGCGGCTGACGCTGGCGTTCGGCTTGAGCGTGATCGGAAAGCCGAACCAGGATGGATTGCTGCCGGGCGTCGCTTCCGGCAGCAACAGGAATTCTTCGCAGTTGCGAAGGCCGTCCTTGAGATATGCGAAGTTGCGCTTGCGGGCCGCAATGAAGTCATCGACGCGTTCGAACTGCGCGAGGCCGCAGGCCGCCTGCATATCCGAGATCTTCAGGTTGTAGCCCGCGTGCGAGTACGTGTACTTGTGATCGTAGCCTTCCGGCAGACTGCCCAGCTTCCAGCAGAAGCGCTTGCCGCAGGTGTTGTCGCGGCCCGGTGCGCAGTAGCAGTCACGGCCCCAGTCGCGGATCGATTCGATGATCGTGCGCAACTCGTCGTGATTGGTGAAAATGGCGCCGCCTTCGCCCATCGTAATATGGTGCGCGGGATAGAAGCTCAGCGTGCCGATATCGCCAAACGTACCGACGATCTGCCCGTTATATGTCGACCCTAGCGCGTCGCAGCAGTCTTCGACTAGCCACAGGCCGTGCTTGCGCGCGAGCGCGGCGACCACCCCCAAGTCGTATGGATTGCCCAGCGTGTGCGCGAGCATGATGGCCTTGGTTTTTGGCGAAATCGCGGCCTCGATCTTTTGGGGATCGATATTGTAGGTGGGTAGATGCACGTCGACGAACACGGGGATCGCGCCGTATTGCAGGATCGGATTGACAGTGGTCGGAAAACCCGCAGCAACCGAGATCACTTCGTCGCCGGGACGGATCGCTCGGTCGCCCAACTTCGGCGACGTGAGCGCGGCAAATGCCAGCAGGTTCGCCGACGAACCGGAATTTGTAGTGAGAGCGTGCTTGACACCGAGAAACTCTCGCAGGCGCTGCTCGAAGGCCTCGTTGAAGCGTCCAGTTGTAAGCCAGCCGTCGAGCGAAGCGTCGACCATGCATTGCAGCTCTCTCGTGCCGATTACTTTGCCCGAGGGCGGAACTGTCGTCGTGCCGGGTTCGAACGGGACGGACTGGTACGCAAGTTCAGCGTACTGCGCGACAAGCTCGGCGATTTGTGCGCGTAAGGCGTCTTTACGAATTGAACTCATGTCCTCTCTTCAAGCATGAACTGTTCGATCTGGCGGTGCGTCACGGCGTGGATGTCGTCGCCCGCGAGGAACGCACGCTGCCAGTCGATGACCGCATCGATCGCTCTGCTGAGGCTCCAACGCGGTCGCCAGTCGAGGTACGCGGCCGCCTTTGCGCAGTCGAGCCGCAGATGATGCGCCTCATGCGGATGCTCGGCTGTATCAAGGTGCCACCTCGCGCTGCCGCCCCAACGTTCGATGACGCGATCGACAATCCATTGGACGGACTTTGCGTCCTCGTCGCGTGGTCCGAAATTCCATGCACCTGCGTAGCGCTCGCCATCCTCGTACAGAAGCTGCGCGATCCGCAAATAGCCGCTCAGCGGCTCAAGCACGTGCTGCCATGGGCGCACCGCGTGCGGATTGCGGATGGCGATCGGCTCACCTGCGTCGAGTGCGCGCAAGAGATCGGGGATCAGCCGATCGCAAGCCCAATCACCACCGCCGATCACGTTGCCGGCACGCGCGGAAGCCAGCGCGAGGCCCGGAGAGCCGTCACGCGGTGTGCCAAAGAACGAGTTCCGATACGCCGCGGTGACGAGCTCGGCGCAGCCCTTGCTACTGCTGTACGGATCGTAACCGCCCATCGGCTCATCTTCGCGGTAGCCCCAGACCCACTCGCGATTCTCGTAACATTTGTCGCTCGTGACGTTGACGACCGCACGCACTGACGGCGTCCTGCGTACGGCCTCGAGCAGATGGACGGTGCCCATCACGTTGGTCGAGTACGTTTCGGCGGGATCAGCATACGACTGACGAACCAGCGGTTGCGCGGCCATATGCAGCACGACCTCGGGCGCGGTGTTGCGCATGGCACCGGTGAGCGCCTGCAAGTCGCGCACGTCGCCGATCGTCGAATGCATGTGCTCACCCACGCGGGCAATGTCGAAGAGTGCGGGCGTCGTCGGTGCGGCGAGCGCATAGCCGTGCACGTCGGCGCCGAGGCGCTGAAGCCACAGGGAAAGCCAGCTTCCCTTGAAGCCCGTGTGCCCGGTCAGGAAAACCTTCCTGCCCCTCCAGAATGACGAATTCACGGCCATACTTTCCATGGCGCATTGCCGGAGCGCCATAAGCCCTCAAGGTAGTTCTTGTCGCGGAGCGTATCCATTGGCTGCCAGAAGCCGTTGTGCAGATACGCTCGCAACTGGCCGTCGTGCGCGAGACGATTGAGCGGGCTGCGCTCCCATACGGTCGCGTCGTCGTCGACGTAATCGATCGCGTTCGGTGACAGCACGAAAAAACCGCCGTTGATCCATGCGCCGTCGCCCTTTGGCTTCTCCTCGAAGCTGGTGACACGATCATCGCTCAATTCCAGCGCGCCGAACCGGCCGGGTGGCTGTACACCAGTAATCGTCGCGAGCCGACCGTGCTCGCGATGGAACGCGATCGTCGCGGCGACGTTCACGTTGCTCACGCCGTCGCCGTAAGTGAAGCAGAAATCCTCGTCGTCGAGATAGTCGCGCACGCGCTTCAGGCGTCCGCCCGTCATAGAGTCTTCGCCTGTGTCGACGAGCGTGACCTTCCACGGTTCCGCATGGTTCTGATGCACTTTCATGCGGTTGTTCTTCATGTCGAACGTCACGTTCGACATGTGCAGGAAGTAATTGGCGAAGTACTCCTTGATCACATAGCCCATGTGGCCGCAGCAGATGATGAAGTCGCCGATGCCGTGCGATGAATAGATCTTCATAATGTGCCACAGGATCGGCTTGCCGCCGACCTCGATCATCGGTTTTGGTTTGAATAGCGCTTCTTCAGAGATGCGCGTGCCGAGGCCTCCGGCGAGAATAACCGCCTTCAACGAGATCGTCTCCTTGCAGAAAAACCGAAAAACCGCTGGCGCATGTCGATCGGTTCGATTTTGTCGCGAACGGAAAGTTAACTATGTCGCCGACGGTGATAGCTAGGCAATTGGCCACAACGACGCCACAAAACGTTGCGTCCCGGTGCGCCAGGTGCGGGACAAACGCGATGCATCGACGCGAGTACAGCGTGCAACTGCAGCGCGCACAAGCGCACCCTTTGCCACCAGCTTCCTTAGAAAGCGTTGAGAGTATACCTCAAGCGCATGACGCGTAAGACCAACCTCAGAATGTATCAGAAGGCTCGGTGGCCTTTGTGCTAGGCATCAGTGGCGTGTAGTCACTAACAGTTCAAATCGCATTAGCGCGGGCTTCGCCCAAACGCCTTGTCAGGTCCGGCAATTGACAGTAAAGACGCTTTTTGCGACAGCGTCACGCGCGCATAGCGAACTGAGCCAAGGGGGAACTCATGCTCGAATTTAACTTGATGTTGAAGAAACGCTCATCCGTGCCTCCAACATGCCTCGAAAGAAATTGGACGGCCTAGGAATGCAGCCTGCCGCGGTAGTCGCCTTGACGAGCGAGACGTGTCGTGTCCGTACAGCATGTGCTGTGCCACGGACAATCTTGTGAATTCCACCGTTGCGAATCGCGTCAACGTTGAAGCTCCAATCTTCGTACCCGATGTTGTCCGACAAGTGGGTGCCGGTATATGGAACCCTTCTCAAAAAATCAGCGGAAGCAAAACATAGGGAAGTCCAGGCGTTCGTATATACAAGGTGAGCTGGATTGAATCTCTCGTCCTCCATATCGATATGCAAAAACACGTGTGGAGAGACTCCGAAATAGACATTTACTTCCGGATGCCAAACAATTTCACGCCTATCCGCCTCCGCAGCGGCATATGCAGATACCAGCCACTCCTCGCCCCAGATATCATCCGCATCGCAGAAGGCCACCCACTTCCCATGGGCCATTTCGACTCCGGAATTTCGCGCATAACCCAAATCACCATGCTGGACAATTTCAATTTTTAACTCGGGGAATTTCCTTGAAAAGCTGTGAAAAACCTCTATAGTCAATGGATCCGGCTTATCAAGAATCGCAAGAGGCTCAACGGCAATGCCCTTGAGTTTGGCTGCGGCAATGCACCGCGCCAACCCCTCCAAGGTCGAGTTAGCGAGCAATCCTTCCTTGTGCCCATTGACTACGGCAGTGATATCGAATGAGGTCATAACAATATCAATCAATAAACGATGGGAATGAAGACAACGCCGATACGAACTGACTCCAAGAATGATTGTCAACGACGTAACTTCTCATTTTCCTGCCCCTTTCTGCAGCCAACTCGGTGCGCTCTCGGATCTCGCGAAGAGCATCCACATACGGACCAGGTTGATCGTATGCCGAAATAAGCCAACCAGTCTCATGGTTGACGAATTCCGGAATGCCGCCCACCGCTGAAGCAACAACAGGAATGCCTTCCGCAGCAACATCAACCAGCGTTAGCGGTAGACCGTCCCAAAGCGACGTATATAAGAACGCGTTGTAGTTATCGAGAGGAAGCGCCGCAGTAGAGGTGAATGGGCCCATCAGCTTCAGGT
>Ga0105248_10001676_pt1 | contig 24659 bp, 15 predicted proteins | sample KBSS34metaG_FD_81524 | JGI IMG/M metagenome (GOLD analysis project Ga0105248, IMG submission 81524) | Switchgrass rhizosphere microbial communities from Kellogg Biological Station, Michigan, USA - KBS S3-4 metaG | ecosystem: Host-associated > Plants > Roots > Rhizosphere > Soil | place... | reverse complement strand
TATTATTGCGACTGACGACCTTTCAACCGTGACTGTGCCCACCACTTACACCGAGGCCGAGCAGGCGTTACGCCGGTTGGAAAGGGATGCTGCGGATCGCGCGGCGCGCTTGCAGATCCTCCGCTTGTCTGAACTAGGAAAATAGATATGGCCGAACCCGCTGCTAATTATGTTTTCTTACCCTGGGTACGCCAGGGCGCTGCCGCCGGTATCCAAACGATCGACATGACTCCGAATCAACCCGCAGTCGTCTCGGTCAGCGTCAAACTGCGCATCAACAACACTCCTCCCGACGTCGAACGGCAAGTCCGTCTGTATGGTCCAGGCGACGTGATCGGTATTGATCCGCAGCAGGTCGTGCGCACCGAGCCACGCCATCTCGCGACGGACTTCGAACCCAATTACTTCCCCGCGATCGAATTCGATCGGCCCGACTTTCCCTGGCTCTTCACTCCCGCGAAAGCCGGCGACAACAACAGACTGCGACCATGGCTCTGCCTCATCGTCGTGAGAAAACAGGACGGCATCTCGGTGCGAATAGATCGCAACCTGCCGCTGCCTGTGCTCGAGATCAAAGCACCGGCGCGTCCTGATCGCGAGCTGCCGGACTTAGCCGAGTCGTGGGCCTGGGTCCACGCGCAAGTCTCCGGCACGCAGCCGCAGCTCGCGGCACTCAAAGCATCGCTCGGCGGCGATCCGGCACTCACAGTCTCGCGTTTGTTGTCCCCGCGCCGTCTCGATCCGCTAACTGATTACCTCGCGTGTGTCGTACCGGCATTTGAGCAAGGACGCCGCGCGGGCTTGGGCCAACCGGTTCAGGCCGCCAACGAAACAACGCCCTTAGACCTGACGCCGGCCTGGACCATAAACGCCGCTCCGCCGGTACAACCTCCCGCCGAAATTACTTTGCCTGTCTATTACCAATGGGAGTTCCGCACGGGCACCGGCGGTGATTTCGAGTCGCTCGTCGGCTTGCTCAAAGCGCGCGAGATACCAGACACAGTCGGGAAACGCCCAATCGATATCAGTCAGCCCGGCTTTCCGATCCAGTTTGCGTCGCCGCCGACTGAAGCAGCCACCACGCTCGGACTCGAGGGCGCGCTGAAAGTAGTCGGCAGCAAGTCAGACACCTGGCTCGACACAGTGCGCGTGCCGTTTCAAAACGCACTGCAACAGATTCTGAACCGCGCGTGGAAAGTCGCGACTGACGAAAACGATCAGAGCGATCCGATCGTTGGCCCGCCAATCTACGGTTGCTGGCAAGCCGCGCGTCACGAGGTGAACGTCGCGGCGCCGCCGCCGCTGAACTGGCTCGACGAATTGAATCTCGATCCGCGCCAACGCGTCACTGCGGCGTTCGGGACGCAGGTGATCCAGGCGCAGCAGGAAGATCTGGTCGCATCAGCGTGGGAGCAACTCGGCGAGATCCAGCGCGTGAATCAGATCAAGCGTCAGGGTCAGTTTGGCCGCGCCGTCGGCACCGTGTATCACGCGCGCCACTTCAGTCAGTTTTCTCAAGACACGCTGCTGAAGGTGCTGGCTCCGGCGCAGTCGCGACTCGTCGTCGAACCTACAACTGCGACGGACAAACGCGCACTCCTGTCGCAAAAGATCACGCAGTCAGCGCTGCCGGATACCGCCGTCTCCGCACCGCTGCGGCGACTGGCAAATCCGCGCGGCATCGTCAGCACTCGTTTCGTCACCACCGGCGCTGCGCCCATCGCGTCGCTGCTGTTCATGGCGAGGTTCACCACCGTTGCTACCGCGATCCTGGCCACGCCGTCGGAAACTGGACCAATCAACATCAACCAGGTTTCAGACAATCCGACTGTTGCGGCCGGCGCGCTGAAAGCCACCGTACGTTCCGAGCGCATCTTGCCGGCAATCGCCGGCGCGCCGCAGATCAGCGATTTCAAGGTCGTGCCTGAAGGATCACCGAGACGAACGCTACTCGACTTCAAATCCGGAAACGACAGCACTGACGCGGCGATGTTTCGCAAGGTGGTCCAGGCTCATCACGGAAAGCTCGCGCCGCTGTTTGCTACCGTCGCCACAGCGGCCGCGCCACAGTTCAATCTGTTCGACCCGAACGTCAAGACGAAGCTGCTGCAAAGCATCGATCCCGCGAAGACGATCACCACGCGCGTACTCGCGTCGCTCACCTCCGCGCCCGGCGCGCCGCAACAGCCCGATCCGCTCGAACCGATCGTGGATGCGCCAACCTTCCCGCAACCGATGTACGAAGCGCTGCGCGATCTCTCGCAGGACTTCCTCCTCCCCGGTCTCGCGGATGTGCCCGCGAACACGGTCGCGTTGCTCGAAACCAACTCGCCGTTTGTCGAGTCGTACATGGTCGGACTGAACGCCGAGATGAGTAGTGAACTTCTCTGGCGCGACTTCCCGACGGACCAGCGCGGCACTTACTTCCGGCAGTTCTGGGATACATCAGTGGGCGACGCGAAGGTTGATCTGGAGAAGCCGATCACGCATTGGGGCAGCAATCATCTCGGCGGCAACACACCCAACACTGCGGGCAAACTCGTGTTGCTAATTCGCGGCGACTTGCTGCGCCGTTATCCCAACACTGTGCTCTACGCCACGAAGGCCATCAAAACCGGCACCCAACTCGACATCTCGCGCAAACCCGAAGACGAACGCCATCCGCTCTTTCGCGGCACACTCAAACCCGACGTCACGTTTGTCGGTTTCGATCTCACAGAAGACCTCGCGCTCGGTAAACCCCCGAACGATCCGAATGGCTGGTACTTCGTGATTCAACAACAACCGACGGAACCGCGCTTTGGTCTGGACGTCGCGGACTTCTCGTCGCCAGCGCCGCCACTGACAACCTGGGACGATCTGAGCTGGCGCCATTTTGCCGGCACCGAGAACGATTACCAGGCGCTCTCGTATGTTCCGGCGACTAAGACGTTCCCGGAGATCGATCACGTCAAGTGGGGCCAGAACTCGTCGCGCCAGGCTTTCATCACATTGCAACGGCCGATGCGCATCGCCATTCACGCGCGCCAGATGATCCGGAGGAGCGCCTCATGAAGACCGCGAATCCTGACATTCCGAATATTCCCAACACGCCCGACGTCGCCGCACAGCTTTCGTCTGGTCCAGCCCAACCACTTGTATTGTTTCCCGTGCGCCTGGAGACGCGATTCTTTCCGCAGCCGGACGGAAGCTCGGAGTTACGCGTTCGCGTGTATCCCGACAAGGTCCACATCGACACGCACGAACCCGCATTAACTAATGAAGAACTCACGTGGGGGAAACATTTTTGGGAACAGACGTGGGCCGCTGGCGCTGACGAAGAGCGCGCGAAGGCTGCCTGGCATCAGTTGGCCGACCGTTTCGATCCGCCGCGCGCGGCGTGGATCGCGCTTTCGTTGAAAACCGCGAAACCCAACGATCCCTTTCCGACTGTGCCGACTCAAGCCGAGCCGTGGCTGCGCGCGGCGCTTACGCGCGCGATGCCGAACTTTTGGGTCGTGCTTGGTTACAAGAACGGCCGCCTGGTTGTGAACGCGAAAGGCGGTCCAATCCGCGACTCTCTCGCGGCCGGACCCGATCCTTCGCCAAACGCCGTCGACGACGACGTCGGCATCGATGCGGGGATGAAGTGGGCGGTGGATTTCAACGAGGCCGAAGCAGCCGGCATGGGAGTTCGCGTCAAACTGACAAAAGACATCGCCGCCGCGGGTTTCGATTTCCTGCTGGTGATGGGCGTGAAGGATGCCGCGAACACCGATTGGACCACGCGGCTGATCGAGTTGTTCAAGGCACATCATTACACGGACGGCATGAGTTTCGTGTCGCCCGGCGCGCCGTCAAACAACACTGCGAAAACGCCCTCGGGTTTCAGTTCGGAAGATCCGGGTCATGAAGTCAGTTATCAGGCTGAACGCAGCGGCACGACGTTCACGTCGGGAGATCGATCTAACGCCGACGTGCTCACTACGGCGTTGGGACTGACGAAGACGCCGGGCGTATTTGCCAACCTCTCGAACGCAACTGACCTGGACCAGCTCGATTCGCAAAACATGAACCGCGCGTTGTGGCAGGCGACGTGGGGTTACTTCCTGTTGCAGATGCTCGGCGTTGGTCAAACGGGCGAGAATCCGTTGACGGATGATGACATCGAGTGGGCGCGCAAGCACTTCGTGCAGTACGTGCGGGCGACGGGACCGCTGCCCGTGATCCGCATCGGCCAACAGCCTTACGGCTTCCTGCCGGTCATTTCGTTCTCGGCGTGGAAGCCGTCAAGCAATGCGAACGACGCCACTCGCGACGACACCTTACGCGACACTAATCGTGACGTCGCGTTGCACGATTTTCTTGTTCGTCTGCGCGATGTCTGGCGGCGAAATTTTCCCGACACTCCACGGCTCGGACGCAGCGACGATACTGCGCAGCAATCGGGCATAGACAAAGATCTCACGGAATGTTTGAGCATGGACGGGTTGTCGGCGCGCTACTCGATGCGCAATCTGCTGGGCCGGCAGTATCTCGAACACCTGCAGATTTTTCTCAGCGCCGACTTCTACAAGGACGTATGGAACCTTCCGGAACTCGAGCCGCCGCCGCACGAGGAACCGCCGGAAATCGATCCGCCCGATCCGGACATGACGCCGGCGCAGCGGGCCCAGTTTCTTAAACAACAGAAAGCCAGGCGCGACGCTTTCATCAAGGCACAGGCCGCGAAGCAGGCCGCCTTCGCGCGGGCACTCGCACAGAGGCAGGCGCTTCTCAAAGGCAAGCGCGATGCGCTTAACGCGTGGTGGACCACACAGGAACGACTGACCGCAGCAGTGTTGCAAAGATTGGGTGTGACGTGGCGCCCGCGAATGGCGCATGCGACTTATTCCGGCCCGTTGGCGGCACTGGAAGGTCCGCTGGTCCAAACCGATCAGAGTCCGACGCTGTCGCCAAACTACATCAAGACGCTGCTCGATGCGCGCGACCTCGTCAAAGACGTTCGCTTTCGCAATCTGTCCGTCGAACAACCAGCGCCGCACACGTTGCTGCATCTGCTGCTGCGTCACTCGATGCTGCTCGAATACACCAACGCGGCTACGCGGCTACTGATCAAGCGCGGCTTGGTCCAACCCGCGCTGCGTCGCGAACCCGAGATAATTGATATGCCGGTCGGACAGTTGATGTTGAGTCTCTGGCGACAGATGACCACGAAGGTAACTGTTCCCGGTCAGGCGCAGCCGCTGGAGATCTCGCATTTTCTGTTGGGACTGCTACCGTCAGGTGATCCCGGTCCGGCAACCGATTTCGATTTGAAATCGTTGAGTGACTTTCGCGCGAGTCTGAATTACTTGCAGTCGTTGAGTGTCAGCAAACTCGAACTGTTGTTGAAAGGAACGCTCGATCTCTGCTCGCACCGGCTCGACGCCTGGATCACTTCTTTTGCCGGCAAGCGATTAGCCGAAATGCGCGCGGCAAACGCGACCGCTGTTTCGTACGGCGGCTATGGGTGGGTGATGAACCTCAAACCCGCAGACGCGCCGCCGAAAATCACTCCGCCACCCGGCGAACAGGATCCCGTTTTTCAGCCCACGAATAATCCCGGCTTTGTGCACGCGCCTTCGCTCGCGCAGGCTTCAACCGTGGCGATTCTGCGCAGTGCTCACCTGGCCCATGCCGGCGCCGACAGGCAGAAGCCAAACGATCTGATGGCCGTCGATCTGTCGTCAGAGCGTGTGCGTCTCGCGACGTGGCTGCTCGACGGTGTGCGACAAGGTCAACCGCTCGGCGCGTTGTTGGGTTATCGGTTCGAGCGACGTTTGCAGGAAGCGAATGCGCCGGAGTTCATCGCGACGTTTCGCGAGCTCGCGCCGCTGGTGGCGCGAAAGCTGAACGCGCCTGATCCAGGCGTGTCGGTCGAGGCGGTGGCTGCGAACAACGTCGTCGACGGGCTGGCGCTGATGCAACGATGGCAGAAAGGCAAGAGCATTCAGCCACCGGCGCAGCCCTGGACCAACGACACGATTCCGTTCGGCAATGCAGTGGGCCAGCAGAAGGTCAAGTTGCCGCCGTTCGACCAGAACAATGTGAAATTCAAAACGCTGCAAGCCGAACTGAACCTGCTCGAACAGTCGGTGGATGCGGTTAGTGACGCGCTGATGGCCGAAGGCGTCTATCAGGTTGTGCGCGGCAATCCGTTGCGCGCGGCGACGACGGTGGATGCGATTGCGGGCGGAGAAACGCCGCCGCCCGAACTGGACGTAGTGGAAACTCCGCGCAGTGGCGTCGCCCACACGCATCGCTTGCTGGCGTTGTTCAGTGGCAAAGCCGCCGCGCCTTCAGGTTGGCAACCGACGGCGCATCCGTTTCGGTCTGACGCCGAACCACATTTGAACGCGTGGGCCGCTCGATTGCTCGGTAATCCGGGTAACGTGCGCTGCCTCATCGAGCAGTTGGACCCCGCGACGCAAAACGTGCTCGACATCAAAGAGATCCGTTTGGACCAACTGCGGCTGGCGCCGTTGGATTTCATCTATGCAGTCGAAGGCGGACAGGGCGGACAGCAAGCCGAGATCGAACAACGCATTCTTTACCAGGCCGTGCGCCCCAGTGGTTCGACGCCCGCCGGTTTCGCACCGGGTTCGTTGCTGCGCATCAGTTCGAGCCGCAAGCCGGACTGGAAAACGAGCGAACTGGGCTACGGCGAGTTTAGCGAGCTGTTGCGAACCGCGCGCAAACTGTTTGGCGTGATTCGTGCGATTGACGATGCGGACGTGAATCCGCCTGAACGCAGCACGGGTTTTAGTGTCGACGTAAATGAGTTAGAGACTCGCGCCGCGGCGGCGCGAGCATCGCTGGAACAGATCGCGAAAGAGTTTGCGGATCGGATCGCTACGTCGGCCACGACGGATCTCGAAGCACTGCGCGAATTAATCTTGCGTGCGGCGTCTCTCGGCGTTGCCGGCGCGGTGCCGCTCTCGCCTGCCGGAGCCGCAGCAAGCGATCGCGAGGTTCTGCTGGCGCAGGCGCAATCGATCAGCAAGGAGCTGAACAATCGCGTCGCACAACTGCCGAAACCCGCCGACCCTGCGTCGCCTCCGAGTAATGAAGAACGGCGCGACCGCGCGCTGGCGCAACTGCGGCTCGTCTTCGGCAAGCCGTTTGTCGTGTTGCCGCATTTCACTGCCAGCAACGCCGCGGAACTTCAGCAAGCGTTAGCCGGCAGTGCAAAATTGCAGGACGGTGATCCGCTTGCCTCTGCCACGTGGTTCGAGCGTGTGGCGCGCGTTCGCGAGGGCGCCGGGAAACTCAACGCGACATTGAGTTATGCCGAAGCGCTCAACACCGGTGAACGACTCAATCTGACCATCGCTCAACTTCCCTATTCCGACAACGATCGCTGGCTCGCGCTGCCTTTCAAGCCGGGCCAGAATCCGCCGCCCGGAAAGCTCTCGCTCGCCATGCAGTCTGCGGCGGCGATCGACGCGGGCCAGCCACTCGCAGGCGTGCTCATCGATGAATGGGTTGAAGTCGTGCCTGGTGCAACGGAGGTCACCGGCATCGCGCTGCAATACGATCAACCAAACTCAGCGCCGCCGCAAACGATTCTGATCGCAGTGCCGCCGGAGATCGGTCAACCGTGGACCACGTGGTCGTTACAACAAGTGCTGTTGGAAACGCTCGATCTCGCGCGTGTTCGGGCGGTTGATTCCGAAGCGCTCGCTGAGGTGGGCCACTATCTACCGGCGCTGTACTTCGCTTTCAACGCGCTGAACGAAACAGTTTCAACTGACTTTACAACGATCAAGTAGAGGAACTTATGCCCTCAATTACCAGTTGGCTTCGACTGGAACCGCGCAGCCGCGATGCCGAGATGAATACTAGTTTGCAGGCGCGCATCTACGACCCGCTTTGGCTGCTGGCGCGACAATGGCAGTTCGGCGAGTTTGAAGGTGAAGACAACGGCTCGCCGGTGATTGCGCGCTGGCGTGGTGAAGCGACGCCGATTACGCGCTACCAGTCGGGACCGATCGCACCAAACACGCAGGTGATCGCACCGAAGTATGACGGCGGTCATTTGCCACTCGAAACGCTCGTCGAGCGCGAAGCAGTTCGTCCGCCAGCCAGTCAAACACCGCAACCGCTGAAGCTCCGCGTCGCCGCGGAAGCAGGTCAACACTTCCTGCGCTTGCTGGACCAGCAGCCTTTATCACACGAAACGTTAGCGCTCTATCGCAATGCGTTCATTCGCGAGTATGCGTTTCAACCGCTGAGCGACGCACAACGCGCGAGTCTCGAGCGGGACAGTCTTGCCTTCATCGACCTGATGACGGGACGCGTGCCCGACGGACGCCGACTCGCGGCCGCTTTTCACTCAACGGGTGGAAATATTGTTCTTGCTCCGGCGCTGCAAATCGCCGCGTCCGATCAGGCCGAGGTGGAAAAGGCCGCGCGGCTCTGGTTGCAGTGGTCCGCAGATCTTTTCAGCGAACCGGACGGGGACAATCCCACGTGGCTGCCGGAACGAATGGAGTATGCCTTCTCAGTTGGCGCGCACTTCAGTGACGGCGAGCGCGTGTTGACCGCGCCGGAATACTACGAAGGCAGTTTGGACTGGTATGCGTTCGATTCGAATCTTGAAGTGTCGCTCGGCTCCGCTGCCGACAAGGCGTCCAAAGACGTCATGCACACGGCCATTCCGGCTCCGGCGAGTTTTCGCGGCATGCCGGCGGCACGGTTCTGGGAATTTGAAGATGCGCAAGTGAACTTCGGCGCGGTCGATGCTGGTCCAACTGACATGTTGCGCCTGTTGCTCGTCGAATTTGCGCTCTCTTACGGTAACGACTGGTTTGTTATCCCGGTCGAACTGGACGTCGGCTCGCTCTATAAAACCAACTCGCTCGTCATAACGGATTCGTTCGGCGTGCGCACCGCGCTTAGACCATCGGCCGAACTTCCCGAACCGTTTTCAACGTGGCGCATGTTCCAGCATTCACCTTTGCGCGGCAGCGGCCTGACGAAGCCGACGCCAAATCTGTTCTTCCTGCCGCCGTCGCTGGTCAAGAGTCTGGAGAGCCGCCCGATCGAAGAAGTGTTGTTCCTGCGCGACGAGATGGCGAACATGTCGTGGGGCGTCGAACGCGTTGTCGAAAGCGCGAGTGAACGGCAGTTGAACCGGTTCGAGCAACAACCAAACGGCTCGACACTGGAACCGCCGCAGCCGCCGCCGGCCAAATCACTTTACAAGCTGGCCACGGAGACGCCCGATTACTGGGTGCCGCTGGTTCCGGTGAAACGACCTACCGGTCTGCGTTTGGAACGCGCCAAACTCCTCAAGCTCGACGGCAAGGAAGACTTCGTCCAAGCGCACGGAGCGATTCTCAATAGCCGCGACACAAAGCGCCTGGATATTTTCGAGGAAGAGATCCCGCGCGAAGGCATTCGCGTCACGCGCAGTTATCAACTCGCGCGCTGGTACGACGGCTCCACTCACCTTTGGATCGGCCGTCGCAAGCGCGTCGGCAGTGGTGAAGGATCGAGTGGGCTGAGATTCGATTCGCTGTTCAGTCGTTGAGCACGGCGTCGCTAACGCGTATGCTACGCGCGTGAGCTCCAAAGTGCGCCCCCAAAAGTGATCGATGTAGGACCACGAGCGCGCAGCATCTTTAGCGGAGTATTTCTCGGGATGTTCTTCCGGACGTGCTTGCGAAGATTGCCTTCAACTCAGCATCGCACGGCACTCCATCTTTCATAGTGAGCGACTTGAATACACCGTCGCGATTACGCCTGACGATCAACATAAACTCGGTGGGTCAATCTTGAAGTCTCTGCTTCATCATGCCTAAACAGCTGAAGCATAATTACGCTGGATGAACACGTACGACATTGGTCTAACCGTTTCAAGAAAGGAGAATGATGTTTGCTGGAAGTCAAATCGAGATCTTCAGAGGGTTAGTCGGTAGACTCTACCCTAATAGCGGTGTTGGGTTTTAGTTGCTGAACGACTAGATCCAAGTCCTTTAGCGCCATTGCGCCTTTCACAGTAACCATACCGACTCCCGGAATCTCAAGTCTGACCTCCGTGCGGTTCCGCTCCTTCTGAACCTCAGTCACTGCCTTAATTAACCTAAGCAAAACGGCCGAGATGCAAGGCACGAGCGCAGTAACGAACGCCACGTCAGGTCCGAGGGTTTGTTTAGACGGTCGCGTGATTTCGAGGCTGATGGACGGATCCCATTCCGCGGAAGACTCAAGCTGCTGTTTGAGCTTTTCCGCAGTGAAGCCACCTTCCGGAATCAGTAGAATCTCAACACATGCTTCATTTGTCATGCGGCCACCTCCAATCTAGCATCGGGGTTACCATAAAAGGCGGGAAGCGCCCAAAACAAAGGACTCGCTTCGGCCTTTGCGATTTCGCAGCGTGCATGGAGCAGCGCTTCTCCCGCAGTAACACCTGGAGTCAGGAGTTCTGAATAGAACATTTCAGTCATAGAAGCTCCGGCATCTGCAAATAACAAACGATTTGCTACCAAGCAGGCTGAGGCTCCAAGAGCAAGACTTGCAACTGCAAAACCCTCCTGGTAACCGCCTTTATGGTATACGGACATGCCTGCGTCACAGCACTCATAATGAAGAATAGGATTGTAGTCAAATTGAAGATGTTGAATGTGTGAAGGCCGAATGTATTCTTCGTTACGCCCCAGTCTGAGCAAAGCGCCATCCTTGCCGTATTCTCCGTGACCGATGAACAGTCCCGTGGTGATGCGCGAATCGAGTCCATCCAAAACCTTCCAATGCGTAGCGTCATCACCCAGTAGGGGTCCTCCAGTAGGGGCAAGCTGGAAGTTGTGTTGTATTAGTAAGCTGCCTACAGTTACCGCTGCTTTTCGCGCAAATGGTAGATCGCTTTCCGGATCACCTGCGACCATACCTACTCGCGACTCGGGAGCTGGCTGCCGTCCCAATACTGTTCGGAGTTCTTCAAAGCTATGCACGCGTGGACAGACACTCGTGAGTCCGCACCATTGACCGGATCTCATGCGCAGGAACTCAAACGGAAGATGTTGTATGTATCCTCCGGCTGAGAGAAATAAGTATCGAGGTTCGGAGGCGAACAACTCCCGTACGGACTCAGGAAGCATATCGAAAAGCTTTGTGCAACGCTCTTCAAACAACACGGTCCGTTCCGAATCCCGGTCGAATACACGTATTTCGAGATTGATAGACTCAAACAACTCCTGGAATTGTGCACGCCACCCTACGGGGAGACGTGAGATATGGATGTCCCCAGATGAAGATATGCTGAAGAACACAACTCCTCCAGGTACCACTTGAACCGCCAAGAAAGCAATCCGGTGCTGACACACGATTTCGCGAGCAATTGCAAGCGTTAATTCGTCGTGTGTTACTTGATCGCGTGAAGGTAAGGATAGCCGGTCGATGCGGCGTATGGCCTCTAGGAAATGGAATGTCCGTTCTTCGTCCCCTACTCGTGCGTACTCTGCCAAGCAGGTCAAATAACACTGTTCGATTTGGCCTTTGAACAAATCCCGATGTTCTCTCTCAGAGACGCCCAGAGCGGCCATGCCTTCCTCAATTACCTCGACTGCGGCTAATGCATTGTCAAAGCCCGATGAAGGATCACCAGTCACGCGCGTCTCGAGGAAGCGCAAAGCCTCAAAGCTATATGCTCGTTTGACCCATAGCCGGTTAGCTTCACAGAGCCTCTCGGCACTCATGAGGATTTGCCGCGACTCATCCGTTTCACCGAGCGATGCCAGGACTGTGCCCAGCCTGAGGAAGTTATCGCTCCTCGCTTCAAGATAAGCCGTGTCGTCCCAGGGCAGATACCGGCGATAGATTTCGTTGGCTTCTTCGAATTGCTGTCGAGCCTCACGTAATAGCATCGAGTGCTGATTGTCGAAATTCGAGTGCATGTCATCGGATTCCCAGTGTGCGTATAAAGTCGTACCTAAGCCATTTCTAGATTTCGCCAGTTGCAGCACAACCAGGTTGGGAACCACTTGCAACATGCTCTGCTGAATTCTTATTGCCTCTTGAAACTTCTCCTCGGCGGCCTCGAAATCTTTCAGCGATGCTAAGCATTGTGCGAGACTTGCTAGCACCCGTGAATATTCAAAGTGCAACGACACAGCCTCCGGCGTTGAAAAGTTCGCTGCGTCCTGAGAGAGACAATTGCGGTATAACTGGCAGGCTTCCTCGCACATACCCCGAGCCTTAACTAGCTCGTTCCGAAAATGGTGAATAGCTGCACAATCGTTGAGCGATCGAGCTAACTCTAACTGTTGGCCTGGCAATTTCCGAAACATGTCGATGCTTTCTCGATAAGCACTCAACGCGTCTCTCGTCTTGTGCTTCATGTCGAGAACGCCGGCCAGATGACCCAGTGTTTTCGCCGCCTTTGGAAGGAATGTTTGGGACTCTTTTTGAGCTGCCACGTACCACAAAGACAATGCGCGCCGGAACGTGTCCTCAGCTTCGTCCCATCGCGCTGCTGTGTAAAGACCATTACCGAGTCTTGTCAAATAAGCAGCCTCACAAACGATGTCGTGAATGATCGAGGAAATTTGCGCACATTGCGCGCATGCTTCAAGGCCGAGATTTAAGATGTTTACCTGCTCGGTAGGATCGGCCCCTATAAAGGCCTCGCCTTCCATAACAAACAACTCCTTCGACAAGAGAGAGAGCGTTAATGCTTCTGTTTCCATGCCGCATTGAAGCAACTGACTCTCGCATGCGGGTAACAGTGCACGCACTGAGCGGATGTCATTGTTGCGCCAGGCGGTCAAGAGTTTCGCTAATTGCTGTTTCCATTGCGCGGGCCGGTTCCGCCGATTGAATAGACTTGCAAAACCGATCGTTGATCCTTGATGGTCCTCCCGCACTGCGGATATGGATCTATCCAGATCGCAAGGAAGGCCAAGGGCCAGAAACCGTCTCAAACGTACGGCCCATTGATGACCACGGAGTGGATCCGCGTAGGTTGGCGGTCTGGCGGAGCTTGTGAAGAAGCGAGGGCCAGAAGGGTATCTAACATGAATGAGCCTCAAGCGGCGTGGTCCGCACGCACAAATATTCTCTCGATTCGCGTAACAATCACAACAGTACACCCTACCGCATTCCTGGCACTCCTCGGCTGGTCCGTCGCCATTCTCAATCTGTTGCGTAGTGAGATTAAGGTGACCCCGACCGGTCCGCAGCTTCTCCATTTCACGCTGACACGCCTCGATCTCGCATTTTCTAATTCGTGGAAGCATTAATCTCAATGGTTTCCAAGCGGACGAGTTAAACGCACCACAACTTACTCCACCAGGAATGCCGGCCCTGATCAGGTTTCTTCCGTGCTTGAATTGCACTTTGAACAGTTTTCAAATTGTCTCGGCAAGTTTTTGCCAACGCTGCATCCCCGCGCTCCGACTCATAAAACGCAAGCGCCTCTTTAAAGCAAGGCACAGCTTCCTCCAGTCTCCCACATTGGCTCAGAGCGGCTCCGAGATCATGCATACAATTCGCGCGATCCAAAGAGAGCCGAGGCTCACTTGTTAGAAACGGGATCGCAGCGCGCGCATTTGCAATAGCTTCGGTCAGACGATTTGTTCGCGCATAAGAAGCAACCAAGGCGCTCTGAATCATGGCCCGTAGCATTTCCACACCTTCGACGTTTGTCAGTTGAGAAATCGCCTGCTCGTGAAGTGTGACAGCCTTCTGCAGGTCGTTTGCGTGATATGCTTGTGTGCCTTTTTCCAAGAAACCGGCCGCGATAACCACGTTACGCACTGCCTGCTCACTTTGAGTTGCTCTAGTTATTTCAATCAGATTGCGAATAATCAAATAGCGATCGCGGATCATCATCACTCTCCCTGTTCGCCATTATGTGTGCTGATTCCAAGGAGCTTGAATTAGGATAATCATGGATCACCCAAAACAATGCCAGACAGGCCAAATCAAGCCTAAGAAGCTCAGCACGACCAAGTGACCGCGCAGAGGTCTTCGAGTTAGATTTAAGATGGCAAGTTCTCACGTTTCGCCTCCATTGTGATAGACGATCCGGATTGTGCGACGCAACGTGTACGAGATCTGAGGACAAACACCCGAGCTGGAATGAGGCGAAGGCCAGGTTCGAGTCGGGGTTCCGAGACTGTGTCCTCGTAAGAGGCGAGCGAATGCTATACCCAGGCTTCGAGGCCTGTCAACGTTATAAGCTTCGGCCTTTCACGTTACTTTTCCAATAAAATGGAACCAATAATTTGCCGGGCGTTTTTTGGAACCATTAAGTTGCCGAGAGTGCGACTAAAGAACAGCGGGTACAATTTACGAAGGAATTTAGGTTAGTTTGTACTTTTTTGAGGAATTGGAAAAAACTGGAACCATTAAATTGCCGGAGGCTATTGGAACCATTAAGTTGCCGCAGCGGCAAATTAATGGTTCAAGGTTCAAGTTACAATAATACCGAAATACAGCTTTCACTCGCAGGGTGATCTATTGCGCGTGCGACAACCTGAAAGATCAGCAAGTATTCTTCGCGGGAATCAACACACTCGAAAAAGCCGGCATCCCACCATCACACGTCCGGGCTTACATGCTGATTGGTTTCGACAAAAACGAAACCTCGGATCGCATCTGGTAGTTCGGACTGTGAGTCAGGTCGGACGAGAGTTTTGTGGAAGAAGTGAGTCGTTATGTCAGCGAGTTTGAGAAGATGAGCTCGATTCGGGATCGAGCAGCCGGAGATTATTAAGGGACGCGAGATTTTGTTGCTCGATGATGTCACCACCTCGGGAAATTCTCTGGTCGCTTGCCGGCTGCTCTTGCTCGAGGCAGGCGCTGCGCGCGTAAAATACATGGCATTGGGACACATGACCCATAGCCGTTAAGCGAATAGAGAGGAGTTGCTAGACGCAAAGGCTGGGGACAGAGATTATGGGTTCCCAGTCAATACTCGCATTGTTGAATACGTCCGGCGTAGGGCGTAGATCCGTCCAACAGATACGTGCGAGAAATATTGCCTTGAATCTCTGTCTACCGCGCGATCTGCGCGACCTCCTGCTCGAGACACGACCTTCCAGTACAGCTTCTGTTCCGCAGGACATCATCGCGACCTTTCCAACGGATTACGCCAATTTCTACTCTCACACTAAGTCACCGGAAGACATCGCAGATTTCCTGATCATGATATTGACATACAAGGCTACTCGCGGTGGCAAGGTCCTAACTAAGCGACAGTTTCAACGCAACCTTATTCGGGGACCGCGTCACCGATCGCGCGCTGGCGTAAGTTCGATCGGGATACTTTTGTCCGATCCACTACCGGTGATTCCGTGCTGAAGATTGTTGATTGATATTCGTGTCGAAATAAACCTGTTCATGTTCAAAAACCGAAAGGCCAGCTTGGTGCTGGCCTCTCAAGGTTGGCGCGAGGCATTCAGCCTCGATAGTTACTGTCCTCACCCCAGCAACCATACGCCTATGAAGCGCATTTTACTGGTCTAACTGAATCTGTCAACTGCGGTGAGGTTTTGTTTTTATTTCTAAGGCTTGAGGCCGTTTCTGAATAATTTCCTCAACCGTAGTCTTTGGACGGCATCCTTACTTTAAGCACCTTCCAGTAATACGCTCCGATCCCGTGTTGCCATCAAAGGTCCTCTCCGGATTTAAAAATGCCACCATAATCACAACATCGACTGGTTCCAACTGAGAGGCAGAAGATTTCTTCCGGACAATCAGGATGCCATGTCCGCTCTAAGAACTCTCTAAGATAGATTTGAGATCAATCTAAGTACTGCCAAGTTCGCAGTGAATGAAAGTATGCGGGGCGGGGCCGGGCCGGGAGAATCTTCGCGCACATTCGGTTCAGAAAGCAAAACGACTGAAGGGTCCTTACAACGATGCCCAGTGAAGTCCAAGTCGCAAGCCTGTTCATAATGCACACTCCAGGTGATCGCCAGATCATGTGATTCTGCGAATCCCGTCAGCGGCTAACACCGGATAGGAAAAGTAGACGCCAGAACACCCACCGTTTATGGCCCCCTCTGAAGAAAGACTCATTGAAGAAAGCGAACGAGATGTTATGTGCAATTCGACAAGGGGATAGGCAGAAGGTCGCAGCGTGGGAACAGCAGAAAAGCGATGGGCCATTTTCCTGTCCACTTTGCGTTGCGGATACGGTCCTAAAGAAGGGGACCATGAAGGTCCATCATTTCGCGCACAAACCTCCAATTACATGTGAATACGGTAGGGGCGAGACCGAGCGACACCGCGAGTGCAAGTTGACGATTTACGAAGGGCTGCGCCGGCGCCAGCATTTCCGGCAGGTGGAGATTGAACGAAGGATGGGAACGGTGCGGCCGGATGTGAGTGGCTTTATGGGCGAGATTCCGTTTGCGATTGAAGTGCAAATCAGCGCCTTGACGATGGAGCAGATCGTTTATCGGACAAGCGAATATGCGAAGAAGGGCATTTATGTGTTATGGCTGGCGCTGTATCAGGCGGCACTCGAAGAGAACCGATACAGCCCGCGGGCCTGGGAGAAGTGGGTTCATGCTGCGTACTTCGGTCGAGTCTATTATTGGGTCCAGGACCTCGAGGCTATTCCGTATCATTTGGGTGAATGCATAGAGTTTGTAGAGTCCTGTGGCTACAGGAAATTGTTCAAGCGATTCAGGGTTCCCAAGAGGGGAAGAACTGTTAGTCTGGCCGAAAGCTTTATCCCGCGACACCGAGCGGTCGAATGGCGTTCCCGAAGGTTGGTGGTCCCGGAGTCGAGGTTATTGGTAGATACGCAGAGGATCTGGTGGTAAAGGCATTAGATTCAACCGGCACACTGTGCCAACCCGACGTTATTGATGCCAGGCCTTTTCCTCTCTGCGGACGTGGGCGCATGATGATCCATTCCGTCCATCAGCTGTAACATCATCTATGAATGTATCGCCCACGTTCCATCCTCCGGTCTATCTTATATATATAAGGACTGTTCAGTCGCCGGCCGTTAGTATTTGAGCGAGCTGCCCAAGGCGCTTTTTCTAGACAATTGCGGATCAGTTTTCGCAATCATCATGGAAGACGAGGTTGATTTAGGTTTAAGAAGATAACCGCCCCTGATTTGTGAGGCCTGAGATCCGCGCGTAACGCGCGCCCACGCGTCCTCCCGGGAGTCTTATTGAATCGGCATTCGGCAACTGTCCGGCTCCGACTTAGATGGACCAACGATAGCTGATTTCAATCGGACTTCATACGCCTCACCTTCGTCAATCGGAAACTACTCGATCGGAAATCAAATCCTCGCTCTCGTGCAATGCCACGGACGCGGACTCGAACCTGGGCCAATCAATACCTTTCCCGGATGGCAAGCACTAGGACGCACTGTCAAACGTGGCGAACGCGCTTTGGTTCTTTGCATGCCGATTACTCGCAGGGTTCACGATGAAGAGTCACACGACAGTGAAACTGAGAACCATGAACGCACCTTCAGGACCTTTATGCACAAGCCGCGCTGGTTCGTTCTCTCACAGACCGTCGGCGATGAATTCATGCCGACAAACCTGCCGGAATGGAATGCTCAACAAGCGCTTGCCGCACTGAACATCGAACAGATCGGCTTCACGCATACGGACGGAAATTGCCAGGGCTATGCTCGCCAGCGTCAGATCGCGATCAATCCGGTGGCTCAACTGCCGCATAAGACGTTGTTTCATGAAGCTGCGCACTTATGTCGGCTTCGGAATTATGTCGCGCTGAAACCGTAAGTCGTTCAGTTGTCGCAAACTTCACAAGTCAGCAAGCACATAACTCTTTCTCATTTTAGGTCGCGCTGTCCTGCCAACCATTGAGGAACCGTCTAAATTGCCGTCAAACCCGATTCACTTTTCGCCACGTAAGGTCTATTATTTTCAACCATCCGGCTTACTTCATCCTCGATCCAAAAGCCGAGATCAAAGTTCAATTGGGCGACAGCTTTAACGAAATACAATCAATGGGCCTCCAGAAAGATTGAATACAAGAGTCCGCGAGAAGAAAACGGCCTTGAGACTGTAAGCGAACGATCATCTTTGGAAAAATGGGAGATTGATATCAAACTAACTCGAACATTTAAATTAGTTTGCCTATCAGTTGTATTGTTGGCTCAATGCAGTGCCATATTCGGACAATCGAGTGACCTTGTTTCTAGTTACTGGGAAACGCCTGAAATGCCAGTCTTATCAACCACCCCCGGATCGATAGTCACTCTTATCCGTGCTTATAAATTTCAAAACAACGGAAACGTCGTCGCGACGTATAGCAAGGTCGTTAAGTATCAACCGCCGCCTGCACCAGTATGCGAGTCGGTCCCTGTTAGTGAAATAGGATTCGACGGAATTGCGCGAACAACAATACGACAGGAGTGCAGAACCCCATTTTTCATACCGGAGCCGCCCGTCATTTACGACATACAGGGAACTTATCAAGTGACTGGTAATAAGATTACTATGTCATTTCCGGGAGCTTACTCTGTACGGGCAACAATTTCCGGAAACACCATGTCAGGGCAAATAACTGAGGGCGGTTCTTCTGAATTCTGGACAATTTCAAGGAAAACTGCGGCCGGGACTTCAGGTAGTGGAAAGCGAAATTCATATCCGAATGTGGAACGTAATTCACAAGGGAAGCTCACACCAGCTAATGGTTATGAATGGGTCAACCCTGATGACGCAAAAGATTTTCGAGTAGAACCTAAACCAGGGTTAATTGAATCCGAACCTGGAAAGCTGCGACCCGCGCGTGGTTATCGATGGGTCAATAAGAACGACCCAGACGACTTCCGAGTTGAGCGTGTGCCTGGAACACGCAGTGAAACTCATTCTTCGGACTTAACCGGTAAGTGGGAAGGCACATACACCTGTGGTCAAGGCGTGACTAACCTCACTCTGGTAATATCTCAGAGCAATACATCTGACATAAGTGCGATCTTCAAGTTCTCTGCCAACAGAAACAACCCGTCAGTTCCTTCAGGTAGCTTCAGCATGAAGGGGACTTACGATGACAGAACCAACAAACTAGTCTTGAAAGCAGCTAACTGGATCGAACAACCAGCGGGCTATATGACTGTTGACTTAGTTGGGAAGGTATCACAGGGAAATACCAAAATATCAGGTGAAGTCATTAACTGTTCTACCTTCATCTTGGAAAAGCAATGAGTTCTTCTAAAAGGTTAATTGTGGTTACTGGCGTTGAGTTGGTCTCAGCATCTGCCTAGACTCCTTTCGGATCATTCTTATGACAACAGTCCATCCATGTCGTCTTCTTAGTTATGTGGCGCTGAACCCGTAAGCCGCTCAGTCGCAACTTCACGAGCCAGCACCACATACCTTTCCTCTGTTACAACTACAAGGTCCGGAGGAACTCCATCAAAGAGGGCTGGTCCCGCCAGTGCTTGTGTTGCTGAGATCTTTCGGTTACCTCGCATTTGCCGAGCGCCTTAGCCTTCATCTCCAGATCGATCTCCGCGTAGATGTTGGTAGTGCGCAGCGAGACATGGCCCAGCCAGCCCCGGATCGTATTTATGTCCACACCCGCTCGCAGCAAGTGCATGGCTGTCGAGTGCCGAATAATGTGTGGGCTGACCTGCTTGGTGGAAATTGAGGGCACGGCTAACGCCGCTCTCTGTCCATACCTTTTCACCAGCTCATAGATCCCAACTCGGGTGTATGGCCGCAGCAGGCGGGTCAGAAAGACATGTTCGTGCGGCTGCCGTTTGCCAATGGAGTTTTCAATCTCGCGCACTGTCGCAGGCCAGAGTGGACATTGGCGCGTGCGGCCACCCTTACCTCGGATCTGAACGTAGGCTTGTCCATTCCAATCTGCCGGCGTGAGATGGAGATCGGCGATCGTGAGCCGCGCCGCTTCATCAGCGCGCGCACCAGTGTTGTAAAGGAACAACAGCATGGCGTAGTCGCGACGACCTTGGGCAGTAAACTGTCGTTGCTTTGCCACTGCCAACATTGCATCCACCTCGGCCTTGTCGAGGTAGTGAACAACAGTCCGGGCTGACTTCTTGAATGGAACTGCTCTTACTTCACTGCACCATGCGAGATGTTCTGGACTGCGATTGGCTACGAAAACAGCCAGGGCATGAATGGCTGCCAGGCGCTGGTTGTGCGTGTTGGTGCCACAGTGCCGGACCTCCTTCAGATACGTGAGAAACCTGCGCACCAGAGCGGCCGAGATCTCGGTGACTGTAAGCTTGTCCACTTTTCGTTGCAGTTGCTCAGCAGCAAACGGGATAAGCAGGCAGAACGTATCGCGATAGCTACGCTGCGTGTTTCGAGCTAGGTTGCGCTCACTGACCAAGTGCTCCAAAAGAAAACGCCGTATCCATGGTCCTAATAAAGCTTGTTCATTCATAAGACACCTCCCGGAGCGGCGTACTGCTCGAAACGGTTACTGGCTTGGCTAAGCAGTTCCGGCGTTAAAGTGAGATAGCGTTGGGTGGAATCGATATCCACATGCCCAAGGTAAGTGGCAAGTTGAGGGAGCAGTCGTTGGACATCGCCGCCCTCGCGGTAACAAGCGGTAAGTCGATGCACTGCAAACGTGTGTCGCAGATCGTGCAGCCGTGGTACAAAGCGGCTTGCATCTTTGCGGCGAACGCCGACCCTTCGGCATAGCCGTTTGAACGTGTCCTCTGCCAACTGGACGCTCACTGGCAGCGAATGTCGCGTCAGCAGCAAGAACGCTTCCGGTGGTGAGGGATGTTGGGCCTTAAAGCGAGCGTCAAGATAGATGGTTAGAGCTTGGCTGAGATCGGCACCAAGCGGAACTAAACGAGTCTTGTAAAACTTTGTCTCACGGATAATGAGCAGACGTTGTTCGAGATCTGCATCGGTCAGCGTGAGGCGCAGCGCCTCGCTGATACGAAGCCCGGCGCCATAGAGCAAGAGCAGAAGTGCGCGCAGCGTGCCAGGCTCGAGCTTGCAGCAATGCGACTCTTTCTGTGCCGCTTGCAATAGGCAATGCAGTTCTGCGCGCGAGTAGATGTAGGGTATCAAACGCTCTGGTTCCTTTGGGATCTGAACCGGGAGCGGTGAACTTGTAACGTACCCACGACTTAAGAGGTAACGATAGAAACCGCGTAAGGAATGAAACTTCCCATGCAAATGCGAAGTGACGGGACCGCTACCGTAAATGAACGCGCGTGCCGTTTCGCTTCTTACCTCATCGACGTTGATATCTCCGCTGGCCTTACAAAAGGCTCGTAACTGGCGGGCCAGTGTCTGACACTACATGCCAAGCGATCGTTTGTGCGAAATATATTGGTCGGCGGCTTGTTGTAGTTTCATAGCAAGCCTCCCAAGTCAAAACGGGCCACTTCCCGCAAGCCTTCCAAATCAACCTTGGCGTAAATACGTGTGGCGCGTGGATCACTATGCCCAAGATGGTCGCCAATCTCCTTGAGAGTTAGCCCTACGGCCAGCAGATGGCTGGCGCAGGCGTGGCGCAAGGCGTGTGGTCCATAATGTGGCAACTTGAGGTTAAGGAACTTCAGCCGAAGCTGAACCATCGTCCCGAGACCAGCAACTGTGAGTGGTTCAAATGGCGGAACCAATCGCAAGAAAACCTCGCGCCGATCTGTTTGCGGACGCGCCTTGCGCAGATAATGCAAGATTGCTTCGCCCACTTCTCGCAGCAACGGGTACTGCTGCCTCCGGTACTGCTTGGAGCGAGACACGAGAATGAGTTCTCGCTCCCAATCCAAATCCTCAAGACGCAGCCGGCAGACCTCACCACTGCGGAAACCGTAGATAGCCAGCAGCATGATGATGGCGCGGTTGCGAATGTCGCTGGGCCTCTCCTGCCCAATGCTTGCGATCAGTTGCTTTACCTCGATCCAGGGAGGGCCAGTGGGTAGTGCGTCTAAGGTGTAGAGACGCGGAGCATCGATGGCCGCAGCGATGTTCGGAGCACACCACTTCCGCACTTCGGCGTAGCGAAAAAATGAACGGAGAGAAGCAACACAGCCGGCGATGGTGACGCGACTCCAGGTCCGGCTTCGTGGCAAGGCCAGAAATCTTTCGACATCACGCACCATGATGTCCTTGAAAGGACGGTGTTGTTGCGCAAACCAAGCGAGAAAACTGAGGGTATCAATCCGCCGTCTTCTTATGCTGGCTGCAGATAGTTCTCTTTCTCGCTCCAGAAATGTGCAGAACTCAGTTACGAGGTCGGCATAGGGAGCTGGTGAGCATTCAGGTTCTTTCAGGCGGTCCAGAAAACGTAGCCAGTTGGTTGCATCACTCACAAACTTGGTTCGCGCCTTGCGCGGCCCAATATCGCGCCGGAAGTAATGCCGCGGCTCTTTCATCCAGTCATCTGCCGCAGCTTGGATCTGATTGGCGGTCACACCACCCTCGCAGTTGATGTCAACACGCGCCGCAAAAGCGGCCAGCTTGGCAGCCGTACCGTACACAGTTGCGCGCGCCCAACCACGCGCGAGCAGGTGGGCCAAGTAACGACCCCTTTCTTCTGCAAACGGACTGTTATGGTGATAAGGCGTATCGAGACGCCCGGAGAACACTTCTTCACACGTGTTCATTGATCATCAAGCCTCCTAACAATCGATATTGGTAACTGCTTACCGATTGTCCCCGAGGCCAGAGAAATGAACCGAATAGAGGCGAGTTGCTGAGGGACTCCCAAGCCAAAAGTTATGTCGGGTTCAATGACGAGCGATGCCTCATTGCGAACGACTTGGAGCCACAACCCTAGATAACTTTAGAGCCAACATAAGTGCCCTTATGTACTGCAAAACATAAGCGCACGTGGTATTGGGCCATACCGCTGAATCTGACTTTGCGGACACCGAACGAACACCAAAAAACCTACGCGAAGTAGAAGCCGAGGCAGTCGCGTTGCTCTGCTGCGAGGCCTTGAACCTCGAAGGCGCCACCTACTGCAGAGGCTATATACAGAACTGGCTATATCCAGCGGTTCGCCATAACGAAGCGGGCATACCGGAAAGGAGCGCGCAAAAGATCTTCCACGCGGCCGATCAGATTCTGCGTGCCGGACGACTACCTGCTAACGAGAACGCAACCACTAAACGCCAAAACCAGATGGGCCAAGCGAGCGCGAAAGCGCTCGCCTGACCTTTGCAACCAACTTTTCAGACGTAAAGGAGAATGATGATCAATGCAACCTCACATCAACACAAACCAGGGAACCGTCGCGGTGCGTTTCCCACTCGGCCAAACCGTCATTACACCCGGAGCCGAAGAAGCACTCCAGATTGCCGGGCAAACTGCGATCGAGTTTTTGCAACGTCACATGGCAGGCGATTGGGGAGAACTGTCAGACGACGACGTCAAAGAAAACGAGCTTTCACTGGAGAAAGGTCTTCGGTTGTTGAGTAGTTACGTGACGACCAAAGGCGAGCGGCTATGGATCATCAACGAAGCCGACCGCAGCGCCACAACGATCTTGCTTCCGATCGAGTACTAGCGGAGATAAACCAAAAAAACAGGCAGCGCGGATCCCACCACCAGTCCGCGCTGCTCACAACATGAGTTTGGCCCCCTCACGGAGATGCCGGACAACACTATTGCTATATGCACAGCCAGGACAAATGCGCTCTATTGCAGCATCCACGAACTGATCGTTGAACTGGAGGAACGAATCGAGGACGGCGAGCCGTTCGACAATCCGAAGCTAACAAGAACGGCTGATCGAATCTTCGGCGGCACGAGAGCGGACGGCAGATATACCTCGCGCGATGCCTACGATGCCGTCGAAATGGCTGTCAACAACTACCTATTAGAGAAGCACGCGCCAGAGCTTATGCAGATGGACGCGTGCGACGCGCTTGCATCTGTGTTGCGTCCTCTGTTGCAGCGACTACCGCGCCAGAGTGATCGCACGTTAGAGCAGACCGAATTACAGCAATTCTCAACGCCACCAACACTCGCTTATGTTGCTGCACGACTACTTGATCCAAAGCCGAGCGATATTGTCTTAGAACCCTCTGCCGGAACGGGCAGCCTTGCGATTTGGCCTCACGCAGTCGGAGCAAGAGTTGTCTGCAATGAGACGAGCTCACGGCGAAATTCATTGCTTCGCTGTGTCTTTAATTTCGACGCGTTACCGCTCGATGCGGAATTCATTGACGATCTCCTACCGGCCGACATTAAACCAACGGCCGTTCTTATGAATCCGCCGTTTAGTTCTACAGGCGGCAGAGTCACGAAAACAAATTCAATCTACGGAGCGCGACACGTTGCCAGCGCCTTACGCCGATTGAAAGATGGCGGGCGATTAGTGGGAATCGTCAGCGAAGCAATGAGCTTTCACCATTCGAGTTTTAGTGAATGGTGGCAACGAATAGCTTGTCTCTGCAACATCCGCGCAAACCTCACGCTACACGGTAAAGAATATGCCAAATACGGAGCCGCGCCCGATGTTCAGATCCTCGTCATTGACAAGACCGGCCCAACACCCGGAGCGAGCTGGCAGGAACAGCTGAAGCACATCAGTTGGGGACGCGCAGCAACGCTCGAGGAAGCCTGGGAAGCGCTCAAACACTTAGTTGAGCCAAACGAGCCGGACAAGGATCCAGAGGATCCCGAAGAACAAAGCAGCAATCTGTTTGTGCCTTATGTCCCTGCAAAGCTTAAAGGCGGAAAGCCGCATCC
>Ga0105248_10001675_pt1 | contig 24662 bp, 11 predicted proteins | sample KBSS34metaG_FD_81524 | JGI IMG/M metagenome (GOLD analysis project Ga0105248, IMG submission 81524) | Switchgrass rhizosphere microbial communities from Kellogg Biological Station, Michigan, USA - KBS S3-4 metaG | ecosystem: Host-associated > Plants > Roots > Rhizosphere > Soil | place... | reverse complement strand
TTCTCAACAAATTGACAAGTAACCAGAAGTATCAATGTTGGCTCTTACTGTCATGTGTCGCGCCCGTCCGGTATTCGTTCTCGATCAGACGAATAGTCGAAAACAAATCGAAGGAACGTTCATCACAGAAGCTTTTCAAGATGGTGCGCGCATTTCGGCACAAAGCTTCGGGAGTTTAATCGGATGAAGTGGTCATGCACATTCAGCGCGGAATCTATTTGCCATTCAAAGATCTCCCCTGGGCGGATTCTTCTGTCGATACGGTACTAAGCAAGGTGGTTTGGGTTGTCAAAGGTCAGGTAGTACCGCGGTTCGAGCTTTTTTGTAATCAAAGTACCAGCAGTTACTGAGGAGAGATGTCCAACGTCTGCAATTATGCAGTAGCGGCGCTCCTTGTTGCTGTTGTACTTTTACCGACGCTGATTTCCGGGTCGAGGCAACAAAACACACCTACCGCAGCAATCACCACCGGCGTTTCGTTAACCCTCAGACGAATGCACAACGAATAAATTTACTCCGCTTCTCCTCTGGCCTGCAGATTAATTGTAGTTAGTGCTTAGGCTGGCCGCGCCAAAGGCGCAGAATGAAAAGCCAGGGGCAAGTGCGAAGCGCGTCACCCCTGGTTAGCAGGAAGAATGAAGAACGCACTGAAGAGCTAGCGGTCGTTAACGATTTTCGATGAGGTAGTCAACGAACGAGCTTTGGTGAAAGGGTTCTGGCAGGTCGGAGAGAGTTATTGGATTGTTTGCATCGGGGTATGCGTGCGATCCGCCTCGGCGCCAATGCACCAGGAGAGCACAGCGGTGGCGCTCGTCATCTTGTGGCGCGCTTGCACGAAGGCACGGCTCTGTGGGCCATCGAGTACTTCGTTCTCAACGTCCTCGCCGCGTACAGCCGGCAGGTCATGGAGAAAGATCGTTCCCGAAGGTTTCGAGACCCGCGCCATCAACTCTCGAGTGACAGCGAGCGGACGGAAGCGCTCGCGCCAGTCAGGATCGGCTTTCGGCACGCCCATCGTCTGCCAGCGTGTCGTGTAGACAACATCGACGCCTAACGGAAGACGACGCGTGTCGTGGTGATGATCGATGACCGCGCCGGTCATACGAGCGAACTTGTCTGCCTTCTCAAGCGCCGCGATCGGTAACCCATATCCTTTGGGCGTGACCAAAGTCAATCGCATCCCCGCCGTCATCGCGACCGCCAGCGCGAGGGCGGCGGCCGAGTTGTTTCCCTCGCCGACGTAGAGGACGTGCACGCCGCGCAGCCGGCCCAGCGATTCGTGAATGGTGACAAGATCAGCAACCGCCTGCGTCGGATGCTCCTCAGCGCTCATCGCGTTAATGATGGCCATCTGATCCTGCGCGGCCAACGCCTTCATCTCCTCGTCACTAGCGTTTGTGCGTATGACGAGCGCATCGAGGTAACCCGCAAGCACACGTCCGGTGTCTGCGAGCGTCTCCCCCGTGGCGAGTTGAAGATCGTTCGGCCCGTAAGAAATAGTCGACGCTCCGGCGCGTAGCGCGCCTACCGTGAAGGCCGTGCGCGTGCGCGTCGAGGTTCCGCGGAAGTAAATTCCGATTACCTTCCCTGCGAGCAGGCTGGCGTGGGATTTCTTGCCTGCCGCGATTTGAAGGGAGTGGTGCACCAATCCCGCGAGGTTGTCAGTCCCGATTTCCGTCAACGATATAAAATGTCTCATTTTAGTTCTTCCTTCGAGGCGTGTCCGTCAATGGCCCATGTAGGCCGTCTCACTCTTGCGAGACGGTAAAAACGAATCGACTGCGGTCCCCACGGCCTGTTCGCTTGCGAGATCGCAGACCAGCCTTGCCACTGCCAGGTCAAGGACCCCAAGCCCAAACGGGTTGAAGATGGTGATGGAATCTTCGTCACGCCGTGCCGGCGCGGCGCCCATTAGAATGTCGGCCAGCGAGCACCTGAGGAAATCGCGACTGCCGGTCAACTGTTCCGCGAGATGGACAGACGTCTGCGCGCGGCAAACGTGGTCCACGTCATCGACGATGTTGTCAACTGAGAGGATCACCTCTGGCGTGAGATCGCGCAGTGAGACGTGGAGAATATTCGTGCCGGGCGCGCAGGGCGAGAGATCCGTGATATGCGGCACTGCTGCCGTCGTCGCTAGCGAGATTAGCGGCGCAGCAGCCAGTGCCGCCTGCACGCTCGGAGCTATCTCCACCTGAACACCGGGGAAGGCGCGCTGGCAGTCGTCGCGAAAACGGAGCGCTCGCTCCGAAACAAGATCGTGAACCACGAGCCGCTTAATGCCGGAGCAGAGTGCGATCAGGAAACGTGCGATCTCGAAGTTGATAAGCCCGCAGCCGATGAGTGCTGCGCTGGCGTAGGGCACACTGCCTCGCATTGCCTGTGCGGCCACAGCGGCGCTCGCCGCCGTCCGCCGGGCACTGATGGCCGAACCCTCGATGATCGCAAAGGGCTGGCCCGTCTCGCGCGAGTTGAGAACGATGACTGCGGAGGCCCGGTCAAGTCCCTTCTCCAGGTTACCCGGAAACGAAGCGATCCACTTGATACCCGCTACGTTGAAGCCACCGCCGAGCGCTGCCGGCAACGCGATGATGCGGTTCTTAGGCTCGTCGGGAAATTGAAGGAAAAGCGAGTGCGGCAACGAACTCGAGTGCAACGCGTGGAGTTGGTAAGCCTCCGCAACTACGCGCGCAATTTCCTCCTCGCGCCCGTCCAGGAGTGCGAGTACTTCATGATGCTTCAACAGAAAGATGTTGTTGTTTTCCATTTGCTTGTCTCTTGTCTTTCTTCGTCAGATCGCTGCGGCCAGCGCGGCGTTGGGTTCGTGCCAGAGGTGTGAAATTTCGCCGAAGTGCTCGCCTACCCATTCGTCCGAATAGATAGTGTCGAGGTAACGCTCACCACGGTCGGCGAGGATGGCGACGCAGATCGATCCTGGCGCAATCCGATCGCGCGCCAGTTCAACTGCCGTCATCACCGCTCCCGAGGAGCCTCCCGCCAGGATGGCCTCCTCCTTCACGAGACGGCGACAGCCGACCACACAGTCGAGATCCGAGACGTGGATACAGTCATGGATCATGTTGGGCCGGTATAACTCGGGACGCACGGCAGCGCCGTGACCGGGGATGAGACGGCTGGATCTCACTCCACCGAAGATGACGCTCCCTTGAGCGTCGACGGCGAAAACCTTCGTCTTCATGTCGTGCTCGCGGAGGTAGTCAGAGCAGCCGCGAATCGTGCCGCAGGTGCTGGTCGCGCAGAACAGATAGTCGGGGTCACTGCCCAGGTCGTCCAGGATCTCCTGCATTGTCTGCTGGTGAGAGAGTGGGTTGTTGATATTGGCATACTGGTTGGGCCAGACGCTGTTCCTGGTCGTGGCGAGGAGGTGCCGCACGCGGTTGATGCGAGCCTGCAGGTACTCGCCTGTCACCGGGTCCGGTTTACTGACGTAGTCGATCTCCGCTCCGTATGCCTTCAGCAGTTTGATGTTCGGTGCAGTAGTCTTCGGATCGACGACGCAGATGAAGCGCAGCTTGTAAATAGAGCAGACCTGGGCCAGCCCGATCCCCATGTTGCCCGAGCTCGATTCGATCACGACCGTATTTGGGTTAATGAGTCCGGTCCGCAGCCCATGCTCGATGATGTTTTTGGCGGGACGGTCCTTCATGCTGCCACCGGGATTAAGCCCTTCCAGCTTGACGAACATGCGGAAATCACTATCACCGAACATGTTCTTCAGCTCGACGAGCGGGGTGTGGCCGATGACGCCCAGAATCCCGTGTCCATGGCTCAGCGTTTCGAGCATGTTAATGCTCATAACTCGCCTCCTCCTTGAAAATTAACAGTGATTTGAAATGCGGGCAGGCTTGTCTTTTTTAGAAGACGAATGACTTGCTCACGAACGTTGAGTCGTTGAAGTAATACGGCATTGCGAGCACGTCCTCGGGCCGGTCCTGGAAAGCTGTTACAGCAGGTTTCGGAAGGCCGTAGGATTGATCCACGACTCGCAGCCTTACGGGTGCCGTCGACGTCATCTCAAGAGTCAACTCCAGACCCGCCGGTGGGGCCGCGTAATAACGTAGTGACCATAAAGCTGACGGCGAAGGTTTCCGGTCGACGTTGATCTCTTTCCCGTTAAGCGAAGCTCTCTGAATGCGTGCGTCTTCCTCGACGTAAAGCGAAATGACGGCGGCTTGTCTGGGAGAATTGATGCGCAGGCGAAGGGTTCTGGTATCGCCGTTGGTATTGTCCGAGAGCACTGTGGCCTCCGGGCCATTTAACGGCACTGCCTGAGCCTCCTGTTGAAGAAACTTGGCACTGAGTGACGGCAGAAAACTTGAGAGCGTGTTTCTTTCGGCATTGCCATGAAAGAACTGCGCCGACCACGAATCTGTTTTAGCGTCGCGAGTGGCCCACATAGCCTTCCCTGTGTCGGCGTTAAGACCGTACAGAAGACTATCGAAACGCGGGTGTTTCCTGTTAAAACCGGAAGTGAGGCTACCGATTGCTATTGCGATAACCGCGAGCCCGATAGCGGCCAACGGCACTAACCCTCTCTGCAAACCAGCCAGATCGTTCAAAACAGACAAAAGCAACCCGACTGCGAGCGTGACGATAACCATAATGCCTGCCGACAGCCAAAGAGGCAGCGCAATAGTCATCATGTAGATGACCGGAACGAACAGGATGATGACAGGAGCGGCCGTGAGGACGAGCACGACGAGTCGCTTTACCGAAATGGAGTCCTCATTGACCGCGTAAAAGTCATAACCTATTCCGATCAAACCAAAGAATAGTGGCCAGGTGAATAGATAACTGAAGCCCGGCAAAAACAGAGACGTCAAGATCATCAAGATCAACCACCAGCACAACGACCCGATAGCGACATTCGCGTGGCCCAGCTTCCTACGAAACCAGAGGAACAGTCCCGCTGTGATGGCAACCGTCAAAGCGACAAAACTGACAACGTAGTAATTGCCGTTATAAGTAAACCCCTGCGGTATCGAGCTGTAATCCCGATGCAGTAGATTGACCAGTTGCCAGAGAATAAACGTCACTCCGACTGAACCGATGAGGCACAGCAGGAAAGCGAAGAACGCGAGCACGATGCGGCTGAACCTAAGCAGACCGCGTCTGAAAGCGATGATCACAACTCCGATAAAGCCGATCGCCGTCAACGCGCTGAAAACAATAACGAGCGCGCTCGGGTAATGAATGAGTTTAAGACCAAGGATATCGAAGTAGATGGCGTTGTTCGCTTTTAGATTTGCCAGATCAAGATTGCCAAAGTGGCGCGTCAGTGCGAGCACGTTCGATCCTTGTTGTTGAAGACTTCGCTCGTCAATATTTTCAAAATTGTCGAGGGCGGTGTGATAGTGCGTCGCGCCTTCTATAAAGGCAAAGTTAAGACCCGGTACGCCGGCCTCTTTGAAGATGCTCAAATCAGTATCGTTGGGGAGAAGCTTGTATACCTCGTACGCCATCGAGGTTGCCACAGGATGCGGCGCACTGCCGGCGAATTCACTGATGATGCGACCGTTTTGAGGACTGGTCTCAAACATGATGGAAGGACCTTTGTATCCTCTCGCCTCCATATTCAACACAAGCCCGATATTCTTCGCCAGCGGATATTCCCGCACGAAAGCTTCCGCACCCAGCAGCCCAGCCTCTTCGCCGTCGGTGAACAAGAAAACAACATCATTTCGCAGCGGCGCGCTGTGCTTCAAAGCTCTCAGGATCTCGAGCATCGAAGCGACCGCTGAGCCATCATCGCTGGCTCCGTAGCTGGCTGGCGCACTGTCGTAGTGGCCGGTGAGCAAAAGTGCTTTACTGTCGCTGTTCGTACCCGCCAGGCGCGCCACGATGTTCTGCACGAGGGCGGCGCGCGTCGTTCCGCCTCTTTGACTCACAGAAGTCGTCGTCTGCACTTCCGCATTGACACCCAGAGCAGACAGTTCGCGCAGGAGATAGTCGCGCACTTCGTCGTGCGCGGGCACACCTAAAGGATGAGGCTTACTGGCGATAACCTGAAGTTTGGTCATCGCACGGTTGGAAGAGAACTCCTCCGGCGGAGCGCTGGCCAGACCCGCTGACTGTGGCGCGACACGCGAAACAGCAAAGATGGTGAGAATCAGTAGACAAACAGGTGCGAAGATGCTTTTTAAAGAATGTTCCATGTGCATTTTGAGTACTTTTCAGGCGAAGCGCTTGAGCCTGATCATCTATGGGCTTACAGTGGACAGCAATGAGCAATCCGAATCGTGGTTAGGGCAAACGACTATGCAGATTGAAAATGTTAAGGCAGCCATTACGGGCGCGGCCAGTGGTCTGGGTCGCTATTTTGCGCTGGAGTTTCTCCGCGCGGGCGCGCAGGTCGCTGCCGGTGATATCAATGTGGCCGAGCTCGAACGGCTCGAGGCGGAAGCCTCCAACACGCCAGGAAAATGCTTCGCCCGCCAGCTCGACGTAAGACAAGAATCGTCAGTCGTCGAGTTCGTCCGAGAAGCTTCGGGCCAGCTCGACGGCATCAACGTGCTAGTCAACAACGCAGGCATCCTGCGCGATGGACTGCTGGCCCAGGAGGAATCAGGCTGGGTCAAAAAACTTCCGACTTTGCAATGGAAGCAAGTCATAGAGGTGAACCTGACCGGCCCTTACCTAATGGCGCGCGAAGTAGTTTCCGAGATTCTTATGCGCGGAATTAAAGAGAGCGTGATCGTCAATATTTCCTCCGTCACACGTGCTGGCAATCCCGGACAATCGAACTATTCCGCGTCGAAAGCCGGATTGGACGCGACGACGCGCACGTGGGCGCTCGAACTTGCCTCACATGGTATACGTGTCGGCGGTATCGCTCCGGGAGTCATCAACACTCCCATCCTCAAGAACATTTCTGAAGACGCAATGCGCTCGCTGATCGAAAGAATCCCGCTGCAAAGAATCGGTAGGCCGCACGACATCTGGCTCGCTCTCAAATTCATCATCGAGTGTGATTACTTTACCGGGCGCGTCCTGGAAGTTGATGGCGGCTCTACCTTCTAACTGGTCCAATAACGCTGACGCTCGAAAGAATACGTCGGCAAATGCACGCGATGGCGACGTTCGTTTGAGTACAATGTTTGCCAATTAATTTCTGCTCCTGCGAGCCACAGATGGCCGAGCGCCCTGATGATTATGTCTCTGCCGGAAATGGCCTGCATCTCGCTCGTGCCTTCCCGGAAATCCTTTAGCACGCCTCCTGTTCCAACCTCCAGCAGAACCCTCTGTGGTCCTTTCAACAACTCGGCTGGGGAAAAATCGCGGTGAACCGGTTCTCTCGTCGCTGCCGCGGCCACTGCATTCTCCAGCGTAAACACTCCTGCAAAACACGCCGCCACGTACTCGCCGACGCCTCGTCCCATAAAGGTGGCTGGACGCACGCCTAGATCGAGTAGTACCTGGCCCAACGCATACTGAATCGCAAACAGTGCAGGCAGTGTCGTCTGCGCTGCATCGAGCGCGCCGTGGGGATCCGCCCCAGTGGATCGTTTGATCAGTTCTGCGCATTCGTCGAAATGCTTTCGAAAAAGCGGCTCGTCTTCATAGAGGCTGCTCCCAAGTCCGGTGTAAACCCAATCATCCGCCATGAACAACAAAACAATCGACGCCTCGCCATCGCTGCCTGGCGAATGCGTTAGCACACGTTGCGGATCGCGTCCCTCCAGCGCGGTGAGAGCGTCTTCCGTTTCTCGACAGAAGATGATGCGCCGATGACTAAAGGCCTTTCTGCCAACCTGCAACGTGTAAGCGACATCGGGCAGATTGATATCGTTATGCTCCCTGACGAACGCGGTGAGGTTCTTCGTCGCTCTATCGAGTGCAGCGGGTGTCTTGGCCGAGAGCACAAGCAAGCGCAGCGACAAATCCGGAGACTGTGACTGCTCAACTGAGGGAGCTTCTTCGAGGATGACATGCGCATTCGTGCCGCCGATGCCAAACGAACTCACTCCCGCGCGCCGGGCCGTTCCGTTCCTGGGCCACGGCCGCAAACTGGTGTTAACGTAAAACGGACTGGCCGGGAAATCTATCTGGGGATTTCCCTCGCGGTAGTGCAGGCTCGGTACCAACTCTCGCTGTCGCAGCATCAGCGCCACTTTGATTAAGCCCGCCACTCCCGCCGCCGTGTCCAAATGTCCGATGTTGCTCTTCACCGATCCCAACGCACAGTATTGCCGCTGCTCGGTGGTAGCACGATAGGCTTCTGTCAAAGCCTCCACTTCAATCGGATCTCCAAGTGCCGTCGCCGTTCCGTGGGCTTCCACATACCCGATACTGTCCGCACTTATGCCCGCCATGGCCAGCGCTTCGCTAATCACGGCTGCTTGCCCTTGCACGCTCGGCGCCGTGTAGCCGATTTTCAGCGAACCGTCGTTGTTGATGGCCGAGCCTTTAATCACTGCATGGATGCTGTCGCCATCCGCGAGCGCGTCCTCCAAACGTTTGAGCACAACCACTCCCAATCCGCTGCCGCCGACTGTTCCCTGCGCGGCGGCGTCAAAGGAGCGACATCTACCATCAGGCGAATGAATGCCGCCATCTCTAAATTCATGACAAGACACCTGCGGGACGCTGATTGAGACGGCACCTGCCAGCGTGATATCGGACTCGCCGTTGAGCAAGCTCTGGCAGGCGAGATGGATGGCGACCAGCGAAGTGGAACAGGCGGTCTGCACTGTGATGCTTGGTCCAGTCAGATTCAGTTTGTAAGAAACCAGCGTGGTGAGAAAATTGGAGTCGTTGCCCATTATGCTGCGCGCGCGACCCGCCGCCTTCATCGCTTCAGGATGTGTGATGAGATTGTTCAGCAGGTAAGTGCTAATCGTCGCTCCGGCGAAGAGTCCGATTCGCCCGTCATAGGTATCAGGGTTATAGGCTGCGTCCTCCAACGCTTCCCACGCACATTCAAGAAAGAGACGTTGCTGCGGATCCATCACCGCGGCCTCGTTATCTGAGAAACCGAAGAAGGCGGCATCGAACAACTCCACATTTTCGACAACTCCACCAGCCCTTATGTAACTCGGGTCTTTTAGCAGAGTGGGGTCGATTCCCTCCGCTTCGAGTTCGCGATCCGAGAAGAAGGTAATTGACTCCAATCCGCCACGGATATTTCGCCAATACTGTTCGAGGCTGGGTGCGCCAGGAAAACGTCCCGCCATGCCGATCATCGCGACCGCGCCCGACAACGACTCTTCCTCGTTGGCGTGTTCTAATATTTCTTCGTTTTTAATCATTCCCTTGTTCCGGTAGCTGCACGGCTGTGCGCTCGCTGTTGCCGCTGACGTTTGACGAAATTCTTGCGTGTGCTCGCGCGCGTCTGAGTTTGCTGCGCCGCCGGCCCCTGTTCACCGCTCAGGTGTTTGGCTAGCAGACTAACGGTAGGGCAACGAAACATATCCATCACCGATATGCCGTCGCCGAACTCTTCCGTCAAACTGCTGCTCACCTTTAAGACGTGAAACGAATTGCCGCCGAGGTCGAAAAAATTGTCATGGACACCGACTCTTTCGACCTGCAACACTTTCTGCCAGATCTGCACGATGACGCCTTCCAGCTCAGACTGCGGCGCCGTATAAAGCGCCTCCGGTTCAGGTCTCAATGCTGACGGCTCGGGCAGTCGGCGCCTGTCAACTTTGCCATTGTGCGTGAGTGGCAACGCCTCCAGTTTGACGAAAGCGGCAGGGATCATGTGCTCCGGAAGTTTTTCTCTGAGATGCCGGCGCAACTCTCCCGGGGAGAGCGCCGCGCCCGGGCGCTCGACGAGGTAAGCGAACAGTTGTCGCTCGCCGCTGTCGTTTGCGTGTGTGACGGCTACGGCTTCGTGCACGCTCTCGTGTTCTCGCAGTGTCGATTCGATTTCACCCAACTCGATGCGGAAGCCTCTGATCTTGACCTGCGTATCACGTCGCCCTAAGAACTCCAGGTTACCGTCCGGCAGATAACGTCCGAGATCGCCTGTCCGGTAAAGCCGCGCACCGGCGCAACTGTTGAACGGATGCGGGACAAACTTCTCCGCAGTCAACGCCGGTTGATTGACGTAACCACGCGCGACACCGATGCCGCCGATATACAGTTCTCCTGTCACTCCCACGGGCACGGCCTGGAGGCGCTCGTCCAGAACGTACAACTCCATATTCGCAATCGGTTTTCCAATCGGGACGTTACTCGATACGGAACTTCCGGCGGGTACTTCGTAGACGCAGCAACCGACGACTGTTTCCGTTGGTCCATATTCGTTGATGATGCGTGTGCCGGGCGCATTCGTGCGCCAGAAGTTCAGAGTGTCGTCTCGGAGCATCTCGCCGCCGACGATGAAGGCACGCGTGCGCCCGGCTACGTGTTCCGATGGCAGCGTTTGTTCGAGCAGTTCAAGATGCGAGGGCGTGAGTTTCACAAGGCTTAGTTCACGTTCGGTTTGCAGGAGCGCGGCGAGCGCCGTAATGCCCTGCGACTCCGGTAACATCAACACACTACTTCCGGCTAGTAGCGGCGCGAACAGGCTTGTGACGGTCAAGTCGAAGCCGAGTGGCGAATGTACGGGCGCACCTGTTCCTCCGGATACGGAGTAAGTTTTCACAGCCCAGCTAAGATAGTTAACAAGTCCACGGTGAGAAATCATGACACCTTTCGGCGTGCCCGTGGAGCCGGAGGTGTAGATGATGTAAGCGAGATTGTCAGGTGCGGCTTGTCGTGGGGGATTCGACTCGTTGTGCTTCCCAATCTCGATCCATTCCGTCTCGATATCAATCGTCCGCTCTTCAGGCACGCCGAAGTGCTCGCTCAGACCGCCCCGTGTCACCAACACTGAAATCCCTGCATCCGCGGACATCCAGCGCAAACGCTCAACCGGATCGCGCGCGTCGAGAGGCACGTAAGCTGCGCCCGCCTTGAGCACGCCGAGCAATGCCACGAGCATCTTCGTAGAACGATCCAACAGGATGCCCACACGGCTTTCGGGTCCGACTCCGCAAGTGCGCAGGTAGTGCGCCAGTTTATTCGCGTCGCGGTTCAGTTCAGTATAAGTAAGCGTCGTCACTTCATCGCGCACGGCAATGGCTTCCGGTGTCAGATCGACTTGCCTTTCGAACAGTTCATGCGCGCAGCTTTCGTGTGGATAAGGAGCAGCAGTTTGGTTCCATTCCTCCACCAAACACTTCTGCTCTGACGAACTCAGGATTGCTAACGTCCCAATCTCGCTCTCGACCGTGCCGGTAGCGGCGCTGAGCAGTGTGCGGAAGTAACCGGCGACGTTTGCGATCGCGGCTTCGTCGTAGCGGTTCGCGTAGTAATGCAGTTCCACCCTCAGATGATCGTCTTGCCGGACGCAATCGAGCTTGATGCTGAATGGTTCATCCAGCGTATCCTGTCTGTGCAATGAGAAGGTAAGATCGCCAATGCGCTGCGTGGCAGGCCATTCGCGATAGGAAAATGCGACTGGACCAGACTCGCCCCGTCGGACCTGATCGTCCGCTCTTTCAGGAATGAAATATTCCTGCCAGGCGGAGGCGGCCTGCATTGACTGGTCCACCTCCCGCAACAATTCTTCAAACTTCAACTCGCCGCCGAGATGACCATGCAGCGGTAGCCAACTCGCGAACGGACCCAGTGCTTCGCTCAGCTCCTCAAACTTCCTGCCTTCGAAGTAAGTATTGACCACGACGTCATGCAAGCCGGTCAGCCGGTAGAGTAAAGTTTTCCAGCAGGCAAGCAGGAACACGGGCACGCGTATCTGATGCTTACTCGATACTTCATCAAGCCGCGCGAGCATCTCTGCTTCGATCTCGAAGCTGTAGCTTGTAAGTCTGATCTCAGCTGCCGGTGGCTTGGCGAAAGGCAGGGTCAACGCTGTGGAGAAGGGCTGCGACCGCCAATGCTCTGCGCCGCGAACCGCCTCATCACTTTCTAATAGCTCGTTCTGCCACTCAGAGATTTGGACGTACTGCACGGGTTCGTCGCCAACCTCATCGTGAGCATCTTCCGACGCGTAAAACCTCCGGATTTCGTCGACGAGTTGCGTCATCATCAAGTAGTCTGCACTAAGCGCAGGCACACTGATGACGAACAAATGATTGTTTGCCGAACACTTGAAAAGGCACGCACGCAGAGGCACGAACGGCTCGGCATCGACTGACAGCCTGCGCTCGACTTCCCAGAACTCATCGAAGAGTCTCTGCTGCTCATCGTCGCTTTCGTCCGACAGGTCTCGTTCGTGCCAGAACACCTCCGCCTCTTCGGCGATGACTTGAATTGGAAATTTCAAGCCGGGCTGACGATAGTAGGAGGTGCGCAAAATAGAGTGACGCCGGGCGGCTTCAGACAACGCCTGCTTCAGAGACTCCCGGTCGAGTTTCCCCTCGAGCAAAATCGCGCAGAGCGCGCGGCGGTTGAAGGCTTCTTCACCTATCGAATAGAGTCGTTGTTGTTGTGGAGCCAGGCGATAGCCTTCGATGACTTCTTGCATGTAATCCTCCGGCGCTACTTCGCCACAGCCTGATAACTAGACATATCGCCCATCGCCACCAGCATCCTGCGCTCTCCTTCAAAGCTGTTGCGCGCGTGGGCCGTCAGAATGTTGTCGAGCAGAATGACGTCGCCCGCGTGCCAGGGAAAGCAGACTTCGAGACTGCGGTAGACATCAAGGATTTCGTTCATCACCGAATCCTCAATCGGCGATCCATCGCCGTAATAACAGTTGCGTGGCCAGTCCTCTTCCTTAAACATCGTCTCCACACTGTGCCGCACTTCGGCGTTCAAACATGAGATGTGCCAGTGCTGCGCCTGATTGAACCAGCTCAGCTCGTCCGTCTGCGGGTGACGCAGAGTCGCTATGCGGACGCAACGAGTGCGAAACCCGCCGTCTGCCTTCCATTCAAAAGCGAAGCCGTTCGCGCGGCAGTAAAGTTCGACGTCCGCCTTGTTCTTTGTCTGAAAGACCGTCTGCCAATCAAGGCCGATGCCTTTGCTGTAGTTGCGCGAGTACATGACTCCGTGCTTTTCAAACCGCTCTCTGATTTTTGGATCAATCAACTCGTAGACTTTGCGGCTATCGACGATAGGCGTCTCGCCGCCGCGTGCTGCGGGCTTCATACAGCCAAAAAGTATTTTGGTGGGCCACGTCTCATTGAACGAGTTTTCGTTGTGCCAGAGCAGATGTTGGTCAGGTGGATAGAAGACCGGCGTGTAGACCTGCCCACTCACAGTCTCTCTTGGATGTTCACCGTTCTCGCTGTAGAGTTCGCGACACACGGCACGTGCAAAACGTTCAAAGGCTTGCGGCTTCTCGACCGGAAATCCGCGGAACAGAAGCGCACCGTGCTCGAGCAGTTTGGCCTCAATGGACAAAGCGGTGGTCCTGGCCCAGTCTGCCAGATCGACTCCCTCCACGAGTGGCGTGAAGACTAAAGGCGTCTGGCCTCCTGCATTCAGAAGACTCGTTCCGACCAGTTCGCGCTGCGACACGCTGATCGTTTTCGGCTTCAAATCTTTAAAGCTCCTGGGGATCTTTATTCCACTCTGTTGCTCCACTCAGCCACCTCTATCTTTCTGAGTAATCTGATTACGCGACGTGGACTTTCAAGTCGTTCGCGAGCGTGCGATTCTTTTCGTAACTTGTCTGTTCGGACAGCTTCCCGTCCTCGAGCTTGATGAGGCGATCCGCGAGGTGAAAATAACGATCATCGTGGCTGATAACGAAGACTGTCTTACCTTTCGCTTTCAACTCCGGCAGCAGCTTGAGATAAAAGATGTCCTTAAAGTGTGGGTCCTGATCGGCGGCCCACTCGTCGAACAAAAAGATGGGACGATCTTCGAGATACGCCGTCAAAAGCGCGAGACGCTTGCGCTGTCCCTGCGATAGGTTCGTCGTCGAGAGCACTCCGTCTCGCACTTCGACCTTGTTGCTTAGGTGCAGCGCACTCAGGTATTCGCTGGCCTTGCCGTCGAGCTTGAGCGCGTTCAGACCAAGCAGACGTTCAAAGAGATAGAAATCAGAAAAGACAACGGAGAAGTGTTGGCGGTAAGCTTCACGACTCTCATCCGTAACGGGACGGCCACCGAGATAAAGCTCACCGGCTTCAGGAAGGTAAAGACCCGTGAGCAGCTTCGCCAGCGTCGTTTTACCGCTGCCATTACCGCCAACTAAAAAGACCATCTCGCCTTCCTGCAAGCTCAGATTAATTGGACCCAATGTGAAGTGGCTGTCGTCATTTTCTCGCTGGTAAGTGTGCGTGATACCGGATAGCTGGATGCCGCGCCACGATGGCGCCGGTGGCGGCGGGGCAATCATTGCGGTGTCCGTCGGTTGATTTGCGAGCGACAGTCTCAGATCTTCAATCTTCTTGAGCGCTACGTTGGCGCGGCCAATACCCGGAAGCGAATTAATGATGACTTGCAGTGGCGTCATCATATAAAGGAGCGCGAAGCAGTAACCCGTCAGCGTCTCGACACTGACTTGCCGAAACGCCGGCAGCCCAAACAGGATGAGCCCGATCGCGATGAAGACCAGCACCTGTCCCCAACTTGCAGCGGCTGTATACGCCGTCAGTCCCGTGACGTTGTATCGACGAAAAGCCTCCGCGGTGGGCTTCAACATGTCTTTGAGGAACGATTCCCGGCGGCCGTAATGAAGCTTGAGCTCTTTGATTCCATCGGTCAGAGCGCGCAGGTGACCCATTAGTTCGTCCGACTCCTCACGCGCGTGTCGTAGATCCTTTTGCGCCTTCGTAATAGGAAATCGATACGTGAGAATTCCGACCACCATGAATCCCAGGACCATCAGCAGAAGCAACGAGGAGAGCCAGCCCATGTAGATCAGCGCCCAGATCACGACGGCGATGTTGATGCTGATAACGGGAATGATTAGCAGTGCGTTCGTGACAGCGATGAGATCTTCTGTGAAAGCGGCCAACAGTTTGTGAGAGCCGAGACCTTCGAGATGGCGCAGCGGTGTGGCCAGAACCTGACGGCTTAGTTGCAGACGCAGTTCAAAGAGGGCCCCCTGGCCGAAGCGCGCGAGCAATGATTCGGAAATGAATCTGCTTATAGGCAGGGCGATGCACAGTCCGATGAATCCCCACAGCAGCAGACCGCGCTCAGAATTATTTCGGAGCGCACGGTTAATGACCGCAAGAAAAGCGATGCTGGAGGCGCCGCTGATGATGCCTGCAAGCAGTGCCAGCAGAAACGTTTTGCGCGCGCGCAAAAAGATGAACGAGATGAGTTTCATTGATGATACTTCCCGGGACTACTGATCGCAGCTCAACATCTCAAGCTGCTGTCCCATGATTTCAAGCTGTTGCCGGAGGATGAGGTCGATTGTCGATATGGGCGTATGCGATGCATTCGAACCGTTTGCGCCGTTGTTACCATTAGTCGCCTTTACGGGTGGTGCAACGGGCGTCCTGGGCGGCGTGGTGGGCTGCAAAGCAGTATCTTTCTTTTCAGGCACATCAACCCAATGGCGTTGCCGTTCGAAAGGATAAGTTGGCAGTGGTACGCGATAACGCTTCTCCTGAGCGTGAAACTCATCCCACTTTACCTCGACGCCCGCGAGCCATAGACGTCCCAATGCACCAATCACAGACTCGGCATCAGATGCAGGAGACTGTTCCGCGCCGAGCGTCGCCAAGACCGGGTGGCGCACTTTCGACAACGTGCTTTGCAGTCTCGCCAGATTACTGAGCACGTGCCCTGGTCCAACTTCCAGCAACACACCCTCATCCTGATTGATGAGCACAGCGAGGCCATCGCTGAATCTCACCGCTTGACGTAGATGTTGCGCCCAGTATTTCGCGCTGGTAGCCTCGGCCGCCGTGATCCAGTTTCCAGTTAGATTTGAAATGTAAGGGATTTGCGGTGCATGGAGACTGACACCGGCGAATTCGTCTTCGAAGCGCAGCATCGCGGGCTCCATCATGTCTGAATGGAAAGCGTGTGAGGTGCGCAACCGTTTGTACACCACACTGCGTTGCTGCAATTCTGCCTCGAATGTCTCGACGTCCGTTTCCGCGCCCGACACAACAGTTTGCTTTGGCCCGTTGACTGCTGCCAGAGAGAGCGCTCTGCCCGCGACCAACTGGGCCACGTCTGCTTCTCCGAGGTTGAGTGCGAGCATCGCTCCCCTGGGCATCTCCTGCATCAAGCGTCCGCGCGCCGCCACCAACGCCAATGCGTCTTCGAGCTTCATGACGCCCGCCACGCAGGCCGTCGTGTATTCGCCGATGCTATGTCCAATCATTGCCGACGGCCGGACACCCCAACTCATCAGCATTTGCGCCAGCGCATACTCGACGACGAAGAGCGCGGGCTGCGCCACAGCGGTTTCATTGATCAGCCGTGCCGCTTCTTCTGTGTGAGTTTTCGGATAGAGCACCTCACGCAGATCCAGGCCGAGCGGTTTGCGTAGCAACTCTGTGCAAGCGTCAACCTGCTGCCGAAACTGCGGCTCGGTCTGATACAACTCGAGTCCCATGTTGACGTGCTGCGCACCCTGCCCGGAAAACATGAATACCGCAGGTTGCTTGTCACTCCCACTGGAGCCCGTGAAGACTTTCTCAGGGTCGCGCGTCTCGAGCGCACTCACGGCGCTGGAAAGATCACGACAGACAACGACACGGCGATGTTTGAAGACACGCCTGCCAACCTGCAACGTGTAGGCAACGTCAGCGAGATTGATGTCCTTATGCTCTTGTAAATGTCTCGCCAGATTACTCGTCGCACGTTCAAGCGACGCCTCTGTCGCGGCTGACAAAGTTAGTAGCTGCACCGGCCTTACAGTCTCGCTACTCAACATCTCCGGGGCTTCTTCGAGAATGACATGGGCATTCGTGCCGCCGATGCCGAACGAACTGACACCCGCTCGCCGTGCGGTTCCGTTCGCGAGCCACGGTCGCAAACTCGTGTTCACGTAGAACGGACTGGCCGCGAAATCTATCTGCGGGTTCGCCTCCTCGTAGTGCAGACTCGGCACCAGCTCGCGGTGTCGCAGCATCAACACCGTTTTGATTAAGCCCGCCACTCCTGCCGCCGTGTCCAAATGTCCGATGTTGCTCTTCACCGAACCCAGCGCGCAGTATTGTCGCGCCGCGGTCGTCGCACGGTAGGCTTCGCTCAATGCCGACACTTCAATCGGATCGCCAAGTGCCGTGGCCGTGCCGTGTGCTTCCACATAACTAATACTGTCCGCGCTCACGCCCGCCATCGCCAGCGCTTCGCTGATGACGCTTGCTTGTCCTTGCTGGCTCGGCGCCGTGTAACCGATTTTCAGTGAACCGTCGTTATTGATGGCCGAGCCTTTAATCACCGCATGAATGCTGTCGCCATCCGCGAGCGCGTCTGACAGGCGCTTCAGTAACACTACTCCTGCCCCGTTACCGCCGACTGTTCCCTGAGCGGCCGCGTCAAAGGAGCGACACCGGCCGTCGGGCGAGGTGATACCGCCATCGCGATAGAAGTAACCGCTCCGCTGTGGAACTTTGATAGTCACGCCCCCTGCGATCGCCATGTCGCATTCGCCGTTAAGCAGGCTCTGGCAAGCCATGTGAGTAGCGACCAGTGAAGTGGAACAGGAGGTTTGCACTGAGACGCTTGGTCCCTTCAAGTTCAGCTTGTAGGAAACCAATGTCGCGAGATGGTCCTTATCATTGCTGATACCGAGCTGATAACCTCCGATCGATTTAACCAAATCAGGATGCGAGACCAGGCGAAACAGATAAGAGCTCATCGCCATGCCGGCGTAGACACCCACTGATCCCTTGTAAGCCTGCGGGTCATAGCCGCCACTTTCCAAAGCTTCCCACGCACATTCGAGAAAGATGCGCTGCTGCGGATCTGTGACAGACGCTTCGCGTGGCGTGAAGCCAAAGAAAGCGGCGTCGAATAAATCTTCGCCTTCGATCACGCCCTTCGCTTTGACGTAATTGGGTAGCTTGAGCGATGCGGTGTCTATGCCGGACGAGATCAACTCTTCATCCGAAAAGTGTGAAATTGACGACACCCCTGCGCGCAGGTTCTGCCAGAATTCTTCAACGCTTGCCGCACCGGGAAACCGCAGGGCCAGCCCGATGACGGCAATTCCGTTTTCATTGTCTAAAAGATCTTTTTCACTCTTCATCTTGCTACCTGAGATTTCTTCGGCGTCTCATGGCTTTCCGCGTCTCTGCGCGTCCAGTTCCCTGTTCGACCGATGATTCGCCCGTCTCGCCGGCGTTGAGATACTCGGCTACCGTGTGCACCGTTGTGTACTTGAAGAGGTCAACGAGCGGAAATTCCCGTTCCAGCAGGCGCTGTAATTTTCCATGCACCTGTACGACCAGCAGTGAACGGCCGCCGAGATCAAAGAAGTTGTCGTGCACGCCGACCCGCTCCACGCCCAGCACTTCGCTCCAAATCTCCGCGACTATTTTTTCCAACGGTGTGCTGGCGGCGACAAAATCTACGGCGGGCTTGGGAGCGATTGGCGTGGAGATCGCCTTCGACGCCTGCCACTCCTCCAGTTGCCGGCGCTCAACCTCGTCCAGGAATGTTATCTCCGCAATTCGCTGCCCCGGATCCCGGACCACTTCTTCCAGTAGCCGCTCGTAATGTTGGACCACTCTTCCGATCCACTCGGCGGTGTATAAGTCGGTGTTGTAGATCAGCGTGCCAACCAGCCGCTTCCCTACTTCTTCCATCGATAGTGTCAAATCAAACTTCGCCGTCCGGTGCTCAGCGCGCAACGCTTCTAACTCTACGTCTCCTAACTGCAACGCTTCTTTCTGCGTCGAATTTAAACTGAACAGAACTTGAAACAGGGGCGCATAGCTGAGACTGCGCACGGGCTGCAACTCTTCGACCAATCGCTCGAATGGCACATCCTGGTGTGCATATGCTCTCAGCATCACTTCTCTCACCCGCCGCAACGCTTCACCAAAATCTTCCTTCACATTCAACCGCGTGCGGACCACGAGCGTATTGACGAAGAACCCAATCAACTCTTCAGTCTCCCGCCTGCCGCGTCCCGCAATGGGAGTCCCGACTACCACGTCGGGCACAGAGCTGTAACGCCACAGCAGAGTTTGAAAGGCGGCCAACAACGTCATGAACAGTGTCACGCCTTCTTTCCGGCTTAACTCGGTGAGCTGCTGTGACAACTCTTCCGAAAGGCTGAAAGGAAGACCCTCACCGAGATAACGCTGGACCGGCGGACGTACCTTGTCAGTCGGCAATTGCAATAGAGGCGGAGCACCGGCCAACTGCTCGCGCCAATACTCGAGTTGTTCCGCCAATGCTGCGCCCTGCAACCACTCTCGCTGCCACATCGCGTAATCCGCGTATTGAATCGGCAGCTCCGGCAACGGTGACTTCTGTCTCTGCCGATACGCTTCATAGAGCGCCTTCACTTCTCTGACCAGCACTCCTCTGGACCACCCGTCACTGATGATGTGGTGCAGCACCGCGACCAGCATGTGCTCATCTTCCGCCAGCCGCAGCAGCGACACTCGCAACAACGGTCCGGTCGCCAGTGAGAAGGGCGCTTGCGCCTGCTCATCCGCGAACCGACGCGCTTCTCGCTCGCGTTCCTCCAGCGGTGACGCCGACAGATCCACCAACGGCAGCGACACCGAACGGGGCTCGTGGACCACTTGCACCGGTTGCTCGTCTATGTTCGGAAACGTTGTGCGCAGCACTTCATGCCGCCGCACGATCTCAGTGAACGTCTGCTCTAAAGCTCCGACGTCGAGCGCACCGCGCAGCCGGAACGTCACCGGCACGTTATAAAAAGCACTTTGCGGTTCTAATTGTTGTAAGAACCAGAGGCGCTCCTGTGCGAATGAAAGCGGCAACGCTCCGGAACGCGCCGCCACGCGCAGCGGAGGTATGGTCTGTGTGCCGCCGGATTTGAGGAGGACCTCGACAGCATCAGCGACATCCGTGACCGTCGGAGACTCGAACAGTGTGCGCAACTGCAACTCCACACCGACGACTTCGCGGATACGAGAGATGATTTGCGTGGCTAACAGCGAATGGCCACCCAATTCGAAGAAGTTATCCGTGATCCCTACTCTCTCCACACCCAGAACTTCACCCCAGATGCCCGCTATCATCTCTTCCACTGGTGTCCGCGCAGCGACATAACCCTCGCCATCCTCAGTTGCGCGCTCGGGCGCGGGCAAAGCGCGGCGATCAATCTTCCCGTTCGGCGTCAATGGCAACCTGGCAAGCGTGACGAACTGCGAGGGAATCATGTAGTCCGGCAACTGCTCACCTAAATACTGGCGCAGTTGGCCCGTGCCCGGCAGTTCTTCGCCGGCGACATAAGCAACCAATCTCCTATCGCCACTCTCTTCGTCTCTGATGACAACGACCGCTTCTTTTATTTGGGTGTGGCGACACAGCGCCGCCTCAATTTCTCCCAACTCGATCCGGAAGCCGCGGATCTTCACTTGTTGATCGGCTCTGCCGAGGTATTCGAGGGCGCCGCCCGGCAGATGGCGTGCAAGGTCGCCGGTGCGATACATACGTGCTCCCGCATCGTGGCTGAATGGGTCTGGGATGAAGCGCTCAGCGGTGAGCGCTGGTTGGTTCAAGTATCCGCGTGCCAGCCCCGCGCCTCCGACATACAGCTCGCCTGTAACACCGAGGGGAACGGGTCGCCGATGGTTGTCTAAAACGTAAAGCCGCAGGTCCGGGATCTGAGATCCAATATTGCTTCCCGAGTTCTTGTAGAGGTCAGCGATTGAGAGCGGAAAGTAAGTAACATGCACGGTGGTTTCGGTGATGCCGTACATGTTGACGAGTTGCGGCTCCTGATCGCCGTGGCGATCGAACCACAATCGGAGGCTCTGAAATTCGAGGGCTTCGCCGCCAAAGATGACCAGCCGCAGGGCCAGATCACCATTCAGCTCCGCAGTTTCTTCGACACGAATCAGTTGACGAAAGCTCGAGGGAGTTTGATTGAGGACTGTGACTTTCTCTGTACACAACAAGCGATAGAAGTCTTCTGGCGACCGGCTAACCCAGTAGGGGACAACCACCAGTGTTCCGCCATGTATCAAGGCCCCCCAAATTTCCCACACGGAGAAATCGAAGGCGTAAGAGTGAAAGAAAGTCCAAACATCATTTTCATCGAAGCTAAACCATGCCTGCGTGGCCGCGAACAGTCTCGCAGCATTGTGATGGGTGACGCCAACACCCTTCGGTTGACCGGTAGAACCGGAGGTATAAATCACGTAGGCGAGGTTTCCGGATTGCACGCCGCTGTCGAGGTTTTCTTCACTCTGTTGGGCGAGCGCTTCGGTCTGTGTGTCCAGGTTGAGCGTTTGCGCACCGTGCGCGGGCAGGCTGGTTGATAAATCGGTCTGCGTAACCAACACTGCAACCCCTGCATTTTCCAACATGTAAGCGATGCGCTGCGGTGGATATTCAGGATCGATTGGGACATATGCGCCGCCGGTCTTGAGGATGCCAAGCAATGCCGCAATCATCGTAACCGAGCGTTCCAGCAACACGCCGACGCGCACTTCCGGCCCGACTCCCAGATCCTTTAGACGATGTGCGATTTGATTTGCATGCGCATTCAACTCGCCATAGCTCAGTTCTGCTTTCTCGTCCTTGACCGCGGTCGCCTGGGGCCTGCGCCGTGCTTGTTCCTCAATCAGAGTATGGATGAGCTCGAGGCTTTCATAAGCCGGAACGGTAACGTTGTACTCTTCAACAATCGCCTTCTGTTCAGCAACAGCGAGCAATTCGAGGCCGTCGATAGTGGTTGCAGGGGAAGCTACAGCGCTTTCAACCATACGCAGCAATTCCCCGGTAAGGAGTTGAACGTTTATCGCTTCGAAGAGACTCGTGTCGTAATGGATCGTAAGGTGATGGGCGTCGACGCCGCACTGGATTGAGAGTTTAAGTTTGAAGCGTTCGTAATAGACGTGCTCGCGCCACAGGCTAAACAGGAGACCAGCGGCCGGGTACTCGTCAGTACCGTTGTCAAAATCGAAACAGACTGCGTAGTGTGGTGGATCTAACTCTGGATTGCCGTTCCCGTCGATGTGCTCCCAACTGAAATATTCCTGCCACTCGGCGGCCTCGCGAATCTGTCGCTCGCTCTCGAGCAGCAGGTCGTCGAAGCGCATACCTTCGCTCAAGTGCGCGGACAACGGCAGATACTTCGTCAACAGCCCGACTGCATTCGCCAAGCCACTATGGCTACGACCGTCGAAGCCCATGCCGATAATCAGCTCGGCTTGTCCAGTGAGGCGCCACACCAATGTCTGCCAGCACGCGAGCCAGAAGGCTGCTTCAGAAACTTTACGACTCGCTGCCGCGGCGGCAACAAGTTTCGCCAGGTGTTCATCAAGCGACAGGCTGTAGGTTCGAGGTGAGAAGCTTTGCCTTGTTCCGCGGCGGCGTGATTCGAGTGGAAATTTGATATCGAGTTGCAAGGGCAGTTCTCGCTGCTGCCAATGCTGACGCCCGCTTTCCATCTCCTCCGACTCGAGCAGTTCATTCTGCCACTCAGATAAGTCGGCATACTGAAGGGGCTCATCCGCTGCACTGAGCGAACTTCCGCGCTGCATTTCGCGGCCGTACTCGCGGCTGAGCTCATGCACGAACTCCTTCATGCCGGCCCTATCGATGCTCATCGCCGAGAACCACAGCATCAGCGCGTGAACATCCATTCCTAATTGCGCCAGCGTAGCTCTCACTTGCCCGTTTGCTTCGCGCCCTTGCGCGTCTCTCTCGAGCAACAACAAGGATTCGAGTTGTGTCTCTTGTTGAGATTGATCGAGTTCGCGCAGGTCATAGGGCTCATTCCACACGACCTGTGCTTCGCCAATAGTTTGGACCGGTGAGTTTGTGCCGGGCAGCAACTCAACGGTCGTGCGCAGGATCTCGTAGCGTTCGACAACGGCCGCCATTACACGCTTAAGCCGCACAACATCGAGCGGGCCTTTGAGCAGCGCTATGCATTGCGCGGAGTATGGCGCAGCGGCGTCTGCCTGCTGCAACGTCCAGAGCCGCTGCTGCTGCGGCGACAATCTGTAACCTTCAATAATGCTTTCAGACATGAATGTGTCTCGCTTCCGGAAGTACTGATTTCCGCTCTTGTTCTCGGTTTGAAGTTTTAACGGACTAGAGGATGGGTGGTGATCAAACACTGCTGCGGGCAGCTCTGCGTTTGACGCCTCTTAATTTTTGAAGACTGATTTCCTTCAACTCTTTCGCGCGCTGCATCTTTTCTGCGCCGATAGCAGCTTCGATTTTTTCCTGCAGCACGCGTAGCGTCGTCTCAGACTCGGCGGCGGCGAGATCGGTGAGAAGGATCTCCATACGCTCGAGCAGTCCTTTCGCATTCGCAGGCGAGAAAACATTGAGGTTGTAAATGAGCAGCAGCGACATCATCTCGCCCGGCCCAACCATCAGCGTAACGGGATAATTATTATGCTCAACGACCGTGTAGTCTCTAACCTCCACCGTCGCTTTTTGTTGACGCGCTGCCTTATCAATCGGGTAGTTCTCAAACGTCAGCAGCGACGTGAAGAGACTTTCACCTCTCGGAATCTCGCTCCAACTCTGCACTTTTGCGAGCGGCGCATATTCGTACTGCCGCACTTCCAACTGCTGGTCCTGCAACTCTCGCAGCCATGAAACGACACTCGCCTCGGCGTCCATTCGCACGCGCACCGGCAGCGTGTTGATGAACAATCCGATCATCTTTTCCGCACCTTCGATCGTGGGCGGACGTCCTGACATTACGGCCCCGAACACAACGTCCGCGCTGCCGCTATCGGCGGCGAGCAGCAACGACCACGCTCCCTGGACCACAGTGTTCAAGGTCAGTTGATGCCGGCGCGCAAAGTTGTGCAACTGCATCGTCGCGTCACGACTCAGAGCGATGCGTTGCTTATCGAAGTGTTCATACTCCGCCGCCTCGGCCGGAACTTCATTTGTCGCCCGGGCCGCGAAAGCCGTCGGCTGTGTAAAGCCCTCGAGAGACTGCCGCCAGAAAGACTCCGCCGCATGCATATCTTGTTGTTGCAACCAGGTGATGTATTCGCGATACGGGCGGCGACTCTCCAGCGTAAGTTCCTGCCCGGCTTCATAGGCGCGATACAGGGCAAGAATCTGATTGAAAACCTGATGCTTCGCCCAGCCGTCCATTAACAGATGGTGATAACTCCAAATAAGCTGATGCACCTCTGCGCCAGTCCGGACCAGCACCAGACGCATCAACGGAGCTTTTGTCAGGTCGAAGTTGTGATTGCGCTCTGCTTCAAGCAACACCAGCCATTGCCGGTCCTGCTCCGCTACCGGCAATGCGCGCCAGTCGTGGTAAGCGAGCGGCAGTTTGACGTCGCGGTTAATCATCTGTAACGGCGACACGAGATTTTTCCAGTGAAAGGACGTGCGCAGTACCGGATGCTCATCAATCACGCGCTGCCACGACCGCTCGAAGGCAACCACGTCCAGAGAACCATGTAACGAACAACTCAACTGGCGGAAATAGATGTCCGCTTCCGGAGACATCAAACTGTGGAAGAACATGCCTTCCTGCATTGGCGACAGGCGGTACAAATCCTCGACGTGAGGCACATCAGACGACCCGTTCTCCGCTTTGAGTGCGACGAGAAACTTGTCGAGCTCATTTT